>Ga0302230_10000602_pt1 | contig 28938 bp, 51 predicted proteins | sample II_Palsa_N2_1_FD_193523 | JGI IMG/M metagenome (GOLD analysis project Ga0302230, IMG submission 193523) | Peat permafrost microbial communities from Stordalen Mire near Abisko, Sweden - II_Palsa_N2_1 | ecosystem: Environmental > Terrestrial > Soil > Palsa > Peat permafrost | place: Sweden... | reverse complement strand
TTGACTTCCGCATGTGTGTTTTTTGTTTTTTTTGGGTCGTCTCCAGGTCGCCTCCGCAGGGGAGTGAGGGCTCGAGGCTCCTTGATCGAGGTGAAACACGGGTTGCCATCTCATCAAAACAAGATCTCACACGTGCGCCAGGGCAGGCGGATTTATTTCATTGTTGGGCGCAGCACTTTTCAAATATGGCGTCTCTCAAACGTTCGCTCGACGAAGCAGACGCCGCCGACGCCGACGTTGCGCCTTCGCAGGCCGGGCAGCCGCAGCCGCAGCCGCAGCCGGGCTCTGCCGTCCCTGCGCAGGCGAGCCACGAGGACTCGTTTGGCGGGTACGAGGAGGAGGGCGACGACGGGGACGAGCCAAAGGCGAAAAAGCTGCGCACGTCCAAGCCAAAGAAGTCTGCCAAGAGCAAGTTTGTCGAGTCGGAGGCGGGTGTGGACGACGACGACGACGACGACGAGGACGAGGAGGGCGTGAGGGCCAGCAGCGGCGGCAGCAGAAAAAAAGCAGCGTTGGCCAAGGGCGACGTACCGTGCATTTTCTGTGTAATCCCTTAATCCCCCTCTTTCACCGTGTTAGGATGAGATCGACAGCAGCAGCGAGGAGGACGAGGTCGACGTGCTGACGGAGGAGGACAAAAAGTTTATCGTGCAAGAGGGCGCGGAGAACGAGGAGGGCGACGACGACGAGGAGGAGGAGGAGGTGCGCAAGAAGCTCCGCGAGGAGGAAGGTAGCGCGTTTTTTGAGCTGCGCACATGCCCTTTTTCCTTACGTGGTCTGTGCCGCAGAGCTTGAGAAGATGGACGAGCTCGACGAGGAGGACTTGGAGCTTGTGCGCGAGAACCAGCTGGCCACGAAAAAGGTGTGTGTTGTTTGCTTGCGTGCGTGTTTTTTACGAGAGAACCACCAGTCGCGCCTGCAAAAACGAGCCAAGAGCCTGCACGCGCTCGAGTCGGACGACGAGGAGCGTGACGTGGATGACGAGATGGGTCACGACAGCGAGGAGGACGACTTTGTGGAGGAGTCGGACGAGGTGCAACGGCAAAAGATCCGTGCCGCCGTTGCCGGCCGCCGTGCCATGGTCGAGCAGGACGCAGCCCTCAAGGAGCTGCAGGAGCTCTTTGGAGACGACTACTTTGGCCTGGGCGAGGAGGATGCCATGGTCGTGGATGACCTCGCGGCAAAGCCGCCCAAGCCCGACTCGGAGTTGTACGAACCCAGTATCATGGCCGAGCACATGAGGACGTCAAAGGACCTCGTCGTCCTCGCCACCGACATGCCCGAGCGCCTCCAGCCCCACTTTGTCGTCAACGGTGAGCCGATCCTCAAGCCCACCTCGGACGAGATTTCGCGGGAGGTCACGTGGATTATGCTGCAGCCACCCTTTGATGAGCGACGCGACAAAGTAATCAATCCTTCGACTTGCTTATTATTTACTTTAAAAAATATTTTTCTCGACAAGATTGATTTGCAACAAGCATTGAACGACGTCCTGTACCAGTTCCGCGTCGAGTACAAGGAAATCCCATTCCTGTGGAATTATCGCCGGTACATTTTTCCAGTAAAAGAAAAGTTTTCGGATGCTTACGTGTCTCTTGCAAAAAAGCGATTATTTCGATGGCGTTCTCACCCTGAACGAGCTCTGGAACGTGTTTGACTTGGACGACCAGTGGCGCACCATCGTCCAGCGCAAGTCAAAGGTGCAGCTCGAGTACAAGGAGCAGTTTAAGACCGATGCGGTAATGAATGGAAGAATTTCCATTTTTTAATTATGGCTGGTTGCAGGAAGGGCATGCTGAGCTGCAAGAGGAGAACCAGTATCTAGAGGAGATTTTGTCGACCGCCAACAGCGCCGTGGATAGCAAGGACCTGAGCGATTATTTCTACTTGCACTACCTTCTCAAGAAGCGCGAAATCAAGCAGAAGAGTCTTTATCATCTTGCTCGCGAGGAGCCTGACGTCGTTGCCTTCTCCAAGGTAAGATATTCCGCTTTTGCGCCCCCCAGAGGAAAGACTGTTAAAAAATAATGTCTCTCTCTCTCTCTGTGCAGAAATACGGAATCACAGCCACCCAGTTTGGCATGAACGTAAACCTTCAGTACAGGCATCACTCGACCGAGGACCCAGAGATCCTTCCCGAGCAGGTCGCCGAGTCGTTTGTCACTGCCATGTTCCGCACCCCCCGCCACGTCGTCCTGGCCGCTCGCGCTCTCCTCTCGACCGAGATCTCCACCGACCCCATGGTCCGCCGTTGGCTGCGCGAGCGTCTTCGCAAGATTGCCTCGGTCACTGTCCGCCCCACCGTCAAAGGCCGCAAGGAGATTGACCGTTTCCACGAGTATTCTGTACGTTTATTTTGACCCATTACATTATTTAATGCCGTGTGATCAGGACATCAAATATATCACTGCCAAACCGCTCAGCCGCATCGAAAACGAGTTTTTCCTGCGCCTGGTCAAGGCCGAAAAGGAGGGCTTCCTTACTATCTCGCTCACCGGCGTTTCGTCGAGCAACACGAGCCTGTTCAAGGAGCTCCAGAAGCTGATCACGAGCACTGGCTCTAGCGAAGTCGCGGACGCGTGGAACAACGAGCGCACGTCGGCCCTCAAGGACGCCATCGACAATCTCCTTGCTCCAAGCATCGAGCGTGACCTCCGGCTCGAGCTCGAACTCGACTCTGCCAAGTATGTCGCCCGCAAGTGCCAGCAGCGTCTCGAGCAGCACCTCTTTGTAAAAACAAAGTCCTTTTAATGGATTTTTATTTATTTATTTTTGGGTGGCGTCAAAGGTTGCACCGTTCCTTGCCGCCGCCAACCCTGTGCTCCCTCTCAAGTCCAAGCCGTCCAAGAAATCGCGGAGACGAGGCAATTATTCTGATTCGGACGACTCGGACGACTATGACAGCGACGACGAGTATGAGAACAGCCGCGACGTGCCCCAGGGCGTATTTGCAATCAGTTGGCTAAAGGTAGGAACGCCTCGATTTGTCCCGTTCTAAAAAAACCTTGCCTATTTGGCGTAGGACGACGGCTCCAAGGACGTGATGCTGAGTGCGACAATGGGTGTGATGCTCGACCGCCACGGCGAGGTCCGCGACACGATCCGTCTCACGAGCATGCGTGCCAAGCCGGGCCTGGACAAGTCTATCCCTCAAGGTTTGAGCATGTCCTTTTAAAATTTTACTAAAAACATTTTTTTTTAAATAAAAAAAAAGAAAAACAAGACGAGATGGAGCAGCTGAAAGAGTTTATCCAAAAGCATCGCCCTGCCGCGATCGTCCTGGGCACGCCCGGTCTGGACGCTGTCCACCTGGAGCGCGACGTGCGATCGATCGTCGACGGCATCCACGAGTTCAGGCCTAGCGTCATATTTTTGGATGACGAGGTCGCTGTCCTCTACAGCAAATCGGAGCGGGCCAAGAAGGAGTTCCCCGACTTCCCTCCTCTGCTGCACTACTGCGTCTCGCTCGGCCGCCGCCTGCTCGACCCGCTGATCGAGTTCTCTGGTCTGGCCTCGTACACGTCGAACGAGCTCGTGTACCTGCGCCTGCATCCGCTCCAGAGCAACGTCCCCTCTGACATTCTCACAGCGTACTTGGAGCGATCCCTCGTAAACATCACGGCCGCCGTGGGCATTGACTTTAACCGGGTCCTGAGCCACCCGCACATGCACTCGATCCTGGCGTTTGTGCCCGGCCTCGGGTACCGCCGCTCGTACGAGATGGTGCAGCACCTGGGCGAGCTGCGTGTTCCCTTTGTCCGCTCGCGAGTCCAGCTTTCCAAGCTGCTGTCCATGCACCGGTCCGTGTACGAAAACTGCGCCGGCTTTATCAAGATCGACACGACCGGCATCCCTGTCACGGGCAAGAACCGTGGTGGCCAGCTGGAGGACTACCCCATCGACGTGCTCGACCGCACGCGCATCCACCCGGAAAACTACGAGTATGCTCGTCGAATGGCTGCAGACGCCATCGAAAGGGTATTTTTTTATTGCGGGTGTTATGTGCTTACTGTGGCATAAAACAGGAACTGAACGAGGACGAGATCTCGGCCAATTCCGACATGGTTCGCGACCTGCAAAAGCTGCCCGACATTGTCGACAGGTTGGCGCTGTTCACGGATGACCAGTTCCGCACGTACGCCGAGCAGCTCAAGGAACTGGGCAAGTGGCAGCGGTTCTTCACCCTCAAAAAGATCCAGAGCGAACTGGGCACTCCGTTCAAGGAAGTCCGCGATCGCTTCCAGCCTCCCACGTAAATAAAATAAAAACATGACATTTTTCTTTTAAGTTGTATTTTCTAGTGATGAGGAGCTCTTTGACTTCCTCTCAAACGAGACGGACGAGTCGCTGCGGACGGGCTTGCTCGTCAACGCTGTGGTTAACCGTGTCTACAAGGGCTCGCGCAACTTCCCCGCCAAGGTCGAGATCCGTCTCGACTCTGGGCTTCCAGGTAAGAAAAGGGCCACCGTGAAGCGTGCAAACTCCAACCTCTTTTGCAGGCGAAATCAGCGAGGACAACCTGACGGACGATGGCGTCTCGCACATTGACGACATCATCAAGCAGGGCGACATTGTTCAGGGTCGCATTCTGGAGGTGGACAAGAAGACGATGAAGGTCAAGCTGACGATCCGCCCGATGGACGTGTTGGACACGCGCAGGTCCACGCTCAAGAGCGCCAAGATGGACCCGTACTATGACGAGGAGGCCCACCAAAAGGACATTGACGACGAGGTCAGCGCCCGCCGCAAAAAGGCACAGAAGCGGCGATCGCGCTTCTTTGCCCACGAGTCCTTCCGCGAGTTTACGCACCTGCAGGCCGAGCAGCACCTCAGCAACGCCCAGGTCGGTGACTATGTGCTGCGTCCGTCCTCGCGAGGCGACGAGTACATTGCCGTGACGGTCAAGATGGGCCCCGACCTGTTCCTGCACTTGCAGATCAAGTCGGTCAGCAAGGGCAAGGCGTTTGACCCGATGGCCCAGGAGCTCTTTATCGGATCAGAGAAATTCAACGACATTGACGAAGGCATGAATGAATTATAATTGTTGCATTTAATGTGTGTTTTTTTTTTAAAACGAAATTCTTGTCCTTTAGTGATCGCTCGCTACGTCCAGCCGATGGGCATGTTTATCAACGACGCCCTTGCGCATCGCAAGTTCCGCAACACAACGCCCGAGGAGCTCGGTACGGCGACGATTATGATGAACGTCTGAATTACTATTACTTTTTTAGCGGTCCTGGTGGGCAGGGAAAAGCAGCAAAACAACAATTTGATCCCGTACTACATCTGCCAGAACCCCAAGGAGCCGCATCGCCTCTTCCTGATCTACCAATCGGGCTCGAAGGTGCGCCAGGAGGTTGTCAACGTCACGCCCAACGGGTACCAGTTTGGCTATCACATCAACCGCAACAACTTTTCCAACCTGGACGATCTCTTCACCTGGTTCAAGATCAACTACCGCCAGCTGACCACCCGCGAGCCCGTGCACCACGGGCAGCAGCACCACGGCGGTCACGGCAGCAGCTCAACACGGCCCCAGCCAGGCAACTATATCCCGTCTTCTTATGCTCGTCGTTGAGGGAAAAAAAGAAAAAAAAATAGAATGAATTTTGTCTTTTTCGTAGGATTCTTTTTTTTTTTTCCCGACTCAAAGTGAATGCCAAAGCTCGTGTATGTACACGATTGATTTATCCAATGTACAGGACCGTCTTTTTCTGCTTCTTCTTGCCGTTGCCGGTCGCAGTCGAGGTGGACGCGGCGGGCGTGGGGTAGGATGACGAAGAGGACACGAGTGCGGGAAACTGGCTGTCGTCCGATTTAGATCGTGCGATGGGTGCAAACGTGGGCGCGGGGGAGAAGGGTCGCCCAGTGCTCGCCTGCAGTGACGGGAAAGCGGAATCGTGGAGGGAGACGGACGAGGCCGCGCTGCCGGTGCCATAGCCAGCGGAGCCGTTGGCCCAAGCGGTCGAAGACTGTTGGGCGGGAACAACAGGGGCCTTGGTGGCAGCCGGGGGAGTCTGCGAACGCGGCGCAGCCGTGGTGGAGATGATCGTCGTCTTCTTCGGTTTGCTCTTGCTCTTGTTCGTTTTGGGCGCAGAAGGGAGCTCTGGGAACTCGTCCACGGTCTCCTCTTCGTCGATAAACCCATCAGCGGAGGACGACGGTGCGGGGGCAGGCAGGTGCGTGGCAATGTGCCACTCTTTGTCGGCCGCAGGGACCGTCTTGCCGCAGTTGGGGCACATGTACGGTCGGGCGAGGGCAGCGGCCTCCCACAGTGAGTTGTGTGCTTTTTTTTTTTAAGGAATGTGAATTGAGACACATATGATACTTTATTCCGATACCAGGAAATTTGGACGGCTCCTTCTTCTTGATCACAAGGACGCGTGCTCTACCACTAGAAACGAAGGGGAAAAAAAAAGGATTATTGGAAGTAAAAACCAACGAATAATTTTGTACGGGGTATGCGCAGTCGTGAGCCTGGCCGAGGAGGCAGTAGATGAGGACGAGGACGAGGACGACGCTGATGAGGACGAGGACGGCAGAGGCCACGACTGGCCCACGGCGGCGGTGGGGATCTGGACCCGCAACGACAAGGGCAGTTCAAGGGGTGCGTTTGCCTCCGTCCTGGCCTTGTGATCGTGGTGGGCACCCAGCAGCTGCCGCTTGAGCTCTGCCTCGGGGATGAGCTCGACCAGCTGGCCAAACAGGTTGGGCGAGTTGGGCCCCAGGAAAGCAAGCCATTGCTCGTGGAAGTGTGCGGCCGAGAGCGATCCGGCACGGAATGCGCGCGTGATCGCACGGAACTGGTCCATTTTGTGGCGATCGGTACCAAAAACAGCCTGCAGACGCTTGGCAAACTCGGCCTGCTTGCGCTGGGTCAGCGGGTCCAGCTCACTGATCGACGCAAACGCAGACACCTGGTTGTCCGATTCCAGATCGACCTGCAGCTTGTTTGGGGACGCAGTGGAGGCGGAGGCGGAGGCGGAGGCAGCAGCAGAGGGCGCCTGTCCTGACCAGGCTTCCTCCATGGACTCGGCCTTTCCGGGCTGCGCAGGACCAGAGGAAAAGCTGGAAAACGACTGCGGTGCACGCTTCTTAAGATCGGCAATGCGCGACGACTTGACGGGCTGTGCTTGAGTAGGAGGCACGCTGGCTCCTCCCAGTCCAGGCGGTGGCCCTGGTCGACCCGTGCCATCTCCACTTGGCGCGCGCCCTTCGAACCCGGGCTAAAAAAAAACGAAATATTACCATGTTTGAAAGAGAATTCGTTATGGTCTTACAGGTGGACGAATTGCAGCACCACCAGAGGAGACGGGCGGTGGCGATGTGTTGTTGGCAAGGCGCATGGTGTTGACAGACGATGCCAGTTGAGCGGCGTCCGAGGAGGAGGAGGCAGTCGAGGAGGTCCGAGAGACTCTTCGGCGGTTTTCACGAGCCTGCTCCTCGCGCTGCGTCTCCTCCACGCGCAGCTTTTCAGCGATGGCGCTCTCCACGTCCTGGCCGTCGTCCACGAGCACGACATCCTCGTCGTCGCCGTCCACCACGAGACTGTCGATCTCCTCCAGTGCAACGACCGTCTCCGCTCGGGCAGATCGCGTCGGTGTTGCTAAAAGAGCGATGCTTTTTATTTAAGAGGGTTCTTAGCTTTTGCGTACATTGACGATCTCCGGCGGCACGGGAGCCATTGTGCTGCTGTTGCTGCTGCTGCTGCTGTTGCCTTGGAGGAGGAATGTACACGTTGCTACCCTGTGGGTATTGATATTGCTGCTGTTGGCTGCGTTGCGCTTGCTGTTGTTGGTGCTGCTGTGGGCGGTTGCGCTGGCGACCTCCCTGCTGCTGCTGCTGCTGCTGCTGCTGCTGAGGCACAGGATCGAGCTGGATCGTCAGGAATTGGCGCTGCTGGGCACGCGACATCTTGCGGTCCTTCATGTGCTCAGACGCGAGGTGGCGCTTGAGACCAATGTCGGTGGCAAAGGCGATAAACTTGAGGCCCTTGCACTCGACGTAGGGGCACAGAAAGTGCTCTTGGTCAAAGTGTTGCTCCTGAATTGGGTGGCTCAGAACATGGAAGGGCATTCATTGCATACCAGGTTTGGGTAGTCGTCGTAGTACTGGTTATAGACGCCGTTGGAGCGGCAGATGAAGCAGTGGTAGTGGTCGCGCTCGAGATGGTTGTACAGATCGTCCTTGCCGAAAAACGTCTTCTTGTCAAACGCGCACGTGGCGTGGCCGCGAAAGGACGGGTCGTCGTCGTCGCCCTGGCGCATGTGCCGATCGAGCTGTGCCTTGGTGAACAGCTTGTGCTCGTAGAAGAAGAGCTTGCGGTTGTCGAGGCAGATGTGGCTGTGTTGTGCCACCGCCCAGTGAGTGGTAGGCAGTACAAAACGAACGAGCACAATGGCATACCAAAGGAACAGCCCCGGATGGTCCTTGCGGATGTGCTTTTCCGCGTCACCACGCGAGTTGAACAGCAGCTGGCAGTTGGGGCACTCGTACTTGAGCAGGTCAGTGACCTCCTATTGAAAGAACGGGGCAGCGGTCAATGGGGAACAGGGCAGGGCAGCTTGCGTACGTTGAACAGATCCTGGTTCTGGCACAGGGCGTTGATGCCGGCCTTGCTGTACAGCGGGTACTTGCGCTTGACCAGGTCCTCGTAGGGCGTGGTCGTGTCGCTCGTGTAGACCACTCTGTCCTGCTCCGTCTGTGTTCAAGGAAGGAAGGAATGGAGGGGGTTAGGCCGGTCTCTCTGTCTCTGACTCGCTCTTTCCGCCTTGCCTTGCAGTAGGAACACGTCCTGATGTCGTAGAAGGCCCGCAGGCGCAGCGAGCACAGGTGGCACACGTCGCGGTGGTTGCACGGGCCCACGGCGACGTACACAATGTCCTCGGCACACACGAGGCACACAACGGGCCCAGCTGGTGGTTGCGCAGACATGGACGTGTAGTTGGGAGCAAGCGTTGGAAAATGTGGCCGGCGTTTTTTGCCAGCGTCCAATTCAAGGCGATTGTTCGTTTTGGGTTGGCAACGGTCGCATGAAGGAAGGGAAAAATAAAAATAAAAACAGAGTTGCAAGAGTAAAAGTAAGAATAAATAAATAGGGTATAAATATATAGTGGTTTTGCTTTCAGCGTCTACTTTTTCCAGCTCGCTGCCGCCGCCTTGATCACTTCAGCACACTCGGGGTAGTTTTTCTGGGCAGCCATCTCGTCCGGGGTCAAGCCCTGGCCTCCAGCTACAGGTTTTTTTACTTTAGCAATCGTTTGCCAAAAAAAAATTGTCGCTGTCTCACTGGCAAAGCCCCTGGTGCGCGCGGTGGGATCGGCTCCGGCCCCAAGCAGGAGCTTGATGATCTCGAGACCTCCGCGGTACGAGGCGGCGTGCAGCGGTGTTCCTCCCGCTGTATTGTTGCCAACAGAAATGAGCAACTGAACAGGGAACAGACGGTTGTTACTCTTGGACTGGGCATTGACGTCGATCACGCCCTTCTCCCCCAGCAGCACCTTCACGACCTCGATGTGCCCGTTGAACGAGGCCAGGTGCAGCGCCGTCTCCCCCACTGTTCAGCGCAGCAGCCGTCATCAGATGCTGGAGTTCCTTTGGTTCTGCACGTACCAGAGTGGTCGGGCGCGTTCATGTCGACGCCCTGGACCACGAGCAGCTCGACCTGTGCCACATCGCCCTTGAACGCGGCACGGCGCAGCGCCTCCTCCTGCTGCTGTTGCGGGTTGAGCAGCTTGAGCATCTGGGCGCTGACAAATTCCAGACAATTCCAGAATTCCAAGAAAACCGTTACGGATGGCGACGACAACGGTGCGACGAATGTCCCCGCCCTCTGCTGCTGCCGGCACAGCCAGCACGGCCACCAGCACGACCACCAGCACGGCGCGGACGCAGCCGCTACTGGGCCTGGCGAGCGTGATCGGCACGACCGCCGACCGCCCGACGTTGTTCCGCTGCAACCCCGCCACGCACACGCTCGCGTACGCCGCGGGGTCTGTCGTGGTGCTGCACGACCTCGCGCACGACAAGCAGCTGGCGTTCCTGCACCACGACCACCATGGGAGCGGCGGCAACGCGGTGTCTGCCCTGGCCTTCTCGGACGACGGCGCCTACTTGGCCGTGGCCGAGAGCGGGCTCAACCCGTGCGTGCTCGTGTGGGACACGCTCTCGTGCAGCCTGCTGGCCGAGATCCCCGGGCACCGCTACGGCATCAGCTGCGTCGCCTTCTCGCCTCGTCACCGCGACGTGATCGTGTCGGTGGGCGTGCCACACGACGGGTCCCTGTTTGTGCACAACTGGCGCAGCGCGGGCGGCAAGAAGATCGCGTCCAACAAGATCACGAGCAAGGTGCACGCCATCGCGTTCCTGCCGGGCGACGGGCTCACCTTTGTCACGGCCGGACACAGGCACCTCAAGTACTGGAGCCTGCACGGCATCGAGGAGCCGGTGCGTGGGCGGGCAGCGCAGCAGCAGTTGGTCGAGGGGCGCTCGGCCGTCCTGGGCGAGTACCGCGACGCCACCTTTGTCGACCTGCTCGCCGACGACAGCCACCCAGAGGACATGCGCATGTTTGCGTTCACGTCAGAGGGAGTCCTGTGCAGCCTCGGTGGGAGCCGCACGATCGAGCGATGGGTGGGGCTAAAGGTGCCTTTGTGGTTTCTTTCTTGGGCTCATGTTTTTTTTTTTTTGATCCACACAGGCACCCACGTCGTACGCAATGACCATTGTCGGGTCGTACATTGTCTGTGGCTGCAACGATGGCGTCGTGAGGTAACAGAGAGAAATAGAAAGGAGTTATAAACAAAAAAAAAAAAAAAAAAAAAATAGGTTGTTCAACACGGCCGATTTCAAGTACGTGACGACGCTGCCCAGGGCACACAGCCTCCCCCGTGCCGACGACGGCGAGGACGATAGCACTGCCAGCACCAACTCTGCCAACAACAACAACAAAAAGGTGTGGCCCGACTGCGTGGCCCTTACCTCCCAAGGCGACCACCTCATCACCTGTTTGTACTCGGACCGGTCGATCGTCCAGTGGAACATTGCCGGCATGGCCGAGGTCGCCGAGCCCACGCCGACGCTCCTCTCGCGCAAGATCGAGCCCCAGCGGTGCCTGCGCTACCCATCGTCCTCGGTCTGGGCCATGCAGGTAACAACAACACGGATTAAACAACATATTCATTTGCTACTTAGCTGGTTGACTCGCGCTTGGTCACTGCGTCGACGGATGGCTGTCTCTTGCTGACGGATCTGCTCATGTCGAGCCTGCCGTCCACTCGAACTGCGTCCAAATTTGTCCCCCTGCAGCCCAACGTGGCTGTGATGCAGCGACGCCACTCGGGTAGGTTTGAAACTATCCGCAATTACATTGACACGATTGTCACTAAGGACTGGTCGAAGCACCCGCCAATGGTGCTAACGGCACAGACGGCCGCGGGGTCCGCTGCGTGCGCGTGAGCAAGGACCACAAGATCGCTGTTGCCGGCGACAAGAGCGGCAACCTGACGGTGCTGGAGACGGCCAGCTGGACCCGTGTGGCCTCCTTGGCCGCGCACGACAGCGAGGTGGTCGCGATCGACGTGGTCGTGGTCGAGCAGGACGCTCGCTGGCTCGTGACGTCGGGCAGCCGCGATCGCCTCGTGCACGTCTTTGAGGCCTACTACGACGCGCAGGGCAAGCTGCAGTTTGTGCCCGTGCAGACCTTTGACGACCACACGAGCGCCGTCACGTCGATCTGCTTTGGGCGCGAGGGCAAGCTGCTGATCTCGTCCTCGTCCGACAAGTCTGTGATCTTTCGCACGTCGCCCAAGCCGGGCCGGCAGCCGTACGCCCTGCAGCACCAGCACACCTCGCGCCAGACGGTGCTGGACATGGCCCTGTACTCGGACGGCTCGTGCGTTGTCCTCGTGGGCCAGGACAAACGCGTGACTGTGCTCAACGTGGCCAGCGGACAGATCAAGCAGTCATTCAAGCCCGACACGCTGGACCAGTCGCTCGTGTCCATCGCCCTCGATGCCAGCAACACCGTCGCCTTTGCCACCGCAGCGGACAAGTCCATCCGCGTCATCGATCTCGTCACAGAGGCGTGCATCGCGGGCGCAACCGGCCACGGTGAGCTTGTCACAACGGTGCAGTACGTGCCCCAGCTCCAGCGCATCGTGTCTGCGGCGGCCGACGGCTGCGTCTTCCACTGGAAGCTGGCGCCACAAATCGTCCAGCTGCTGGCCCAGCGGAACGGAAAGACGATCGCGTCCGAGCCATCGGAAAAAGAGAACCAGGAGGCCCTCAAGAATGCGGCCTTCTTGCCCGCGTGGCTGCGCACCAAGCTGGATGGAGCCCAGCAGCAGCAGCAGCAGCAGCAGCAACAGCCAATGGCGCAACAGGGTCGATGGGCACTGCCCAAGGAGATGCAGGTCCACAACGAGGCCAAGGGCAGCAGCATCGTCGTCAACCTCTCCAAGCCGCTCCTTGCCGACCGACGCCTCACGATTGAGCCGGATGGCACCATTGTCTCGGTAATCAATACCAGTATCACGAAATATAATTATTATTGTAGCCGCAGTACGACACGTTCTCGCAAGCCGATGGGCATCTTTTCGACATCGGTGACGATGAGCTCTCCCTTGGTGGCCAGTCCAGCAGCAATGGGCCCCTCTTTGTCACGGCCTCCTTGTCGACTGCCGCTCCCTCGGCCGTGGAGGACAACGGCACCAAGGCAGACGACGCCCCGAAGACGCTCACGTCACAGATCCTCGCCACGATGGAACAGTCCACCGACATGCCCGAGGACGAGTCTGTGCTTGCCACCCGCCCGTCCCTCTCGGCCCGGTTCATCATCGAGTCGCGATCGGCCAAAGCGCAACGCGTCGCCCCCAGCCAGTTTGGCACCCGGCCAAGCCCCGTTGCATCTCCAGTGCAGCAACCACAAGCAGCAGCAGCCGCCGCAGCGCCAGCGCCCGTGCAGCCAGTCAAGAAGCGCGATCGGACTGCTTCGATGCAAGAAGAGGTGCGGCAAATACAAAATACAATAATAATTATTGGATCAAGGTTGAGCGAACGCGCATGCTCCTTGCCAAGATGGGGATGAAAGCCCCTCCTGCAGCCTCTCCCGTTGCGAGTGTCCCGTCCTCTAAACAGCCTTCTGCCAGCGTCGAGCCAACGACATTGGAGGAGCCCCTCAAGATCGCGACACCCCCCAAGGAACAGCCACAAGTGCAGGAGCACCGTCAAGAGCAGCAAGCGCAGCAACCGTCGTCCCTTATGTCAGATCTCGACACGGCCAAAGCGCAACTGGCAGACCTTTTTGCACGTCTACATAATACCCTATCTGCCGACGAAACCCGAGCAGCCGACTCCTTTTACGACTGGATCCGCGGGTCTCTTCCACAGCAGCAACAGCAGCTCAGCGCCCAAGAGCAGATGCTCAAGGCCTATTCGGACAGGCTCGTGTCCCTAGTCGAGGCGAAACTCCAGCGTTAGGTTTCCAGAGTAGAAAAAAATTTTTTGTTTTTCGGCTGTATCAAAATTCAAACTGAGCCACACACGGCCTGAAGCAAGGAGACAAAAAGAGAGGACTAAAGGGTAGGTGGCGTGCGACAAGAGAAAAACAAACGATATCGTGATTCAGTTGGGGAGCCTGTTTTTTTTTTCTACTTGGAGGCGACCTTTTTGTAGATAAAGTAGACGAGGCCACCGATGAGGGCAGCACCGACGACCGAGAAGACAACGGCGATGGCGATGGCCCAGGCGGCAAGACCCGACGCTAATGGAACGATTAGAACACTACACGGATGTTGTAAAGGGGATCGTACAGGAAGGACCGTTGACGTAGCCCGTAATGAGGGCAGGGGCACCGTCGTAGTTGTTGACGACCTCGGTTTCAGCGAACCAGTCGGCACCGTCGTAGATGGCGCTGCCGATGGCCTTGGGGGGAGCCGAGCCGTCCTGGGAGTCGGTGCTCTGGAGGTAGATCGTGCCGTAGATGACGAGCACCTTGCCTGACGAGAAGCCGTAGTTGCTGCCGGCGGCATTGTCTTTTCCGAGGCATAGGAGTTAAAACAAAAAAGGAAAATCTCATTTCTCGTACCAGCAGATAGGATTTCCATCGAAAGGACGTTGGACAAAGAGTACGTGTTAGAGGGCAAGCCAACCTCGTAGTTGAAATATTCGCCGTTGTAGTAGGCGATGTTATAGTACTCGTTGTCATAGCTATATTTGCGCAATGGTTAAAACCATTTCTTTTCTTTTTTTTTTTTTTAAAAAAAACCGCGTGTACCTGAAGTCGGGTCCTGCCACGAAGATCGAGTTTGCGTTGTCGACGGCGAGGGCGGTGATACCATTGTTCAGGTAATTGTAGCCAACCGCGGTCTAGAGAGGACAAACTGTCAGTACAATCAAAGGCTGAGTTTTCACGGACCCATCGCTGAGTGTTCCAGTCAAAGGTCTGCAATAAACAGAAAGGAATTTAAGTATTCAACACATGCATAATCGAGCGTACGGCCAAGTAGAAGCTGTTGAGTCCACCGGCCAAAGTAAATGTGCCACCAACGACGAGCGTGCTCTAAAAAAACAAATCTGTTGAGGCGACACAAAAGGAACGGGAAAACGTACTCCAGTGGAGGCCATATCGTTGACCTGGCCGTTGACACCGACACCGAGACCGTACCAGTTGGTACCATCCCAGGCAGCAATGTTGTTGGCCGCGGCTGAAAACAAAAAAAGAACAACAGGTGAGTTACGAGTTGTCGCTTGCATGCGTATTGTTACAATTGCCAGCATAGGTGAACAAGCCACCGACAAACGTCACACCAAAGGCATTGACGATCTTCTTGACCGTCACTTGACCGTCAATGTAACTGAGAAGAGGAGCCTGTGCGATGGGGATTAGTCGACCGAGCAAAAAAAATCATGCTCAGTACAGCATTGAAGAGCTGGCTGCCGTTCCACGCAGCGAGGCCGTTGAGGGCAGCCGCGTTGGGGTTCGAGTAGAGGAACGTGTTGGTGACGAACGAGCCACCAAACCAGACGTTGCCGCCGACGATCGCCGAGGTGTAAACTGGCAAGATAATGAAAAATTTAATGGGGTACACCAAAATACATGTTACCCTCTCCCGAAACGCCTTGATCGACCGAGAGCCAAGCCGATCCGTTGTTGTAGGCAATGTTGCTGAGGTAGTTGTAGTACGATCCCTGGATGCAAAAAACAACAATTTTTTTTCAGCCGATTGTCAAGGCGCTATTATAGTTTTACTTGGGTAGCAAAGGAACCCGCGACCACAAACTGGCCGTTATAGTTGACACCAGTGTTGATCTGCGGGTTTTGGCCGTCAACGATTTGGTTGAGTCCAATGCTGAAGCCTAAAAAACAAAAAAAAGGAAACAGTTATCCATTTGAAGTGATCGATCGGCATACCTCCGTTGACAGCGTTGTACTGCTGGCCGCCGTTGGACTTTTGGGCGGTGCTCTGACCAACAGTGGTGGACGCGTGCGAAAAGTAGCCGCCCAGGAGGATCTGGCCAGGGCTGTTGGGCACGGCATAGATGTTCGTCACCTGTGGGCCGTCCTCCGACCAGAACTCGACAACCTCGTAGAACTTGTTGTCGGTGAGGCTGTAGGTCGTGAAGCCAGCGTGGTTCTCCGAGTTGTCAAAGACAATGTACGACTATGCATGGTTTAGCATTTTTAGAGTCTCAAAAAAGAAAAATGGGCCCGTAAAATACCTGGTAAACTGCATCAAACGCACCACCAAGGTAGATGGTATCGCCAACGACGGCGAGGGTGTCGACAACCGAGTTCACGCCCTACGATCGGTGCCTTTTCTTTAATAAAAAAAAAAACAAGGGAATTATTGGACTACCTTGCCAACGCTGATCCAGCTCGAAGTAGTCGTGTTGAAGATGGTGACAAAGGGAGTGACTTCGTAGAACGTGGTGGTGTTGAAGGTGCTACCAAAGTCGCCACCAGCGACAAAGCCTGAAGGTATTGTGAATATAAATGAAGGAAAAAGAAAAATCGCACCTCCGTTCATTGGAGCAACCGTGTAGACATAGCTGTTGAGTCCGTTGCCAGGGTATGACGCGAACGTGCCGGTGACAGTGTTGTACTGCAGGATGAAGCCCGCTTCGGTACCTGACGCGGCAATGTTGCCCTTGGAGTCGATATACAAGACAAATTCACCAAAGATGACGAGATTGGCGCTTCCGATAGACTCGGGCTGCAAGGAGACACCGGAAGTAAACGGCCAGTTGACGTCTGAAAAAAAAAAATAATAATTTAGTCAAGAACGCGCTTTCCTTCTTACTAAAGGGTGTGGGCGCATTGTTTGTCGAGAGGTTGTAGACGGCAAAGCCGTTGAGGTTGCCAGAGACAGTCGCCTGAGAGAAAATTGGGTTTCTTTTTAAAAAAGGGGAGGGGCAGGTTTATATCCTTACGATCTTTTGCAAGTAGAACGGGAAGAAGCCAATCGAGTTGCCGTTGCCCTTGGGCGTGATGACAATCGTGACAATGTCGCCGGGCTGGAGGAGAACCGGCAAGCTCCCCTATTGAAAAAGAGAATGTCAAGCGAATGCAATGCAATTACACACATACCGAGAAGAACTCTTGGTAGCCGTACTGGTCATACGTGTCGGGAACCAGCGCGGGGTTGAGAGAGACAGTGGTCGAGTTAATCTGCTCTCCGTTTACGGAGATCGTCAGCCCGAGCGAGGTGACGCACGACGTGGCCGTGCTGAATGTACAGTCAAATAATTAGTGAGCAGAACTGGCAAAGGAAAACAAGGGAAAAACGTACGCGGCGCAATAGTAGCTCCAGACGACCTCATGGGCACCCACAACATAGACGGGGGTCTCGAGGGTGATCGAGGGGTTGGCTAGTTGAAAAAAAAAAACAAATCAAAAAAACAACGGTGTTGGTTAGATTTCTTCGCTTTTCTAAGGCGTACCCGAGGTGACCGTGGTCTCAATGGTGTTGTCTTCAGCGCCCTTTTGCCAGGTGCCGGTGGTGGTCAGGGTCGCGTTGGGGTTGATGGGGATCGGGTAAAAGAAGATTTCTACAGGGCGGGGAGACGACTGGGTCAGCACAACACGTTTGCTTTTTGGTGTAAATCGGGGGTACCATCTGTGAAGACTTGCACGGCGGCCAAACCAGCGGTGTAGTTGTACGCAGACACGATGGTGATGGCGATGGCGCGGAAGTTTGTGTAGATGTAAAAGTCGATGTAGGGTTGGCTGGGGTCGTGGTACAAGTTGCAGATCGCTCCATTGGCGCAAGACTGTCATGTGCCGGAAAAGGGATGAGAGAGAGGAAAATCAAGAGGGGCGCGCGTACAGTCATTTGGCGCAGAACGGGATCATAGTACTCTGCTGTTGGGGGGTACGCGCCCAGAGGAGCAGTGTACGGAGGGTCGTTGGGCGTGCCGGAGATGCTGCAGGGGAACGTCGTTAGGGAAGAAAGGGTTTTTCAAAACAATTAAAACGTACATGAACTGCGAGGTGCCGCCACCGTTGTAGTTGGTGTTGGCGATGCGGATCTTGGCAATGTAGACGTCTGCGCCCAGGTCAATGATGACCGACGAGTCCAGTCCATTCTCGAGGGCAAACTTGGGCAGGGTCTGAGCCGACGGAGAATCGGGTCAACATACATTTCTTTTCAAAATGATGGCACGTACCCAGATGTGGCCGGGCTCATCGATCGGGTTGGAGGCATTGTTCGTGAGGAGGAACGAGGCGCTAAAGTTGCCCGGGGCCGTTGTCAAGGCAGCAGCCGTAGCCGAGGCGGTGACCGAGAGGATGGCATCGCCGGGCAAAATGCTGAGGTCGTCGGTGCCTTGGAACTCGCCAGTAACGTACAGGGTCGAGCCGTTGAGGTAGAGCGCCTCGACGCAGCCGGCGAGACCACCGCCTCCTTGGATGGCGCCCCATTGCCCGTTTGACCAAACGGCAATATCATTCATGTACTGCCCAAAAGAAAAGAAAATTAAGGACAAAGTAAAATCAACAAGAAAAAAAAATTTTTCGATCGTACACCGCCGCTGTAAGGTGAGAAAAATGCACTATCGTAATTGGGACCGTCGAAGCAGCCACCGACGAAGAGATGCGTGCCGTTGTGGGCGAGCGAAGTCACATAGTAATCCAGGCCGCTACGACCGGGAAAAAACACGTTTAAATTTATTTTGTTTAGGTGCGTGCGTACGGTCCAAGAGGGCTGAACTCGGTGCCATCCCACTCGGCGATGTAGCCAAAGTAGACATCGTCAATGTACTCAAAGGTTCCGGCAATGAAGATGTGGCCATCGGTCGGGTTCTGGACAGCTGCCAGGATGATTTCCTGCCAAGAAAATATGAAACGCGTGTTAGCATAATTATTTTGTGTGCTCGTGTGCGGGGTTCTTCGAAGCGTACCTCGTCTGTGTCCATGAGGAAGTTCTCCAGGGTGTTGGTGTCAATGTCGAGCGAGAACAGCGAGCTGTAAACAGAGTGGCCGAGCGTGTTGCCTTTGTCGCAAAAAGAAAAAAGACGTTGGCCGCGTTGGTTTTCAAGTCAGTTGTGTACCTTGGTCAACGCTGGAGAAGCCCGTGAACGAGCCCGTGAAGAAGCCGCCGTCGGGGCGGTTGGGCACGGGTGCGTTGAGAATGCTGCTGCCGGCACTTGCGACGCCCGCAAGGAGCAGCAACGACGCGGCCGCTGCGGTTGCAAGGCCCATCGTTTTTTTCCTGCTTGACGGTACAAGAGATCTTTTGGTCAGTTTGTCGTGAGGCTTTTCAGGAGGAGAGAGCCGTGCTTGCCCTACGAGGGCCGCGAAAAACAAGTGTGGTGTTCGCGTGAAGCGGCACCAAAATAGAAGCCGTGAGATTCGGGTGAGAAAAATTCTTTCAGAACATGTTTCTTCCGCACAGAACTGTTTCAACTTTCAAATCCTCGCCTCAAGTCGATTGCACGTGCAGAAGAGGGTTACGAGAGGCCTTTGGTGCTGTGGCCGACCGAGCGGAGACGTGCACTTTCGCTCTTTCCAAAAAAATCAAGACGAGGCCCATTTGAGACATTTGGCAACAGCATCAAAGATCTGTGTTCTAAAAATAAAATTCCATTCGTGCGAACCGATCGTTGTCTCGCCTTCCTTTTGCACGGTTCGCGTGAACGCATTCGTCCACCAACGCGTTGTTGGTTCTGCTCGGCGTCTTCTTTTGCTTGGGGTTTGGGGAGGGCTGTGGCGCCTCAGACGCGTGTTTCATCTTGTTTCAAACCCACCCTCTGCTTCTCCTTCTTTGCCTTCTGACAGTGTTTCTTCCAAAAAAAACAGAGCGAAGATGGCCAAGGGTTCGACGGCCGCCGCCACCGCCCTGCTGCTGCTGCTGCTGCCAGCTGTGGCGCTCGCGGCATACCTGAATCAGCCCGTTGTAAACTACCCGGACGGCACGGTCGCGTTTGGCGACTTCACTGGCTTCTCGGGCAACCACTACGACGGCAGCGCGGATCTCGAGATCGGCTCGCAGGTCCCCCTCGCCCAGCTCACAGCGACCGGTGTCCAGAAGCTGCTGCAGCAGTACCCCGACAACGTGGTCGTCATCGCCATTTCTGTGGACGCTGTACGTTACTCGCTGTTGAAGCCTTGCACTCACAAATAAAATAAAAAACACAAAAAACCAGTCGACTGGCAATCTCTACGTCGGCGGCAGCATCTCCTCGTACGTGAACCAGGCCATCAACAACATTGCCCAGTATGAGAACGGCGCCCTGTATCCCCTCGATCAGGTTCGTACTTTTTCATTCAATGGAAAAAAAAATAAAATTTTATTTTCGGGAACCCAGGGCCTGAACGGTGTTGTTTACGACCTCATCGCGTACAATGGCACCGTCTATGCCACTGGCTCGTTCACAGGCCCCGTTGGCCTCTACTACACCTAGTATTGGCCCTTAGAATGATGGATGGATTTTTTTAATTAAAAGGTTTTTTTTTTAAATACAATCCCCAGCTTCGAAACCACCACCACGATGGGCAACATTGCCAAGTTCTCCAACGGCCTCTGGTCGGCCATGCCCGCACTCGGACTCACCAGTGCCGGCACCCTGTACGTCAAATAAATAAAAAAAATTTAATTTACTAAATCGTTCTCACGCAAAAAATAGTTTGGCCCTCTCCGGCGACACCCTCTACGTCGTCTCGCAGAGCGAGAGCACGGGCGACTTTGATTCGTCGCCCGCCAACCCTGTCGTAAGCAACCCCCTCCCAGAAAAATAAATAATATGATTTTTCATTTTTCATCTGCGCTTGACAGAAACCGGCCATCGACCAATGGATCTCCCAATCCTTCTACTTTGTCGCGACCTCGCCCAATGCGACCGGCTACACGCCCAGCCTCGTGCTCTCCAGCGGCAACGATAGCGTGCCCAGCAGCTGCTACACCCTGCCGCAGCTGACGTCGGGCGCCCTGCAGATTGACCTCGGTGTGCTCTCTCCCGTATACAAGATCCGCATCGCCAACCTGCTCGACGGCAACGGCACGGCCACGTTCCAGTACGTACACACACACACACACACCGACGTATGCTGAACCACGATCCTTTCCAGCATCCTCGACGACTCCAACAACTTTATCCAGCTCTACTACTTTAGTCCTCTGCTCCGCACGCAGACCTCGTGCACCGCGTGCCCGCTCTTCAACGTCCCCGGACGCAACTGGACCGATTTCTACGTCAACGGCGACATCACACGCACGCTCACGGTCGAGCTGTTGGCAAACGACAACGGCTATGCGACCTACGGCAACCACGCCGGTCTCTGCGGCATCGAGGTCTTCCGCAAGCGTATGCCTCATATTTTATCGTGCTAGTAATAATCCAAAAACCAACAATAAACAGAGCTCATGGCCACGCCCAAGTTCAACGCCAACGGCACCACCTTTACGACCGACTCCTCCTCCAACGACTGGTCCCTCTCGGGCCTCGTCACTGATCTGGTGGGCCAGTTTGCCGTGGCGACCATTGCCGCCACAGGTACTCGCTGAAACGGACGTCCTTTGTTTTATATTTTATTTCAATCAGGTTCCCCTTACCTCACCGTCTCCTTTGAGAACCAGGATGCCGGCAACTATGAAATCCTCATTGTAAGGATCTTTTTTGTCTTTTTTTTAATAAGAAGAACATAACCAAAATTGGGGCATAGGACGGCGTTGCTTGCGTTGACTTGTGCGTGGGCAATGCCACCGTCGTCATCTCGGGCGTCAACGCCACCACCCAGACGTACACCACCGTCTTCTCCCAGGACATTGAGTTCAACCTGGTATCTTTACAGCCTCGTTCTCCCCTTTTAAAACCGAATCGACCGTTAGATCAACCTGGCGAACGGCAACACGTACGTCCCCCTGCCCGCCAATGCCACGATCGTGATCAAGCCCACCGGCTCCATTGGCGAGCAGCTGTCGATCAACGCTGTCATCCTCAACCGCGTGCCCACCATCATCGCCCCCACTTCCTTCCTCTTTGCCTACGACCTTATCCAGGGCACCGTTGTCAGCATCCCAAGTAACTGTTGCTCTTTTGTTTAACGCGCACAATCTCATGTGCTGTTCCAGTGATTGCCCCGCCGGTCACCGCGGACGCGGTCTCCAAGATTCTCCCCGTGAGCCAAAACGCCACCAAGCTCTACATCGCCGGCTCCTTTGCAGGCGGTATCACCGAGTTGGACGTCACAACGGGCATCTTCTCCTCTCTCCCCAACGGCGGTCTCGGTGGCGCTGTCTACGATGCGGTCTACCTCCAGGACGGATGTAAATAAGAAGTGAATTTCGCGGAATGTGTTAATTTTTTTTTTTTTTCTACCCTTAAAGCTCTCCTCGTTGGCGGCAGCTTTGACAACATTCTGTACGACGGCACGCTGCTCGACAGCAGCTGCCTTGCCCGTCTTGTCGATGGCAACTGGACGTCTTTTGGCATTTACGTAAGGATGCACCTTTGATCCGCGTCTTTTTAACGGATGAATGATCAAACAGGGCACCCCGGGCTATGTCAACTCGCTCGCCGTCGTGGGCAACACCGTCTATGTCGTCGGCGGTTTCTCCGAGGTCATAGTCAATCAGGCTGATCTGCCCTTGTACCGCCCCTTGGCTGCCTTTGACATTGATACCAACACGTGGGACAACAGTGGCTTCACCACAGTGTATGTATCAAATGCGTTGACACCCCCCGTCTTGTTTTCTAATTTGTGTTCCTTTCTCTTTTCTAGGTCCTTCAGCGAGGTCTACACCGACGGCACCAATGTGTACTACATCAACAGTGCCGGCGAAGGAAGCGTTCTCGACGTACCAAACAATTTAACCATTTTGGGGTGTTTTCCTGAATTGCGATTTTTTACTTTTCTTTCAAAAAAAAAAAAAAAAAAAAAAGAACGCGGCCGTCAGCGTTGCCAAATTCGACGCCAGCGCGAACGCGTGGACGACCGTCAACGAGGGCTTTTGGTTCCTTGGCGGCCAGGTCAACTCGGCCATCTTCATCGACGGGGACCTGTATGTTGCCGGCAACTTCGACGTGCAGGGATCTATCTACAACACCTTGTCAAACGTTGCCGTGCTTTCCTCGGTGAACAACATGTTTGTATCGATTGGAGGCGGTGTTAACGACGAAGGTGATCATCATCTATTTTTAATTATGTGGTAACTGAAAAAACCTTTCTTTTTTTTTTGCTGCTAGTCTTTGCACTCGCCGACGTCAACGACCAGCTCTGGGTCGGTGGCTCCTTTACCGCGGCCTTGCCGTCGCTCCAGCCCAACGAGACGCCGGTCCCTGCGCCCGGCATCGCCATTTGGAGTGGGTCCAACTGGACCTATCCGGCCGGTGGCTTCCTCGCGTCCTCGTCGGGCAGCGGTAATGCAATATTGCTAATTTTTTATTTTTTATTTAAAAAAACGGACCGATAATAAATAGCTATCACCGTCAACGTAATCTACAACCCCGGCTGGAGCTACGGCGTCACTGTCGTCGCTGGAACGTTCACCTATTGCGGCCCCGTATGTCGATCGTTTTAACAAAGCTTTCTCCGTTGCTCATTTTTCTTTTCCCCTTTTTTCCGACTGCAGTCGCTGTGCAACAACATTGCCATCAACGACGGCAACCAGTGGTGGTCCCTTGCGGGCGGTGTTAACGGCGCCGTCAACGCGATCGCCCACATCAACGTAATCAAACTATTTATCTCGTCGCTGTGATCTAAACGTGCGCATGGCCGTTAGAACCTCCTCCTTGTCGGTGGCTCCTTTGATTATGTGGGCAACATGTACTCTGAATACCTAGCCCTGTACGACCTCGACATCGGCCGCTGGTCGCTCACCCAAGTCTTCGCAAACCAGCCAGTTTTGGGCTTGGCCGTGAGCAATAACGACTTTTCGGGTCTTGCCGTGTTGCTCTCTGGCGTTGTCTATGTGGACTATTACGAGTACACTGAGGAGTATTCTCCTGGCATCACGGTGAATGGTTACAGCTACAACAACGCCTGTGCGTTTCATGTTATTTTCTTCAACATTTTTTGATGTGCGTTTTCTTTTTCCTGCAGTCTACTTTGCCAACGGCGCTGCGTCAATCAGCTACATCGCCGCCAGCAACGCGCAAGACGGCAATGTCCTGCAGGTCTGTGGCAGCGGTTTGGGCTACCAGTTCTCGCCTTCTGGAAGTAAGCAGCACATTTTTTTTTGTTGTGGTTGTTGGATTACTCAAGGGATTTGTTTTGAAAACCCCTACAGATGGCTACGCTTGCATCATCTATGACGGCGCCAACTGGTTCCCCCAGCTGCAGGTGGCGTCTGGCAGCATCCAGGGTGTCGCCGTGCCCCCGTCCTCGCCCGGTCTCTCGTTTGCTGGCATGGTCGCCATCGCCGCCGTTTTCAGTGTTGTCGGCGCGGCCCTCATCGCCGGCATCATCTACTTCCTGTACAAGAAGTGTGGTGGTGCTGCCAAGCAAACCGCGGGCAAGACTTCCAAGGGTATGTGGACGCATTGGGGAAATAATGTAATTTTCTTGTTGTAGCCGCGGAGGACAAGAAGGATGACGTCCTCGTTGGAGCAGCCGTCGCTACGGGTGCAGTGGTTGTGGCCAGCCGTGACAACAAGAAGGACGTGCCCCTGACCGACATCAAGTCGACTGTTTCTCTCGGCGAGTACCGTGCCACGTACGTTTTTGATTTTCAATTCAGTTATTTTTTTTTTTTTTTGGTTCCTTAAATGTACTTCTTTGGGGGGTTTTAGCCAAGCGTTTACCGCGCAGGACTCTGGCGAACTCTCGCTCAAGGCCAACGACCTCGTCAGCGTGTTTGACACGAGCAACCAGGACTGGTGGCACGGCGAGATCAAGGGCACCGGCCAGCGCGGATGGTTCCCCAAGGGCTTTGTCGAGCCGGTGGCGCAGCAGCCCGGTCAGCAGTCTGCCGGCTTTGAGAAGGAATGGCAAGAGTGAACGCTCGCCGGCCATCTCTCTATAATCAATAAATAAGTTCCTTTGGTTTTTTTTGTTTTCAAAAGTTTTGCGACTGTTTTTTCCTCCTAAAAAAGACAAAAGAAAAAAGAAAAAAGAAAAAAAAGAAAAACCCACAAGAAAGACGGGGCCCGATGCATCGCCGACTATATCTGGCGCCCTCGGACCGCCGCCGCGGCTCGGTGGTACCTTTTGCACGTCGATGCCGGCGTCGTAGGGGCAAACACACAGAGGCCTTCACTGGTCCTCTACGGAAAATGACCCTTGGAGAAGGTCTGAGAAAAGCCACAGTGTGCTCGTGAGGAGCGGTCGATGTTGAGTCGACGCGAAGCACCAGAAATGGGAAAAAAATGTGTGGTTGGTTGGCCGGGGAAAAGAGTGGACGATGCTCGGGTTGTAGGAGCGGACACGATAGACGGCCCAACCTGTGTCACTTGGAACAACGCTTCGTTGGCGGTAATACTAAGAGTGCAATACGCTGGGTGCCCAGCGGACCCGAGAGGGGATAGCGGGGGCACAACTCAATTCAGACTACACTCGGTGTGCGAAGGGGCTGCCACCAACACCAACCTCTCTTTTTTATTTTTTTGTCGTCCAAGCCCCCACTACAGTAGCCTCAGGCCTCAAGAGTGCGCCCACCAGGCCAAGCCTAATCCGTCCCATCCGGAAGGAGAGCCGCAAGACGTGCAAGGCAGCAGGAGCCAGGTTCGTGTGCCTGCGGGACTAGACTGAAATTCCACCGTCCGATCATCGCATGCATCGGATGTTTCCATGTTTCGCACGGGCGTGCGAACAAAACAAAAATAGAAACCAAGATCCAAAAATTCTTTCCAGGAATTCTGTGCGTCTGTGCGTCTGCGCGCACCCTTCTTTTTTCCACATTTGCTCGTGAGTCTCGTCGACCGACCGACCGACCGACCGCTCTTCATTGCGAGATCTCACGGTCTGGCGGTCTCTGCTTGTGGGTCCTCTGCTTTCGAAAGAGCGCCGACCTTTTTTTTTTTTTGAAACAAACTGAAACGCGCGTGTGTGTTCAATTCAGGATGAAAACTGCAGTGCTGCTCGTTGCGCTCGTGGGCGCAGTGGGCACGCTGGTTTCGGCGGCCGGCTACTCCAACGTCCCTGTGGTGAACCGCCCCAGCAACGGCTTCTTCTTCGGCTCGTTTGCGGGCATCTCTGACAGCCAACAAGGTTTTCCAGTTGTTTTCGTGTCGCTCTTTCACTCACCTCCCTCGGCTCAAAAGGCAACACGGCTCAGGCCAACGCATACAGCGACGACAGTGATATCTACACAGGCTTTGTCTCCTTTGACGGCACGACCAACACCTTCCAGGACTCGCTTTCGCTCATGGTATTTTTTAGTGTGTATTTTTCTATTTAGAATCGACCAAAAAACAAAACAGGAAGACGGCGGTGTCCTTGCCATCGCCCAAAACCCCACCAACGGCAACATCTTCATCGGCGGTTACTTCAAGACGCTGGGCAGTGCAGAATTCAACTCCATTGCCGAATGGGATGGCGAGAAATTCACCGCTATCGGAGAGTATGGATAAAAATGTAACCGCAAATTCACCAATTAAAAAAACAAATTGGGGGTGGGGCTTAGGGGACTCTTTGTCGAAAGCCAAGTGTTTGCGTTGTACCACAACGGCACCCATCTGTTTGTTGGCGGCTGCTTCTCTGCGCCGTATTCTCAGTCGCTCTACTACAACTCGGCGGTACTCGAAAAATTATACCTACAAAAAATCTGAGAAAATAAAATAAACTCCTCTGCAGAACAAGCAAAACATCGTCATGTGGTACCAGAACGAGTGGATTCCGATGCAGGGTGGCGGTGGTCTCAATGGCTGCGTCGGTGGATTCTTTGTTAACGGCACCGATCTGTGGGCCTACGGTGATTTCACCGGCAGCAACGACTACAACAACTGGGGCGACGACATCACCAACCAGATTATTCTCCCAGGAATCACCGCCTTTGCCAACAACTCGGCCGCCGGCAATTTTAGCGCGTCCAACATCCTCAAGAACAACGCCAGCAACCCGACGGACGGGCCCGGCTACATCTGGGTACTAGCAAACTCATTTTTTTTCCCCCCCGCCGTCACCCGAAACTGACGGGTCCCATTGTTGCAGCTCTTGCCCAAGTACGCCGTGGAGAATGACCTGGACACGACCCTCACCATCGACTTTGATGCGGTCGTGCCCTTGCAGAAGATCCGCATTGCCAACACGCAGTTCAACGGCGCCGGCACTGCCAGCTTCACGTACGCAGGCCTGCACATCATGCGTGTATTTTAGTTTTGCTGATGGCCTTTCGTTGTTTGCAGGGTCACCTACTCGACCGACCAAGACTACAACATCGGCCCGTTCGCCAACGTGCTGACTCTGGCCTACTACAACCCGTTGCAGGAGTTCATTGTATGTCCCAACGACGGAGTTTTCTGAACAACATTGACCTGCCTCACGTAGACCTGCACCACCAACTGCATGCTTTTCCACAATCCCAACAGCCCGTACACCGACTTTTACGCCACCTACACCTATGAGGATCCCTACGGCGAGGAGTACCAGGGCGGAACCTACGCGGCGCGCGCCATTGCCATCACGGTCTCGGGCGAGTACAACTACACTGCCGGCATTGCGGCCGTCGAGCTGTTTACGTTTGGTACTGGTTACCTCCCTTTTTGTCTGGTCGTATACTCAAAAAGCTGCACTGTAGAGTCGTTTGCCGCGGCCAAGGCATCCTCCAGCGACATTTCCCTCAACACCACTGGCACGTGGGCCCTCAGTGGCACCTCGCCCTATCAGTACTACGCGACCACCGTCAGCAGCTGTACGTAAACATATTGTTGGAATGGTTTTTACTAATGCGGTAACTTAGCCCCCGCCTCCGCTGTCGTGGACATTTCCATCAATGCCCCCGGTGCCTACAACGTCAACATGGAGTACATTTGCCCGACCACGGCGACGTCGTGCTCGGAGCAAGTCACGGTGGAAGTGCTCATCGACTCGGTCTCTGTCAACACAACCAGCTACGCGCTGGCTGTCGGCCTCGCCCCCGGTGACAGCGACTACATCAGCATCTTGGTACTTTCATTTTTGTCACTCCCTGAAAAATGTCCATCATGATTTTAAAATAAAATAAAAAAAATATTTTGTACTCTAGGATGCCTACACCCTGCCCCTGTACTGGTACCAGTCGGTCCAGCTGATCATCACCCCCACTGGCTCGGGCAGCGGCTTTGGTCTTATCGAGGTCGGCCCTGTAAAGCTCCAAACCACCACCAACCTCAACTCGATCGCCATCTACGATCTCACCAGCAACGCTGCCCCCAAGACCCTCCGTAAGACGCCTTTTTTCCTTGTCTCCAATTTTTGCTGATCCACGAGAGATTAGAGCAACCTCTGCCCGTCAACACGGGCGTTGGTACCATCAACTATGAGACTGTGGGCAGCACCAACGTTGTCATCGCTGGCGAATTTACCATCCCCCTCGATTTCTCGGGTTACCTCAACCCGTATGGCAATGGTGAGTGTGTTCCCGTCGCCCTTTTTTGGAATTTTTACTCACCGGTACTCTCCTTAGCCTCCACCTATGCCTACAACCTTATCCAGTACAACACCGCCACCAGCAAGTACCAGGCCTACGGTGGCTTGGGTCTCTCTGGTGAAGTTTTTGCTGTCCTGCCCCTGCCGGGTACCGAGCGTACGTCGTTTTCTCCTATTTCTTTTGCTGCCGCTTGCTTCCCTCAAACTTTGGTTGCACAGTTTTTGCTGTCGGCGGCTACTTTACGACGATTGCCAACACCACCTACCAGCCTGTGATCTCGTCGAACATTGTCTTCTACAACACGAGCTCGCAGCAGTGGATCAACGCCGGCCAGGTATGTCTTGTTTTATAAAGTATGAATACCAAGACATAAAAAATAAAAAGGGCGTCAACTCGTATGTCTTCTCTCTTTTTGCAACCGAGGACGCTCTCTACATCGGTGGCGAGTTTAGCGGTTACTATCAGGTAACGGACCCAAGTCCACCGCCTCCCGCATTACTAACGCAATCCAATCCGATCCTATTTAATGTTTAGCAAGCCGACTTTGCACCCACTGAACTGATCTCGTCAAACCTCCTGACCGTTTACTCGTTTGCCACCGGTTCGTTTGAGACGTTCAGCAGCCTCTACGGCGGCTACGTCTACTTGATCGCCCCCACGAATGACGACGAGACCACATTCATCTTTGCCGGCCAGCTCAGAGACATCGCAAACACACCCGTAAACAGCATCGGACAGAACATTGGGTCGTCCTCGTCGGCCGAGATCAACAGCCCGGGCGGTGGCTTCTCCACCGACTATATCGTGGATGGCGTGACCCCTGTCATCTACACTGCGGCCGCGTACAACAACCAGTGGTTTGTTGGCGGTGAACTTGCCTACCAGGTATATGAAACACACAGAGATTATTTCTAAATTATTTCTGACCCCCCCC
>Ga0302230_10000599_pt1 | contig 29129 bp, 45 predicted proteins | sample II_Palsa_N2_1_FD_193523 | JGI IMG/M metagenome (GOLD analysis project Ga0302230, IMG submission 193523) | Peat permafrost microbial communities from Stordalen Mire near Abisko, Sweden - II_Palsa_N2_1 | ecosystem: Environmental > Terrestrial > Soil > Palsa > Peat permafrost | place: Sweden... | reverse complement strand
ACTTGCCACAGTTCACATCTCGTCCTCCTTTGTTCATTTTTTTTGTTGTCAGTCTTTCTTCCTACGTAACGCTGAGTGCAAAATTGATGGTTAGGGGACCCAGAGGTATCCCACAAGCGTGCGGGGCTTGCAGCATCCGACGTCGTATATAAATCAAGAAAAAGAATTTATTTTCTGCGGGGAAAAAAAAAGGCGGTCGCTCGTCACCTTGCATTTTTGACACAAGTCCCATGCAATAACTGTTGGTGCAAAATCGCTTCTGCACTTGCCGCTGCGGAACAGATTGCCTAATTTGGCCTCGGGAGGGAGGTGACCGTCTGCACGCTGTTGGTGCCGTTCCTCGACCTGCTGCAAGAGCCAGCGATGGAAGAGGAAGGGTGACAACAGGTATCGTCGCTGTCGCCATCGTCGCTATTGTGCTTGTTAGTAGGATTAGTGTTACCTTCGTCGTCTTCACCGTCGTCGCCGTCACCATCGTCGCTAGTTTGCTTGCGCTTTGAAGCCATTATGCCGATCCGTTTTTTTCTTTTATTTTCTTAAAAAGTTACCTGCGCCAATGACGCAACGGCGAGTGAGCGTGCGCAGCTTTGACGGCTTTGCCTACTCGATGGGCAGTGAGTACGTGACGCCGTCCTTCCTGCGCCGACTGTTTGTGGTCGATTCCGAGGAGGAGGCGGGCCCGCTTGCGCTGGTCGACGTGCACGAGCTGGACGTGTTTGCCGAGGACGAGCACGGCTGCTTCCCCGTGGGCGAGCTCAACCCCGCAGCGATGTACCAGCTGGTCCCACAGGCCGTGATCGACGTCAGCGAGGGTGACGACGACGAAGACGACGACAACAAGCCGCAAACACCGCTGCAGGCAAAGTACCTGCCACGTGAAGGTGCACGTAAACGCGCGATCCCACAGGAGCGTGCGGCGGCCGTCAAGCGGGCCGTGCTGGAGATCGTGGGCGAGCTGTACCGGCCCGCGCACCCGCGGCTGTTTGTGTTCAGCGAGGAGTACCTGGAGCCGGCCTTTGCGGCCGCGGCCAAGGCCGGCGATGCGGGCTACTTGCAAAGGGCCACGGGAACAGGGCTGTACGCGGGCAAGATGTTTACGGACGCGTTCTGTGCCATGTTTGTGGAGGAGATTGAAAGCTTTGAACGAAGCGGGATGCCACTGACGCGACCCAACTCGATGAACAACTATGGGATCATCCTAAGGGACGTCGGGCTGGCAGACATGGTGGAGCGGGTGCTGGCAGACTACTTGGCACCGCTCAGCGCAAAGCTGTACCCAGACTACGAGGAGGCGCAGTCGATCGACTCGATGCATGCGTTCATCGTGCAGTACAGGCTGTCTGAGGACCGCTCGCTCGACTTTCACTATGACGATGCCCATGTCACGATGGTAATTACCGTGTATATTTCGTTCAGTTTTCCGTACTTTAGTGCGTGATTTATTTGTTCAGAACGTGTGCCTCGGCAAGCAGTTCAAGGGCGGCGATCTCTACTTCAAGGGCCTGCTCAACGACCCCACGACGCACAACGAGTTGTTCAAGCTCAGCCACACGCCTGGGTACGGCTGCATCCATCTTGGCCAGCACCGGTAACCGCCTAAAAAAATTTGTGCCTTATATATTGACAAATGCAAAACGGCAGACACGGCGCCGAGTCGATTACAGAGGGCGAGCGCTACAACCTGATTGTGTGGGGCCGCAGCGCTCGTCACTACGCCATGTTCGGTAAAGCAAATCCCCAGCGGCGTCATGATGATCAACACGAGCACAGCCACAGCCACGGTCATAGCCATGGGGATCACGGCCATTGCGATCACAGCCATTGCCATCACGACCACGACGAGTAAATATTATGTTAGTTTTTTTAATTTTATTTTTAAAAAAAAAACATCCCAAGTTGACAAGAACCTTTTTTTGTTTTTCTTCCTTCTTCTTCTTCGGTTACTTTTTCTGCTGAGCAGCAGCAGCGGCGGCGGCGGCGGCGGCTTTCTTCGCGGCGAGGGCGGTAAAGACGCCGATGATAAAGCTGTAGACCTGGAAAAGCGGGAGCCACAGCTGGGGTGGGGCGTACTTGTAGATGATGATCTGGAACGGGGGATACACAACCCAGAGGCGCCTACGTCGTACTAGTGGTTATTCTCCATTGCATTTATCCCATCCCGCTTCTTACTTGACAATGGAGGGGATCACTTTGAGGCTCTGCTGGATGTGCTGCGGCGACTTGCCGTCGAGGACGCCCAGGGCGATCACGTACAGCGTGACCGAGATCGGGATGGTGATGCCGTTGGCAAAGAGCAGCTGAAGGAGGGTCTTGAGGCCACTGCAAAAAAAACAAACGGTCAGGACTGGATCGCTGTATTCGGTACCCTGGCTGAAGGCCGCTCAGGAGATGGTTCATAAACTCAATCATGTAGTGCGAGTACGGCGATGAGATGAGGAAGCCGTAGAGACCGAGTTTGATCGAGCGGTCATAGTCGAGCACCTTGGCGCCTAGTTTATCAGCAGGTCACGTCGGTGTCTGTCGGCTTTTGTCGTGCTTTGCAGTACCTGACAGGTGCTGCGCCGTCAGCTCCTGTGCCGTCGAAAACACAAACTGCGTCACAGACTTGGTCAAAACGGGCCTCGCCGTCAGGGCAGCCAGGTAGCCGGCGTACAGGCCAGCCACCGCACCGACCTGTCCATTTGTGGGGATTCTTAGATTAGACAACGAGCGACCAAAAAAAAAAACGAGCAGGGATCTCGGATCTAGGCCTCATAGCTTTATGTGCCGTGCTCACTCCCTTAGAACCCCCCCTCCGTTCTCTGTTGGTCGTACCTCTTTGCTCTGCTGAACCATCACTGTTTTGTGCAACGACTTTGAACTGTTTCGACTAAGAATTTTTGCCAGGTGCTGCTTTGCACAATCGGCCCTGACGACGTCGGCAAATGGACGGATGATAAGGGGACGCGCCGCAAGAGGGGGCAGCTGTGAGGCTTGATCTAACAGAAGAGTAATTGTACCAAATTTTATTTTATTTAGCAATTTCCTTTGTTACACTGTGTTTTATTTTTCAGTTGCCTGCTTCTCCTTTTTCTCCTTCTTGATCTTTTTAATCTTGTTGACCTCCCTTTGGGCACGATCGGGCTTGGCAGCGCGCGACGTGTCCAGCACTCGGTAGTGAAGCGGCTGCAGTTTGGGCTGGTTGCTGTCTTTTGCGGTCGCGGCCGTGAGCGTGCCGGCCCAGGGCATCTTGGCCGGCTTGACGACCTCAAAGAGCTTGCTGTAGAGCCCGTCGAACTCGGCCACGTCCTTCTGTTTGTCAATAACTAGATTATTCAAATGCTAATTAAAGGGATACGGGTACCAATATGCCAAAGGCGGCCACCCGTTTCATGCCGAGCAGTGGCGCCAGGAAGGTGGATCCCTGCGAGAGCGGCACAAGCAGCGCATCGGATCGCGTGCAAAGGACAGGCAAGTGCTGAACAAGCGTGGGCGGCTGCACATCACGGCAGACGACCACGAGCCTCAGCTTCCCCTGCTCCAAAGCCCTCGTGACCGCATTGATCCCCGTCACAACACCCTTTAGTTCAGGCGCAGTCCTTGGCGCTGATTCCTTCGCTAGCTTGAGCGCCTTCTCCAGCTCCTCCTTGCGGCTGCTGGTGCCGGTGCTGGTGCCCTTCTCCGCCTCCTGCCGTTGCCGCTGCCGCACTGCTGCGTTGACCGCCTTGCTCAGCTTGTGCCGTCCCAGGCGCGCCTCCAGCTCGATTTGCCGTCGCCGCCGCCCCGTGTCGGAGAACTGCTCCGTCAGCACATCGGCAATGTAGGCCTGGTGCTCGGCCGAGGCGGCCGAGGGCCACTGGACGGCGTACGGCGTGCCCACAAGCGCCTTGAGCTTGACCTTTTGCTGGTGCTGTTGCTTGATCGACTTTTGCTGCTGCTGCTGCTGCTGCTGCGATGGTGGCGCAGTCGTTGACGCGGCCGCTGACGCTGCTGCGGCCTTCTCCTCGGTTCGGGCCAGCTTGATCGGCGCAGACGAGCCGCCCTCTTCATCGGGACGGTTCTTTCGCTTGTTCAAATGGGCTGTTGCTGTTGGCTTGCTTGCCATCCTATTTATGTACAACGCAATACAACTTTTTAAAATCAAACGACGCGCGAGAGCAGAAGGCAAGGCAGCCATGAGCAAAATCGCGTTGGCTGTCGGCGTTGGGAGCCACATTTCAGAAAATGGCTACCTCGAACAGCGAAAAGACGCCCCTGCTCGCTGCCGAGGCCGCCACTGGAGGCGAGGGGCACTCCCAGCACCACCGAGACGGGGCCAACGGGCACGTCACGGCCGCGGAGATCGACGAGAAGGCGTTGGTTCGCAAGATTGGTACTGACACATCTAAAACAAAAAAACACGGGTTTTGGTGCTTTGTGGGGAGGATCAAAGAGAGGGCACAGCAGGCAGCAGCTGTGCTATTAAACGGTTTTGGGAGAGAAAGGTGCAGCAACTCAACTAGCCCTGGCTGTTTTTTTTGGGGGGGAGGGTGGCTGTTTTGTATTATCTAATCCCCACATCTTTTGTTTACTACCCCACTGCACCCTTTCTTTTTCACCCGCACGTGGCACAAAACAAACAATAGACTGGAGGATCATCCCTTTCGTGTCTTTCCTGTACCTCCTGTCGTTCCTGGACCGCAGCAACATCAGCAACGTCAAGAACGACCTGATGGCGCACATTGGCATGGAGGAGATCCAGTACTCGCGCGCAGTCTCGGTCTTCTACATCGGGTACATCCTCTTTGAGGTGCCCGCAAACATTGTGCTCAAGCGTGTCCCGCCGGCCTACTGGTGCGTGGAAAAAAAAAATTTTTTTTTTTTTGACCCAGATCTGTGGAGAAATAATAATTGTTCATTTTTTTTGTTGTTGTTGCAAATTATTACAGGATAGGATCCCTCGTAGTCGCTTGGGGCATCTGCTCGACCTGCATGATTTTCGTCAACACGTACGCCGACCTGATGATTCTCCGTGCGTTCCTGGGAGTGGCCGAGAGCGGCTTTTTCCCTGGTGTCATTTTCTACCTGACGTTTTGGTACCAACGAGGCGAGCAGGGCCTGCGTTTCGCGCTGTTCTACTGCTCATCGGCGCTCGCTGGCGGCTTTGGCGGGCTCATGGCCTACGGGATCCTGCAGCTGGAGGCCCTGGGTCTGGTCGGCTGGCAGTGGCTGTTTTTGATCGAGGGCATTCCGTCCATTGCGTTTGGTATCCTGACGTGGTTTGTCCTGCCAAACTACCCCATCGGGTCACACTGGCTCACGCCTGCAGAGCAGGATTATGCCCAGTCCCGTCTCACGCACCTCAAGAAGGTTGCCGCCGGAAATTCCTCGTCCAAAATGAAGGTACTACTAATTTATTTATTTATTTGTTTATCTCTTATTCGGCCTGTGCAGTACGTCGTGATGACCCTCAAAGACCCCAAGATCTGGGGCTTTATGAGCATCAACGTGTGCGTCGTGACGGCGGCATACGCCGTGTCCTTCTACCTGCCGTCCATTATCAACGAGTTTGGCTACGACGACCTCACGTCCAACCTGATGTCGTCGCCCGTGTGGTTTGTGGGCGCGATCGCCATCCTCTTCAATGCGTTCCACTCGGACGCGCAGCGTGAGTGGTCCTATCATATCATTGTCCCTGCGTTCGTGGCCGTGGTCGGCTTCATCGGCGTGGGCGTGTGCTCGTCGCCCTTCTATCAAAACAACGGGCTGGCCTACACGTCCATGTTCCTTGTGTGCGCGGGCGTGCCTCCGCTGATCCCGATTGTGCTGTCGTGGATGACCAACTCGATCAAGGGCACGACGCGCGTGGGCACCGCCTCGGCCATGGTCGTGTCCTTTGGCAACCTGGGCGGCTTCATCGGGCCCACCGTCTACGGCACGCTGAAGACCGTGCTCAACCCTGAGGACCCCGAGGAGGAGTGGAAGTACTCGTACTATCTGGCCCACTTCGTCAATGCGGGCATCATGTTTCTGTGCATCCTCTGCTGCCTCGTCGTCAAGGTCACCATCAAGGATGACCCCGTCGACCTCGAGGCCGAGGAGCTCACGGTCGACGACGAGAAGGCCAAGTACGCGGCCTCCAGCATCAACCAGTCTGCCTAAAAAACCAATAGAATCTAAACGGAATATAAACTGTACACTATTCAAACGAATTGTTACTCTTGGGGTGAAAAACAAAAAAACAAAGCAAGCCGCTCACACAATACAAAAAAACAAAACAAAAAAAAACAAGGTTTTTACTGTCTATAGCTCGTCCTCAACAAAGCGGATCTTTGTCCTCTTTTGGTTGATTGCGAGGATGTTGAGGTCCTGGTACTGCTGGATGCACTCGTCCAAATCCGTCTGTTTGTAGCCGCGGTGCGTGATCCGGTCCAAAATCTCGTCGTAGCTGACGTCCACGGCCACACTCTCGCGAGCAACAGCGCGGATAATTTCGTAGATTTGCGACGTTTTGTCGAGGACGCTGTGTCGAAAAGAAGAGTAAGTCTTTCTTCTCTCTCGGTTTTTGTTACCGGTTCTCGTCGTCGTCGGTGGCAAAGAGCGACGCTTTGCTCATGCTAGTGAGACGCATGGCCTCCTCGACATCGTCGCGGCTGACCTTGTTGCTGAATCGGAGGCGGGCAAGGGCCTGTGAGAGACGGATAATGCCCAGCAGGGTACGCGGCGATGTGTAGGTCATTTCAAACTTGTCTGCTGTGTCGCCCTGGCGCATCTTGACGTACGCTTGCACGATAAAGTCGATCAGGCTTGTTACGGGGAAAGATCAGTCGATGCGTAAAGTAAAGCGCATCCCAACTTACGATCCATCGGGAAGGATGGGCTCGACCTGACGTGCCCGAGCGACAAAGCCACGGATGACGACCTCGTCCACGGGCTGGAAGTCGAGCGCAGGCGCCTTGGAGTGCATGTGCACGTGGGTGACGTGCTGGGCCAGACGCAAGTCGTTTTCCATGTTGGGTTTGTCCAGCAGCAAAAACATGAGGTCGAAACGCGAGAGAAGGGCCGCGGGCAGGTTGATGTTTTCCAGCGGCGACTTGTTGCGGTTGTAGCGCCCGTACGCAGGGTTGGCTGCTGCGAGGACTGATGTTCGCGCGTTGAGCGTGGTTGTGATGCCAGCCTATTTTGTTAAATATAAAAAAAAGCAAATAATACATTTTTAAAAACAGGGGAGGGGGCATTGAAAAACAGACAATTACCTTTGCAATCGAAACGGTCTGTTGCTCCATCACCTCGTGGATCGACGTGCGGTCCGACTCGTCCATCTTGTCAAACTCATCAATGCAGCACACACCGTTGTCAGCGAGGACAAGGGCACCGCCCTCGAGGATCATCTCGCTGGTGATGGGGTCGCGCATGACCGACGCCGTCAGACCCACGCCCGAAGAACCCTTGCCCGTTGTGTAGACGCCGCGGGGGGCGATCTTGGCAATGTACTTGAGCAGCTGCGACTTGGCCACACCGGGGTCGCCCATGAGGCAGATATTGAGGTCACCTAACCAAAAGAAAATTAGTCCTTTTTTCCTTCTTCGTCTTCTTAATATGAACACGTACCGCGAATCTTCATGCCGTCAGTCATGGTCTTGGTCACGCCGCCGACGAGGAGGAGCACGAGGGCCTTCTTGACGTCGTCCATGCCGTAGATCTCGGGGGCGATCGACTTGGACAGCTTGTGGTAGACCTGCGAGTCGGCCTTGAGGGCCTCGATCTTGTCGATGACGTCCTGCGTGAGCGAAAAATCCGAGTACTTTTTCTTGAGCTGCTCGATCCACATGGCCTCGAGGTACGTATCGGCGAGAAGCCCGGCGCGGATCGCGCGGAAGCCGGTATAGGGAGTTGGCAAGAAGATCTACCCAATAAAATAAAATAATTTAGGTCGGCTTGTTGTTGTTGAAACAGAAACATACGCCCGAGACGGTAATGACGTCGCCAGGGTTGGCAAGGCGCGTGAGCTCGCCCATGACGCAGACAGTGAGCGAGCGGGGGATGTGGCCAACGGGTACTTGGTTGGACTATACGTGATTTCATTCATAAACACCCTTTTTAAAAAGAAAAAAAAATATGATACCAGCTCCTGAAGCTTGATCTCCTGAAACTTGACAAACTTGGAGCCGCGGGTCTGGAGGAAGAGGCGCCCGGCAGATCCGTTCTCCTTGCACGTCTTGCTGTTGCAGGCGAGCAGTGGCGAGAACGACTTGGAGAGGATCTCCTGGTACGTCTCGTAGCCGCACTGGTCGCACGAGTAGGTCGCGACGACGACCATGGGCTTGACCTCGGTGACGCGCGTAATGATTCCCTAACAGGATACAAAAAAATAAACATACAAAGACGACATCGGAGAGAGGGCACATACCGTGACCTTGACCAGGTGGCCGACGTCCTTGGACTTGATGTCGCGCACGGCCAGGGCCTTGTCCTTGTTGAGCGTCTTAAACGTGAGCTCGTAACGGCGGGTGAGCGCAGGGGGGAAATTGGTCGAGACATCGATGCCATCGGCCGCGCTGTTCTCGCCGCTCTTTGCCAGACGCTGCTGGATGAGCACGTCGACGACGTCGGTCGAGATCGTCGCGTCCACGCTGGGCTCGGCCTTCTTCATGAGCTCGTCCGCGGCCTTGTAAAACAGCGTCATGTAACGGCGCGCGTTGTTCTCGATCTTTTCCACAAACTCTTCGCCAGTGTCCTCGTGCTACACCCGTTTCGTTAGTTGAGCGTGTTCACCACCCCGACATAGCACGTACGTCCAGCACGTCGTCGAGCTCGATCATGAGCTGTGTCCGTTTGCGGTCAACGATCTCTTGCTGCATTCAAAAGGGGGGGGAGCATGTTGAGACATAGAATAATAAAAAAGGCAATACGCACCAGCTGCTTAAAGTACTTGGGGTGTCCCGTCACGTCCTTGAAGTTGCTCAGGAAGCCGTAGCACTTGTCTATTTTATTTTGAGGGATTAGAGGGGAGAGATAATCGAGGGAGGTAGACAGCTAGAGAGATAGACACATGCAGGCAGAAGGAGATACAGCGATACAGAAGCAACCCAGCCCGACTTCCCAGCCCGACGTCCCAGCCCGACGTCCCAGCCCGACGTCCCAGCCCGGGTTGAAACAGATCGAGGGAGGAAAACACCGAGGGACCGTTTTCTCCCCGTCCACAATCCCCACCTCAAAAAAACCCCCACGAAAATCATACTCTCCTCGCCCTCGTACGACGGACGCGGCTGCACGAATTGGGCCATTGTATATGTGTGCTTGTGTGCTGTTGAAAAACGACAGGACGGGGATTAGAGCAACTTTTTTTTTTTTGGCGCGCGTTGGGTACGTCACTCGGTGAAAATGGTCTCCCGAGGCCATTTTGCACAAGTGATGTCCCGAACAGTACGTGCTCCTCCCTTATCACAGGGGGCGTTGTAACTCACTCAACTCGCCAAGCCAGATCTGGTACCGCTACCGCACCGGCAGCAACACGTCGTCCAACTGGTCGGTCGGCGTCAATGTGTTTGAGTGGCCCTCGCCCACGGCGCCGCTGCCCCTGCACACGCCCGACGGCATCACCCACATTGTCGCGGCCAATGTCAGTGACCTGCGCCGTGTGCTCGCCGCCAAGCACGGCTACAGCGCCGAGGAGGCCGCGGACGAGCTGGTGCACGTGTTCAAGTGCTCATTGAATGAGGAGACGCGGCAATTGGTGCGCTTTTTCTTTTTTTATATTTAATTTTTCCATTTTCTGTGTCACTCACCTTTTTTTTTGGTTGGTTGCCCTGCTCATTAGCTCATCGAGCCCTTCCTCGCGCCCACCGACAAGAACGACATTGACGCCGTCAAGATCCTCGGCTACACGTATGCGCGCCTCAACACCAACCTCATCGTCCCCGAGGACCACGAGCACCCACCCGCCTGGGTCCTGGGCTTTACGTTCCCTGGCTCGGCATCGGCCAAGGTCGACCAGGCCCTGGGCATGTTTAACAAGCTGAGCGTGACCGACAAGCAGGCCTTGTACATTAAAATAATGAAGTTTTTCTGCTTTTACTCATTTTTTTTTATTTTAATTTGTCTTTTTAGCGTCAACGCCCTGCCAAAGGAGTTCCTGCCCAAGGCCCCAGAGCCGGTGTTGGTGTCGCCGCCGTCGCCGCCGCCTCAGGCGACCCACCGTCAGCATACGCCCCCGTCGTCGCCACGGATGGGACCCACGAGCGCGGGCGGCCGCCACGCCCGCTCGCTCTCCGGTGGGAAAGGCCACAGCCAATCGTTGACGGTGGTCACGCAGCCCACAAAGTCGGGGGCCACCTCGCCGCTTTCGCCCATCGCTCCTCGCAGCGCGATCAAGCCCTACGGCGGACTATCGGCCAAAGTGCACACAAGGGACATCCAGGCCTCGTACGTCGATTATTCTATCCATCCTTTCCTTAAACGACGACTACTACTGCCACAATAGGGCCCACTCTATTCGCGGCGTGTTGCTAAAGCGTAGCTCCAACCACGGCGAGTGGGACGCGTGCTGGTTCTTCCTCAAGCAAGACGAGAGCAAACACGACCACTACACGCTGGCAATGTACAAGGACGAGACGTTTTCGGACGCGAGCAAGATCCAGACCATCAACATGAAGGACTATGAGGTCGTTTCCAAGGTGTCGGACAAGGGCGCGGAGCCGCAGATGCCCGACGATGTACGGCGAAAACAGCGGGGGTTATTTGTTCAATAGTCTTTTTTTTTCTTCTTGCATCGCTCAGGTCTATTTTGAGCTCCGGCCAGTCAGGAGCGGCAAGACCTATCATCTCGCTGCGTCGATGAAGATGGAGGACGACAAGCTCGGGCTGTACGGCAACTTCCCCCCGGATGCGATCAAAAAGATGTGGGTCAGCCGCCTTCGCCACGCCAACGCCCCACGTATATTTTTCTACTTTCCTCTTTTGACTTCTAAAGAAAACCTCGATTACTCTTTCTCTCTCTCTCACTCAAAGATCAAACGTTTGGCCTGCCGCTCGAGCTGCATCTTAAAAACACCAACACGAAAATCCCAGCGATCATGGACCTGTGCATCAAGGAGATCACCGACCGCGAGAGCACGCCTGGCCTCTACCGCGAGCCCGGCTCGGAGCTCATCATTTCGGCCATCAAGAGCAAGTTTGACTCGAAGGAAGCGGCCAAGATCAGTTTGTTTGCAGACCCGTCACCTGGAGCGAAAGTCACCGTGCAGGATGTGGCCTCTCTCCTCAAGGTAATAAAAATATACCGTAGTCGCACTCTTATTTGGTTTTGTGCAGGCCTACCTCCGGGAACTGCCCGAGCCGCTCTTCACGTTTGAGTTTTGCGACAAGGTCAAGGCGAGCATGGCTAAGAACGGCGCCAACAACCTCGTAACCAATTCCATCAAGCCCGACCTCTTTTAACAATGTGGATAAAAAAAAAGGAAAGCGCAACCGACGCTCTCAAGGAGCACATTTCGTCGCTTCGCGAGCCCAACAAGACGGCCTCCTTCAAGCTGATCAACCACCTGCGCGAGGTCGTCCTCACGCAAAAGCAGATCCCGGTGGACGCCAACGGCCACCAGCGCTCGCTCGACGAGAAGGCCCTCGCGACCTGCATCGCCCCCACCATCGTCAACTTTACCAGCGGCGACAAGGTTGCCGACATCCACATCATCCACACCATCGTCCACGCCCTCATCCTCAAGGAGGACGTCATTCCCAGCGCCCCCGCCGGTCACGTCTGGGTCTGACCCGCAGCCAATGAATATATACAGTATCTCAAAATAAAAAAATCTGTTCTTCCGATGCGTTCCCTTCTTCTGTCCCAAGTGCTTTGAAAAATTAGTCTTGACCTGGACACGGCACATTCGTAATGATGGTCTCCTGAAACGTTGCTGGGAGAAAACGACTCTCTCCAAAAACTAGGCGGGTCCCTCTCGGCGGCTACCCTTTTTTTTGGCGGGCTCCGATGGGCTAGGGCAAGAGGGACCGCCTGCGCGCCAAAAAAAGCGCGCGCTTTTTCTGTTCATTCGACCACCACCGCCGCTGTAGAGATGGACACCTGGTCCGGCGACGCATCCAGCGGCAGCCCTCGCCCCGTCACAGCGCCCGCCGTCTCTGCCACCCCTGCCGCCGCCACGACGCCTGTCGCGCCGCGATCCGACCCCGTCTTGCCGCTGATGCCTCGTTATCGGTCCACCCCGCCTCGCCCATCCCAGCTGCAGCCGCCGTCCCTTCCGCCCCTTCCGCCCCAGCGGTCACTCTTCGCCCCTGCCCTCGACACCGCGAGCACGAGCAGTGATAGCAGCAGCCAGGGCAGCACGAGCACGCACCACCCCAGCTCGATTTGGCTCCACAGCAACAACAGCACCAGGGTTCATTCATCCCCTCGCCGTCTGCACTCATCGCCCCCTCAGCGTCAGCAGCACTACGAGCTCGTGTCGTCGTCCTTGCCCATGTCGTCCCCGCTGCGTGGTGCCTCCCGGTCCTGCTTTCACGGCGGTGTCTCGTCCGATCCCTTGGCCATCAACAGCGACTTTGGCTACTTTGCGCTCGACAGCCAGCAGCAGGTCGAGTTCTATGACGGGCTCAACAGCATGGGCACGGGCATGGGTGACGGGCTGGGCCTGGACCTGGGCCTGGGCAGCGAGAGCGACGCCAGCGACCTGCATTACCTCTTGTCCGTGGCCTCGGCAGCAACAAACATCGAGAACGCGTTTTATGAGGTTGGCAACAACGCCTCGTCCTCCTCCTCCTCCTCCTCCTCCTCGTCCTCGTCAGCCTCTGCTGCTGCTGCTGCTGCACCACCGCAATCAACGACCACGTCCGTGGCGGCAAACGTGGCCCAGGTCATGGCCCGTGTCCGCCGATCCCACCGGTCCTTCAACCCACTGCAACGCGAGCTGCGCCGCCTCTTCCCCGACGGCCGCCTGCCCGCCTTCCTGCTCGAGAACGACGAAAACCGCCGGCCGCACCGCACCGCTTTGACCAACTGCAACGACTGCAGCAGCCGCTCATCCTTGTCCTCGTCCTCGACCGCGGCAGCCGCATCGTCTTCGCGCAGCGGCCTCCCTCCCCTTGCACCATCAGCAGCACGACAACCGCTCGCGACTGGCTTTCCCAAGATCACCTTTCGTATCACGAGCGACCCCCTCCTCAACAAGGACAGCACCACAGCCACCAAGACACTGGTCAAGCATGAGCCCAAGTTCAAGCCCGAGCCCAAGAGCCCCCGCTTCCTGCGCACCCCTCCCTCGACCCCGTCCAGCGTCAAGGCGTCCTCTCGCTCAACCACCTCATCGCGCTCAGCCACGACAGCAGCCACGGCCTCGCCCCCTTCCTCGCAGTCTGAGGTGGGCATGGCCGTCTCGGCCCTCGTGTCCCTCAAGTCCGGCGGCCGTTCCGGCACCATCAAGTACACGCCCAGCAGCACCACCAACAACAGTCGTGCCGTGCCAGCCTACAGGAGCCCCAGCCTGCCCGTGCGCATGATCAAGATGGAGGAAACAGCGACGTCCACCAAGACGATGGTCCCTGGTCTCAGCGCCCGCGATCTTCGTGCCCTTGTCCGCAGCCCATACGCCGATGCCAGCACGCTCTTTGCCTCGCTGCCGACGCCGCCACGCACGAGCTCGTCCAGTGCCAGTGCCAGTGCCAGTGCCTCGCGCCCTTCAACCTCCTCTTCTTCGTCGTCGTCCCCGTCGCCGTCGTACAGCCACCTGAGGCGTCGATCGAACCTGCCACGTCCGCCACCAACACCCAAACGCCCCCTCGACTGGAAGCCCACGCCCGCATTCGAGCTGCCCGAGGGGCCCTCCAAGCCATCGGTGCGCCACGAGATCGAGGACACGACGGGCGAGAAACGCGTCTATTACACCCTCCAGGGCGATCTCCCCATGGCCTCGCGTCTGGTCGTCCCCGGCGACATGCCGCAGGTCCCGCGCCGTCCCGCCTACGACACGGGCACGTCCATCCACATCCTGCTCACGCCCGGCAAGGCGCAGATCCTGTGCGTCATCCTGCGTCACCAGGGCAACAACGGCCAGCATCCGCGGAAGAAGGGCTACTACTACTACCAGGCCCGTGTCAAGAACTCGTACCCGCAGAAGCATCTCTGGTCGGGCTGGGAGGTGTGACATAAAATAACTCTTTTGAAAGTATTATTTACGATCATACAGAGGGCCGACGCGCTCCCTGGCCGCGTGCTTGCGGCCGTGCGTGAAAAGTGGGCTCAGGTGCGTCCGATGTTTGGCGGCGCTACGGCCCTGGTCCCGATGAACGCAGTCGTGCTCAACGTCGCCCAGATGGAGGAGATGGCCGCGACTGCCAACAAGCGTCGTCGACTCAACTGACCATGGCAGTGTATCGTATTTACCCCGGTTGTTTTTATGCAGTTTTTACAAAACAGGAAGAACAGCTTTTTTTGACGAGGGGGGAACGCACATTTGATGAAGCGAAAAAAAAAAACCACGAGTTACTGTGGTTTCAGTCATTGCTCTCTTTTTAAAAATATTTTCTTTTCTCTTTTGGAGGGGATGATTTACGGGCGGACACCGATAAACTTGGCGCGGTTGAACTCGGAGGTATTCTTGTGCATGACGATCTGGTAGCACGTGGCCGTGCCCTGACGGGCGGCGATGACCGACCAGGCGAGGAAGAGGCTCCAGAGACGGAACCAGCGGTCGCCGTACTTCTTGGTCACGTTCTCCTTGTTGCTGAGCCAGTTCTGGTACCAGTGGAAGATGGTCTTGGAGTAGTGGACACCGATAGTCTCGACCGATCGGATCTAGATTTTGAAATATGAAATAGGGATGAATACAGATAATAAAACAGTATGCGTGGAATGCACCTCAAAGCCAGCACGCTCGCACTGGGCAATGTACCAGGCGAGGGGGGTGGAGGCGTCGGCACCGGGGAAGATGTACTTGTTCATGAAGAGACCCCAGATGAGGTCCTCAAACTGCCAGTTGCGGCGGAGACCGGCGATCTGGAGGTAGAAGATGCCATCGTCCTTGAGACGGTCAGTGACGACCTTGAGGAAGACCTGGAAGTTCTTGACACCGACGTGCTCGGCCATCTCAAAGCAGGTGATCTTGTCCCACTTTTCCAGGGGGATGTCGCGGTAGTCGAGCAGCTTGACCTCTGCCTTGTCGCTGACCTGTTTTTTTGGGGAGGTCATTGTTGAGCGTCAATTTTGTTTGTTTGTTTATTTTAAAAAGGAAACTACCTGCTTCTCAATGATCTGCTCGTTGCCGTACTTGGCGCCCTCCTTGGAAATGGTGATGCCGAGGCACTTGGCGTCAAACTCCTTGGCGGCGTGGCAGACAAACGTGCCCCAGCCGCAGCCAATGTCGAGCAGGCGCTCGCCAGACTTGAGGTGGATCTTCTTGCAGGCGAGGTTCATCTTGTTGATCTGGGCATCCTTGAGCGACTCGTCCTCGGAGTTGAAGACACCGCTGGTGTAGAGCATCATCTCGCCGAGGAACCACTTGTAGAAATCGTTGCCGCGGTCGTAGACCTCCTGGATCTCCTTCTTGTCCATTTCCTGCGAGTAGAAATAAATATAGTTCACTTCAACGACGAAGACTATTTTTTTTTATAATTTTATACCTGGGTGTGGTTGAGGACAACGGGGACGAAGCGCTGGAGGATAAAGGGGCCGTGGTTGAGGGTGAAGCAGAACTGGAAGATCTGGTGGCGCTTCTCGTCGAGCACCTTGAAGCTAATTGCAGGTAGGTAGGGTATTTTTTTAGAAAAATGCGTATTCCTTTTCTTTTAGCTCGGATGGCAGGACGTACACATCGCCCTTGAAGTTTGCCTTCCCGTTGATGTAGAGCTCGTAAAAGGTCTCAAAGGGGATCTTAAAGTTCTTGAACTTTGCGTTCTCGGCCGCATCGGTGATCTCGACGTCGTTCTCCCAGCTGGCGGGGCCTCCGCTTCCCCTAAGGACAGACAATTGAATTGGTGCGTCCGAGGCCAAAGAAAAGCGAGGGTTGTCGACGAGTGATGGAGAGAAAAAGCGAGAGAAAAAGAGTGAAAGCAATAAAAACACAGGCAACAACAAAAAAGACGACGAGTAAAAGGGAAGACAAGCACCGTGGACCAGAACAGAACACGTGGCGGGGGTAGGTAGGAAAAGAGCAAGGGAAACAAACGTACCACTGGGACGCCAGGAACATGCCAATGGCAAAGGTAGCGCCGATACCGCCGAGGAGCAGGAGGATCTCGAGCGCGTAGAGGACGACGATGCCAGTGAAATAGAGGACACCGCCGCCGTTCCACCAGGTCGACAGACTGTTGGGTCGTGGGTGCGTGGGAGAGTTAGGTCTCACAAAGAGGAACGAAAGCGTCACCCGCAATAGACGACAAAGAGGCCGCCCACCGCGGCGAGGCCCTTGTCGCCCAGGTCGGCGAGGATGTGCATGGGGTCCAGCGACATTGTTGTGTAGCTTGTTGGCTAAAGCGAGCAGGGAAAACGGTCAGACAGGTCGGGCCGTAGAGAAAAAGTGAGACGGAGCGTGAAAAAAGACGGAAAAAAAAGCCCCACCACTCGGCTTCACGTCCGGAAATGGCATGTCCACTTTGCACGACCACGCACGCTCAGTGTGGAGCAAGTGGGAAAGGGAGAGAGAGGGAGAGGGAGAGAGAGAGAGACGGGAAAAAGAGGAATGGATGGGATCGATGGTCATGCGACAATGGCCAATTATGACAAAGAAGCACATGGCCCCCCGGCTATAAATGGCACAACCCCGACCCGGATTGCGATTCTGAGACTCGGATCAAGGAGATCCCGAGGCCACAAAGCGATCCCAGTTTTATTTCCTGAATGCTTGCTACTATTTTGAAAAAAAAAAATTTTTTTTTTTTACAGTGGCCGGTTCTAGCCGAGGAAACGGGCCTGGTCCTGGGCGAATCGGCCGAGGAAGAGCGACGTGCGGATCTCGGAGAAAAAGTTGAGGTAGTTGTGGAGGTTGTGGCTGCAGTAAAAATAAACAAACAAACAAATAAACGAAATGGGATTGCTTCGTTATTTTCGTACCAGGTGAGGAGGACGGGTGCGAGGAGCTCGTGTGTGTTGAGCAAGTGGTGGATGTAGGCGCGCGTGTGGTTCTTACAGGCGTAGCAGGAGCACCCCTCGATGAGCGGCCGGGTGTCGCGGGCGTAGATGGAGTCCCAGAGGTTGAGTGGCTGTCGGTACTTTGGCTCTGTGTCCTGCTGCGGTTCCTGCTGCTGGATAAAGTGGACGTCGATGGCCTTGCCGGTCTCGGCGACGACGACGGGGTAGCTTGCGTCAAAGAGATCGACGCCCAGGTCGACTGCGCGGACGACCTCCTCGGGGGCGCTGAGCCCAGGCACAACGACAACGTGCTTTTCCGCGTTGATCGACGCATGCCGCAGGTGCCGCAGCGTCGTCGCGAGCAGCTGGTCCCGCTCCCCAGGGCTCTCGCCCGTCCCAAAGCCCTCGAGGACAAACCCGCCGAGCCCGCCCTCTGCCGCTGCAGCAACCGTCTGCTCTGCCGATCGCACGCGCAGGTCCACGTTTTTCCCTCCCACGACGACGCCGAGGACGCCCTGCGCCGGGTCGCGCCCTTCCAGGCAGTCGTCCAGGAAGTTGCTGGTGCGCTCAACGGCCTTGGTGGTGCGTTTGCGCCCGGCACTGGCCCCGACGAGGTCCGCCATGGCCGTGGCCACAATGCCGGGTCCCAGCGCCCTGACCCCGTTGACGTAGCCCGGCACGTCAATCTTCTTGCGCCCCGACACGGTGTTGAGCGACGTCATCTTGTCGCCCGCGCCGATCGTGCCCACGCCGTCATCCGACGCGTACAGGTCGCGCTGCGTGCACACAACGACCGACCCCTGGGGCGCGTCCATCCACTCGTTCAGCCGCCCGCTCGTCTTGCTCGTCAGCAAAAAGTCCAGATGCACGTGCAGGCCCAGTGGCTCCCTCGTCTGTTGCGGCTGCTGTTGCGCTTCTTTCTGCTCGTCTGCCTCCTCGTGCGGCGGTGGCAGCTGGACAAAGGTGGCATTGGACTGGCCCAGCATTGCCACCATGTCGTGCACCAGATGCGGCACAGCGCCCAGCCGCGTCGCCAGCAGGCAGGCAGGGGTCGTCAGCCCGTTGGCGCCCGTGCTGCCGGTCACGCGCAGCTGGCCCAGACGAGCGGCGCCGTGGACGGACCTTGTGGTGAACTCCATTTGCTTGAGTGTGTGTCCCAATTCCAATTCCGCAAGTATGCTGCCCAGGGCTGGTTTGCGGCTTTTGGCGACGACGACGACGGCGGCCAGGCCAGGGCTAAGGCGCAAGCCGCTGACCTCGGAGATGCTGCAGCTCGCACCTGCGCAGGAGATCTACTTTGCGCCCGGCATGGTCCGATTCGGCAGGCTGCTGACGTTTGCGACGTGGTCCCAGGGCATCTTTTGGTTCCGTTTAAATAATATTCGTTAATTAATACTATTTCGCTCAGGACGGTGCTCACGCTCGGGACCCTGGCCGACTTTTACTTTAAGAACGAGCAGGTCGCGTTCTCGATCAAGTGGCTGGAAGGGTGCGTCGATCTGATAAGCGAGGGCAATTGAAATAAAAGTAAAACCACGTAGGGCAAAAGAGGAGAAGGAAACGGCCACAACCACGGCGGCCGCAGAGGAGAAGACGGGCGGGCGGACGTTGATGTGGGCGGCGGGATTTGCCCTGGGCGGAAGTCTCTTTGTGTCGTCGATGCAGATGTGGGCTGGAAGGTAATACGAATAAAGCTGAATCGTGTTACTGAACAATAAGCAGCATCGTGAAAAGAGCGACAATGCAAAAGGGATGGACGCAAATGGCGATCGAGACGTGCGCCATCATGCCCAAGCAACGCAAGCTCACGATCAACGTGCATGAATATCACACGACGCAGGTACGCATTAAACGCACATGTTCGTTTACAACAATTAATTAAAAAAACACAGCCGATCAATGACCCTGCCAAGCCTGTGGCAGCCGGGTGGCTGTACCTCCACTCCAACTCAAAGCGCTTCCTGCTCGACAAGGACGCCGTCTTTAACACAAGGGCCAGTTTTGACGAGTCCTTCCTGCGCAAATAATACGAGTTTTTTGCAATGTATATAAAATCCTAAACAATACGGCTACTACAACAAAACTATGGAGAGGCAAGAAAAATGAGAGGAAACGTGTGTGAGAGATGGGGAGGGGAAGAATGGGAAGCTGACTTGGAAGAAATACATTTTTTTTTCTTATGTTTTTTTTTGGGGTGTGTGTGTGTTGTTTTCGGTCTTCATCATCTGTCACTCTTCGTCGACTTCGTCGTCCTCGTCATTGCCGAGCTCGTTTGAAGCGACAATGTGAACGATGACGTTATTGGGGTTGATCTCAGCGGCGTGCTCGGTGGGCGCTGTTTTCGATGCGGCGGCCGATGATGCAACTTCTCCTGCCGCGGCGGCAGCGAGTGAGGACGACATTGCGGGCATGGGCATCTTGATGGTCGAGGTCGACAAGGAGGACAGGGTGTCGGCATGGGTGTGGCGCATGTAGTGGGCAAGGAGACCGTTTGCGGTCTGTGCGGCCTGTGCGGCTGCGATGGATGCCTCGACCCCGGGCGGGATGGCGACGAGGTGCTGCTGCTGCTGCTGTTGCTGCTGCTGGATAAAGTGGGACGTGTAGGATGGCGGGTTGTAGGGACCCGGCGCGGTTGCCGAGGCGAACGAGCGGATCCATTTGCCGGGGAGGATGGCCGATGTCTCGCGGAACGAGTCGTACAGGGTGGCGGGGATGAGGTCGATCCACGCCTTGTCGACGTCCTCGATCTTGGGCGCGAGCGTCTGTGTGTTTTGGTACAGGTTAATGTACGAGGCCGCGTCCGAGGCGGGGCGTGTGGACGTGGGGGGCGCGCACTTGTTGAGCAGCTCGTCCACGTTCTCCCTTGTGAGCGGCAGTTTGCTCGCGCGCAGTTTCTTGATGATGATGGTCCCGCGGCCGGCAGCGCGCAGGCACCCGCGCATCCGCGAGCTGAACGAGCTGAGCTTGCCCGCGGTGAAGCGGCTCTTGTTGACCTTGGCAATGACCTTGTTGGCAATGTGCACCACCTGGGCCTCCAGCAGCGCGTTGATCCGGTCCAGCGTCATCGTGCGGTCGTCGTGCTTGCCAACACCGTCCAGCACCGCCTGGCGCCCGTTCTGCTGCTGGTCGTTGTGTGCATTGTTGTCGTCGGCAATGGCGGCCGCAGCGACAGAGAGGATCCCCAAAAGGTCGTCGCCGCCCTCGTCCTGCTGGCCCTTATGGTGCAGCACAAACTCCTTATCGTCCTCGTCGTGCTGCGCCTTTTGGCGACGGCGGGATTTGGCGGCGGAGGGCGCTGAGCTGGACGCGGCGGAGGATGCGGCAGAAGAGGGATGCACGTCGCTGCTGCTGCCGTCAAACGAGGCGGCGGCGTTCAGAGAGGCTTCTACCACGGGTGCCTGTGGCGCGGCAACGGCGACGGGGGCAACGGGCGCAGACATGGGTTTCCTGTTCCTATTTTTTTTTCCCAACACGGTCGAGGATTTAGTTCTTTTTGCCGCTGGGCAAACAACTTTGCCAGCCACTTTGTTGGGCGTGACACTCAAAGTGACCACGTGGGTCGTAAATATGGTGGCGAACTTTTTTTGCCAGGCCCTGTTTGGGATAGTTTTCTTGCCTCGTCGTGACGCGGTCACTGTGTTCGAGGAAGCATTGAGGAGGAAGAAGAGGAAGAGTAAAAGGGGCAAGTGAGCCGAGGTTGAGAAGCCCGACAACTTGCCCAGGCTGATTTTAGGAGGTATTATCGCTTCGTCGGTCCCGGACCGGGTCGCGCCGTTGACTCTGGCAACCGTCACGAACTACACGGTAGGTAAGACGAACCCCTGCCAGTTGGATCGGCTGAGGCGCACGCTTGGGGAAAAAAAAAAAAAAAAGAAATTCAAACTAGGCGGCGGCCAGCATGTGGCGTCTGCCGTGGCCCCGCGTGCGCAGCCCGCTGAGCATGCGCGTCCGCCTCGTGCTGTACGTGTGGGCGGTCCTGCTGGTTGTGTGCGAGCTGCTGCTGTTCCACGGCTCCATCGCGCTATGTGCGCTGCGGTGGCCCTCCGTGCCTGCCTCGTCGAGCAAGCACGTGGTGCCTGTGCGCGTGGCCCTGGTTGCGGATCCCCAGCTGACCGACCGTTTCTCGTACGGCACCCTGAGCCTCAGCGAGTACAACGCAAGCACGCAGACGCGGGCGATGGAGCCCACGACGGCCCTGGGGACGACGCAGTGGGTCATCGAGTACATGAGCGACCTGTACATGGCCCGTGCCTTTTACGTGCTGCAGCTGTACGCACGCCCTCACGCAGTGTTCTTCCTGGGCGACCTGATGGACGGCGGGCGCGAGGAGCGCGACGATGCCCGCTGGCTGGCCGAGTTTGACCGCTTCAGGAGCGTGTTCAGGCCGCGGCTGGGCAGCATGAGAGCCGCAGCAACAGCCACGGCGGATGTCGAGGTGGTCGACCTGGCCCCACATGGCAATGTCGCCACGTTGCCGCACAGGAGGAACAGGGGATACACGCAGCCTCTCATGTTTTACACGCCTGGTAACCACGACGTTGGCATCGCCGACAGCCTGGGCCCGGCGGTGCGCGAGCGGTACGCGCGCCACTTTGGGCCGTCGTCCTATGCCGTCGCACTCAACGGCGTGTCCTTTGTCGTGCTCGACACGCTCGACCTCTCGCTCGACGCCGGCGGGTCCATGGACGACATCAAGGACGCGGCCACCAAGAATGTCATCAGCACGGCACTGGCAGAGTCGCCCAGGGGCGTCGACGTGCTCATTACACACATGCCGCTGTATCGTCCACCGCAGTCGCCCTGTGGGCCCCTTCGCCACGCCCCTCGTAATTTACGTTTATTTTATTTATTGCTTCAATAATCCCAATCCACACCGACGTAGCCTTAAGGGACGGGAGCGGCTACCAGTACAAGAACCTGCAGAGCAAGCTGGCCTCGTCGTTCCTCTTGTCGGCCCTCAAACCCCAGCGTGTCTTCTCGGGCGACGACCACCACCCGTGCACGCACCAGCACAACGATCGCTCGACCGAGCACAGCGTGGGCACGTTCAGCTGGATGCAGGGCAACCTCAGGCCCAGCTTTGGCATGCTCACTGCCGCCGCGGCCGCGCACGCCGGTCCCAGCGGCGGCGGCGGCGGCGGCGGCACCCTCACGGCCTACGACGAGTGCGTCATGCCCAACCAGATCGCCATCTACTACACGTACGCAGCCGTGTTCGTGGCCACCATCGTTCTGTACACGTTCTCGTGCTTCTTCGCCGTCCCCGGCGGCCTGGACGCGAGTGGGCGGCTGCCCTCGATCCCTTTGCCCATCATGTCGTCGTCCATGTCGCGGGGATCTCTGCACGGCCGCGTGCTCCTTGGCGTCTTTCATCCTCGCAAGCCCCACCGCAACGACCTCAACCACTTTGTCGCCGTCGCCCTGCGCCTCGTCTTGCTCTATCTCGCCATCCACATTGTCCAGTGGGCATTCATCTTCAGCGTCCCCTTTGGACTCCCCGATCAACTGTTATGATGTACTTGGAATAATTTCTGCAAGAAAGTAAGCGCAAGGACGTTCTGGTTCTGCCGTTCAGTTTGGCCGGCGCGATGGTTTCTCTCACTTGCACCGTGGCTGAGGGATTCGATCCCTTCATTCTAGGCATAAACAAACAACAAACATCGACAACAAAGAAAACCTACTTTAGAACAAGGCAATTCGAAGCTGGTTAGTTCGGAGGGGCACCCAGCAGTGGTCCTCGACAAGGTGGAACAGATCCGCGCGCACCTCGGGCACGTCAAAGATCGAGCGCTGCTTGACATCCTTGCTGCAGTCGACGAGGACAAGCGTCAGATCGTCCAGCTTGAGCGCGCCCACCTCGACCAGCTTGGCGATGCGGTTGGGCGTGCCGACGGCGAGGCGCACAACCGTGCTCTCGAGGTACGCCACCTGTTCCTCCACTTTCAGGTGCTTTGCAAACAGCTTGGCGATCTTGGACAGCGCGTTAAACTCGCCCAGATGTCTAAAATAAAAAGAAATACACAGTAAATACAAAGGGCAAGGGCAGAAATAGCAGATCAGGGCTGCTGTACCGGACAACATCGGCGGCGCGCTGACCGGCCGAGGTGAGGACGATGACAACGGGCGCGCCCTTGTTGGGCGTCGCCTTTGACTTGAAGTTTTTCTGCCATTTGGGGTACACTAGGCCATGTGTTAGTCCCTTCACATGCAGCAAAAAAGCACGCGCACCATGCTTGACAAAGCTGACCCACGCCTCGTCCTTGTGCTCCTGCCCAAACGCGACCGTGTCCACAAAGAACTCGGCGCCAAAGGGCCGATCCGTCAGCTCTGCCTCGGACCGCCAGTCCTTGGCCGTGGCGCGGTACCAGTACGTCCAGTACTCTGCCTGGGCGGCCGTGTCCACGCCCAGCGCCGTCGACACATCGGGTGTCCTTCGCTTGCCAGACTCGAGGTTGGTCGCCTTTTGCCGCTTGCGACGCTCGCGTTTGGCCTCGGCCAGCTTGGCCTGCAGCGCCTCGTCGTCCTCCTCCGCGATCACGACGGGGGCCGCCGCACCAGCAGACGCACCTGCGCCGCCCTTCTTGTGCTTCTTGTGCTTCTCGTCATTATTGTCCAACAGAGCCGGCGCCGCGACAAACCCGTCCTCGAGGGCGTCGCCGCTCGCCTCCGCTTTCCGCTTCTTGCCGCTCGAACCAGCAGCAGGACGAGCAGCAGGGCCGGCAGCAGCTGCCTTGGGCGCGGGACCCGTCACGGCCTCCACCGCGAAATCGTCGTCGAGGTCATCGCCGCCACGTGGCGCCTTTTTGTGAGCCATTTTACGAAATGGGGGCCATGGGGTCGAATGGTGGGTGGCAAGCACTCTGCCCCACATCGTCGTCAACTTTCCGACGGACACTACAATGGACAAAACACCACCAGGTAAGCCTCCTTTTCTCCAACAGCTCTCTCGTCGTGTTTTTTGATTGTTATTCAAGGGTATGCGCCGGTGCCTCAGGGCGACCCGGCCGCCGTCTACATTGTCCAGCCGAGCCCCGGCGTGATGATGAACCCCAATGCGTGGATTGCTCAGTGCGGCAACCGTCCTGTATGCTGACCGACCATCCTTTGTGCTGTATGACTAACGGCTCGCCTTCCTTGGTGCAATAAAGGTCAACATGACTTGCCCAAACTGTCGCAAGAACATTGTCACCAACATTCACCACGAGCTCGGTCTGCTCGTGTGGCTCAGCGCGTTTTTCCTCTTCCTGTTCACCTTTTGCCTCTGCTGGATCCCCTGCCTCATCAACGGCATGAAGGACGTCGTCCACACCTGTCCCAGCTGCGGCGCCTACGTCGGCCGCTACAATCGCATTTGAATAGTAACAATCATTTTCTTGTCACATTTTCTTGTCAGGCTTGATCGCAAAACTGACGAAGAGAGCATTTTTGAGGAGCTACACTTTATTATTTATTGCGATCAGGGCGAGGTGGGGGAGTTGGTGCGACCGGCTTGTCCCCTGATGCTGCTGCTGCCGCCGTTATTGGTGTCGACGTGGCGTTGCTTTGAAGGGGCAACGAGTAGGACCGATCCTTCAAGGAGGAGAGCTCGGGCGAGCCGCCGTTCTGCGACTCTGTGTAGCTGCCCGTTCCTGGCGTGGGGTCCGACGCGTCCGAATAGGAGCGGCCGCTGTTGCGATCGCTTACGAGGATCGGGACGGGTGAGGCGCCCGAGGCTGAGGAGGAGGAGGCGTTGTCCGAGCCATCGGTGAAAAAGGTGGCCTTGTTGGAGTAGGAGCCACCGCCACTGTGGTCGCTGCTGAGGGACGTGGTCGAGCTGTTGCTGCTGCCCAAGAGCGTGCCGATCGAGCTTTTCCTGTCAAAGCTCGAGGAGACAGTCGACGACACGGACTTGAGCATGCCGCTGATCGTCTTGGTCGAGAACTTGGGCTTGGAGAAGGCCGAGTGGTTTCGTGGCTGGGAAATATTTTTGCTATTTTAGTATTGTTTTTATTCACAATTATTCGTTACCTTTTTGGGGTCGCCATCTTCGGTGACAATAAGGTCCGGCGGGGTCGATCGTATCCTCGAGTTGTTGCTGCCAAAGGACGAGGTCGAGTTGGCCGAGTTGGTCGAGGCCGAGTCGCTCGTTTCGCGGTGCTGCGTCGAACCGAGGGCGGCCGCGGTGATCCCACGGGGCTCGATCACAAGTGACTGCTGGTAGCACTCCTCGTCGTCAAAGGCAGAGCCCTCGCGGATCAGGATCTGGATCTGGTCGACACGCTCCAGCACATAAGGCAACTATAGAAAGGGTATAAATAAAAAATAGTAGAATAAAAAAGACACGAACCTGTTGGTACTGCTGGATCTCGGTGATGACGGCGGCCGTGCGCCTCCGCTTGGAAAAGTTGATCAGGTCCGAGCCAGGAAGGAGGTCCTTGTTGCCGTCCTCGATGAACGTGAGATCGGTCAGGTACATGCCAAAGTACGGCAGACAGGGGGGCTGGCGCGTGTGCAGCGTGTGGCGGAAGTTGGCATAGTTTTTGTCGGGCGACATGATCTGGCCCATCTTGGAGTAGAGCGACTGTGCTTTGGGCGAGATGGCGTTCCACGTGTGCTTGAGGCGGTTGATCGAGGTCGTGTTGAGCCCAGAGATGATTTCCATCATCGCGTTAAAGTTGTTCAGGTCCATGCACTTTTCCGCAATCTTGATGAAATGCTCGAGCACCTCGGCGCGGGTCTGCCAGTGCTCGGTGCTGACGACGTAGGTCTTGACCCAGTTGCTCACCTTTTTTTAATTTTATTTCATCAAGGACAAAAAAATCAAATCAATGGTTACGTGGTTGAAACGCTCGATCATTGCAAGGATGTTGGGCGCCTCGGCCTCCTTGTCCTTCTTGGTCCACCTCTGGTTGAGGCACTCAAAGGGTTTGATAACACGATAAATGTCGAATTCGGCAATGGTGAGTTGCCGGGCCACCTCGAGGGGATCGAGCGCCAGGATGTCGACAATCCTGTCGTTCACGCCAGTGAGGACGGCCTCGGGTGGCCTCACTGCAAACTGCTGCCATGGGGTGACCTCGTCGATGGCCGTTGCCGTCTGACTGGAGCCGGGTGCTTGCATCTCGTCAAGCTAAATTGAAAACAAAAACAAAAATAATAAAGATCAGTTCATAATCAATCGTTCTGATGCGTCCAACAATACCCGCTTCTGGACCTTTTGCTTGAGTGCCTGCACCGCCTTGTCCATGTTGCCCATGTTTTCCATGTTGTCGGTAAGGAACGTGTAAAACTTCTTCAGCAGGACCTCATCCTTGAAGTCGGCAAAGTGCTTGTCGACCCAGTTTTTGATCACGTTGAACACGCGCAGATGGACCGGCCGCCGCACTTTTTCCTTGAACTCTTCCTGCTGTTCGGCCGACGCCTTTTTGGGGATGGGGATGTTGAATCGCTCGATGAGCAGGTCCAGCAACTAGGTTTTTTTTTAAATCAACTCTTTTAATTTGTTAGTTTATTTTTTTTACCTCCATTGGGCTCATGAAGGATCGGTAGGTCAGCAGGAACTGGATGAGGTAGTTGGTATCGGCGTACTTGTCAAACGTGAGACGCTCGATCAGCTTGAGCACCGTCGCGCCCTTGATGAGCGGGATGCCGTTGCTCGTCTGGCCAATCTCAAAGACAATGTTGTCGGGGTTGTCGGCTGCAGCGAAACGGTACTCGGCCTCGGTCAGCCGCAGCTCGACCGGCAGCTCGGGCCCGTGGATGGCCTCGGTCAGGAAGACGCGCTCGAGGTTGTAGGCCAGCTGCGAGCTCGACTTGACCGTGTGGAAGGCCGTGAGCCAGTCGCGCTTTTCGTTCTCGGTCGCGCAGATCATGATCAGCGACGTGTCCTTGTCGATCGATATCTCGATCTCTGTTGTTCAGATTGTTCAATATCAACCCCACCCAAAAAAAGGAGGGGAAAAAACAGGTTACGGTGCTTGAGGTCCTCAAAGTCCTCGATGTCGGTCACCTTGAGGTTGCTGACCAGGACAATCTCCTTGAGGATGTACTTTTTCTTGCTCAGGATCGAGTCGTTGTTCTTGAGGCACACGAGAAACTTGTCAAACAGGTAAAAGTTGCGATCTGACACAAACACCACAAATAAATATAAATACAAATACAACTGCGATTATTACCTTTGGGCTTTTTGGACTTGCGCACGCCGTTGAGCAGGATGATCGATCCCATCGTGCCCTCCTTCTTGAGGGTTGTCTCGCACTGGACAATGGTCTTGCCCGACCAGCCGTCGATCTTGGCCTGCAGCTCCGAGTAGTCCATGTACTGCCAGATGGGCACGCGCAGGTCATAGTCTGCCTCCTCGGCCGACAGCCCAAAGGGGGCGCCTGCGAGTTTGGCGCTCTCGTAGAGTCCTTGGATCTAACACAGCGGGGAATCAAACATAATGAGATGGACGGAGCAGAAAACAGCGGCTGTACCTTTTTCAACAGGAGCATGTTTTCATTGTCCTCTGCCACCAGGTCCATAAGCCTCAGTGTGTGGTTGTAAAAGGCATAGATGTTGGGCATGGGCTTCCACATGAGCCGGAGAAAGTTGAGCTCGGCGGCCTTGGTCAGTTGGCGGTCCTCAAAGACCTTTTGCACGGCCTTGGACTGGCGCCACTCGTTGAGCTCGCGGGCGACCTTGTCAAACACGTGCAGATAGTCGAAGAAGATGACCTGGTGCGTGTTGTAGTGCTCGAGCACGAGTGGGATCCCTGCAATGTCAATATAAGAAGAAGAACAAAAAAAAAAAAAAAATGCAGTGCGGGGATCCCCCACTTGGTCACCTTTAAAGCTGTTGTCTGCACTCAGCAGCTTGCTCACGTTCTTGTGAAAGGCGAGGATGGCCGTGGTCTTCTCAAACAGCTCGGGCTGGCCGTTCTCCTTGAGGCCTTTGAGCGCATCGCCAAACACCTTTGTGAGCACGGTCAGGTCGCGGGTGATCGTGTCCTCGAGCTTGACGAGCGTCAGGACGGCGTGCTCCTCGCGTAACCGCAGAAACGTCTCTTGCAGCGCAGGATCGAGCAGCAACTGGAGCAGGCCAAAAAGAAATTAATTTTATTTTTATTTTGTTTCAAGTTACGACGGATTTGAGCACGTCCAGGTTGATCGAGCGATCCTGCTGGTTCATGGCATAGTTGCCCGCCAACTTGAGGATGTCGGCACAGAGGTACTCGAGCACGCCCGTGAGAAACACGGCCGCGTCCAGGTCCAGCTTTTCGACAAAGTAGTTTGGGCTGTACACAAAGTCGACGGGGAAGACGAGCACGTCGATGGGCGGCACCTTGTTCTTGCTGTCCTTTTCGAGTGTCTTTTTGATGGCAGCCTGGGCGCTGTTGAGGACCTATTTGGGGGGCGGGGGCGGGGTTGGTGAACATGAAACGCGTGTTGTGTTGTTGCTTTTTTGGCACCTCGTCACCGGCCTCGACAGCCCAGTGGGCCAGCTCGGGCGAGAGCAGGCGGTGCAGCCAGTCCTTGATCTGGCTGTACGTAGTCAGGTTGGGCGAAAACACACGGCCGAGGAAGAGCATGAACTGCTCGTCCAGAAAGTCCACGGCTGCGGGCTGGATGGACACATTTATGTGCACCTGCGTGAGTACCCTCCTAATGGGCTCGGCAAAGATCGTCTGCATGCGTGCTAGTTAGTTTGGCAGTACTGGGCGCGCGGTGTAGTACCCGCTTGGCCGGCTCCACAAACAGCAGCGGCAGCGCTGTGAGCGCAGCTGTCGTGTTGTTTGGTGCTGGGGCCATCTTGCAAACCTGCACACAGTAAAAAGGTGAAACGCTATGAAACGCCGCGTTCGACAGCAACCGTGGTCAGAGGGCAGGGGAGCAAAGGAAGAGGAGAGGGGAATGGAAACGCAGCAGGAATTCGCACTGTGTGAACAACGTGCCGTCGCGTGAAAAACATAGGGCACAGTTCAAAGGCCCGTGCGCAAAAAATAGAAAACAGAAAAACGCCGACAGAATGAGACAGCCGACAGGCCGATCATGCCGCGGATGACCGCCGTGTCAATGATGGTTGCTCGGAACATGAGGTGAGGGCATGGATGGAGGACGCCGCAAGTCGCATCTGCGCA
>Ga0302230_10000592_pt1 | contig 29268 bp, 47 predicted proteins | sample II_Palsa_N2_1_FD_193523 | JGI IMG/M metagenome (GOLD analysis project Ga0302230, IMG submission 193523) | Peat permafrost microbial communities from Stordalen Mire near Abisko, Sweden - II_Palsa_N2_1 | ecosystem: Environmental > Terrestrial > Soil > Palsa > Peat permafrost | place: Sweden... | reverse complement strand
AAGACGAATTTTCCTAATGTTTTTCCTGCTTTTTTCGTGCGAGCTGCGGATAGGCGTCGGAAACAGCTGACAGTACAAGAAAAATTAGACAAACTATTAAAAAATGCATACCCCAATAGGAAGAGGGGCCGCAGTCGTTGGAGGTGGAGGGCGCAGGCCTGTGTCGAGGGACTCTGACCGCTTGTGCGCGTTCAACCCATTGCGGAGATGCTTGGTTCGCAGGTCGTCGTGGCTCGTGCTGCCCTCGCCTTTGGAGGATGCAATCGGTGTTTGTTGCCCTTGTTGCTGCTGAGGGTCCGACTGCTGCGGTTGCTGTTGTTGTTCTTGGTGCTGAGTTACTGTGGCATCGCCAACGGACGATGATGCGGCGTTGGCACTGGACGACGACGAACCGGAGTCAGCAGAGCTTGGCGTTTCCTGCGCCTGGTCGGCAAAGGACGGCGTTTCCCCACGGCTCGAGGTTTGTTCGTTGTCCACGACAATCGTCAGATCTTGCGCAGTGTCTACGTCGTCAGTGTCCTGTATTGCGGGGGGTGAGTGATGAACGCCTCAGAGAAAGAAAAAAAAAGGGGGGAAGGGCACGATACATCCTCAAACTCGAGACGCATATTCAAAAACTTGTCTTGTCCATCGTCTTCATCGTCGTCCACAATGCGGAACGTGTCAAGGTTATTGACGACCGATGGTGGTTTGGCGCTACTGCAGTTTGAAAAAAAAAAAAAGGAAAAAAAAAAAAGAACATTTTATTTTTATTTTATTCTTCTTTCTGGCTCATACTTTTCGCGAAGACGGACCGTGCCAGAAATGCGAGCCGACCCCACAAAGGTGTAAAACTGGCTGCTAAAATCGGCATCTTCGTTTTCTTTGAATGTGGCGTTCGCGGCTGAAAAAAAAAATTTTTTTTTTGTTTACTTTGCGCACTTCTGAGCGTATAAATACCAAGGTCCGCTTTCTTCAAGTGCATGGAGCGCATGGTTGGTCGTTGCGGTGCGCCGAAATCAATCTCCTCGTACTTGGCACCTAAATTGTCCAAAATTTTGTTCAAAAACAGCTTTGCATTGCTTGCTGTGATACCTCTTGCGAGAGGGGGCAGCTTTTGAATCGCCGATCGGATGGCGACGAGCCAGTTTGAGCGAACAGCTGCGCTGGTCATGATGATGACTTCCTTCTTGTCGAGAGCAATGGCAAAGCAGGCATAGTTATCCAAAACCTCCACGCTGGTCGACTTTCCAATGCGAAATGTCCCGACAGTCTCCTTGAGCTTGGCTTCACGCTTGACCAGTAGTTTCCCGTCGTTGAGCGACAAAAACAAGGGGACGACTTGTTCGTTTTGTTTTCGGAGGACATAGCCCGCGTACCGTCCCTCGTTTAGCTCACCACTAAGAGATTCCTATCAAAAAAAAAAAAAAAAAATACAAGAAAGAAACAGCAGCATACCCTTGCGTCGCGCCCGAATAGTCGCCATAACCTTTGTTTTCGTACAAGTCGAGGATGTTGACGACCATGCGGATTGCCTCCTGCGACAGCAAAGCAGTTAGAAACACTCTGCTTGTTGTTAATGATTGTATTCGTACGGCTTTGATCGAGCCAATCCAGTCCGAGGCGTCTTCTTGCGACTCTGCGCCGAGCACAAACGACTTCTGGCCCTCCGTCTCGACCTTGAAAGGAAAGTATTTTGGCCCTGTGAGCTCGTATACGCGGGTGAGCGGGGTAAACTGCAAGCATCATTGATATCAATGTTAACAGCAAGGGTCGATCGATGGGCAATTACGTCGTGAGATCGCTCCCGTCCTCGGCTAGAGTAGGAAATCTTGTGGTCGTATACACTACGTGAAACAGGACCAATGAGACACAAACGTGGACGAAAAGAAAGAAAGAAAAAAATGCGCCGTACGTAAAGTAGCGCTGCACAAAGACGTCTCCATCGGCAAGCATGAGAACACCTTGTGTTGTTGTTTCCAGTTATATTACAACGCATGAGTATCCGGTTCGTTACCCTCACGGTAGTTCTCCTCGGACTCGTCACAGACCGAGTACTTGCGCTTGGAGTAGGCCGTCATATCGTTTTGGCGGGTGAGGGGGACCTATTCGCTTCAGCCTCTAGGGATAATGGACGTTAGACCACTGGGACGAGGTCGAGGTCGACAAAACGCGTGCGAGTGTACACAATCGTCGCCCAAAGTCTGCCATAGCTCTCGCGCAAGCAATAAAGCAAAAGTTGTAGAGACGACGCGCCAGTAAGCACACTGCGCAACCAAAGACTGAGTCGGAGACCCTGGCAGCACGCCATGGCGCGGTCGTCATGCGACCAGCCGGCTGTATTCGTTCGCGTGCACAGATCATCGACACAAAACAAGTCGAGAGTAAGCGAAAACAAGCTCGAACCGCCGCCGAAAACCAAACGCACCCACAAAACAAACACCAGACAGCGCCCGCGCAACAACCTGGCCTCCTTCCTAGGCACGCAATCCCTGCGCACGCAAACTCAAGACAGAGAGCTATAAATAACACCCTCCATTTTTTCATGTTCCGTGCCCAGCCCATATGGTGCGTCAAACACAAAATTTTCAGCGAACGCTAAACCCTGAGATTCTTACCCAGTCCTTCGAGCACATAACTAAAGCATCAGAGGCTCCTCTAGCAGGACTGGAGCCATCGCCGCACGTGACGATATCTGTTGAAAACGCGTCTCCAAAAGCACTTGAAAACGTGTCATCTGGGAGTGTCCGACGGAAATCGGCACCGGGCGTGCTTCTGCGCACAAAGACGAGCGAGCGGATCGAGGATGGCAAACTGTGGCGAAACAAACTCGTGTTGGTGATGGTGGGGCTACCAGCGAGAGGCAAGGTGCGTTCCTCCGTCTTTCTCTTTCTGTTTCTGTTTTTATTTATTATTTTTTTTTGAACTGTTTATTGCGCATTCAGTCGTACATTTCCAAAAAGATTGGCCTGTATGCCAACTGGCTCGGGTACACGGCCAAGACCTTTAATGTCGGCAATGAGCGTCGTGTGGCTGCCAAGGGCCAACAGCAGTCTGCAGACTTTTTCGACGCAAACAACCGCGACGCCAAGTCGGTCCGTGAGCAGCTGGCGTTCACGTTGCTGGACCAACTGCTGGATTGGCTCAGGCGGGAAGGAGATGTGGCCATATTTGATGCGACAAACACAACCAACGATCGCAGAACCAAGATTGTCGAGCGATGCAAGCGCGAGAGTGAATTTGTCAATGTTGTCTTTGTCGAGTCTGTCTGCACGGACCCCGAAGTTCTCCATTCAAACTTTCAGCAAAAGATTGCCATGTCGCCCGACTACCGGTACGAAGGGTCCTGCATACTTTTTTTTTTTACAAAAAAAAAAAAAAAAAAAAATTCATTCCCTGCAGCAATATGTCGTATGATGAAGCAACCGCCGATCTCGCCAAACGGATTGCCAATTACGAAATGGTCTACGAACCGGTCGATGACGACAAGCTGAGCTACATGAAGTTGATCAACCTTCAGTCCAAGGTATTTACCTGATTGTGCGAGGGAAATACTGAAACCAAAAAAAAGGTGATCAGCAATCGAATTTTTGGGGACCTCGCGCACCGCATCAGCTCCTACGTGATGTGTCTCAATATTGCCAAACGCAAGATCTTTCTTTGTCGGGCAGGCCAGAGCGAGGACCGAGACGATGTCAACAACGTTATCAGGGAAGCAAACAAATTGCGCACCAACTCGGAGCAAGCCGAGTTTACCGGGATTGACGAGATGATGTGTCAGCGTGTGCCCTCGCTCGAGACACTCCTGCCGCCGGCCGACATGAAATTCTGGCATCTGAACGAGGAGGGGAAAAGGTTTGCAGGGCGGCTGCGGAGCTTTGTCGAAGAAAATGTCCCAGACTTGAGCAAGTTCATTGTCTACACAAGTATGCTCCCGCGTGCTCTTGAGACTGTTCAGGTATATATTCCAGCGCTCCTTTTTTAATAAAAGAAAGTCTATTCCTCGTGTAGGACATGCCTTTCGAGACGCAACAATGGTCGGCCCTGAACGCTCTGGACACCGGCACCCTTCAACGAAAGTCCATTTATGAGATCGACAAGGAAATGCCCGGTGAGCTCAGCAACTTTTCAAAGGACCCATACCACTACCGCTTGCCCGGAGGCGAATCCTTTGCTGATCTTGTCCGAAGGTACACGAATGGGACTTTCCTTTTGAATTTTGAATTTTGAATTTTAAAACAATAATAATAAAATTTTTTTTCTCGATTTAAGGCTCGATCCATTTATCATGGAGCTCGAGCGGCAAACCAGTTCGGTTCTCGTGGTGTCACATCTCACGACACTGCAAGCTCTGTTTGGCTACTTCATGTATGCCTTTCCTGAACGAATCGTTTGCTCACCGTCTGATTTCTGATTTTAGGGGCTGCCCGGTCAATCGGTTCAGTCAGATATCGATCCCCCAGAACGTTGTCATCCAACTCGAGCCGAACCAGTACGGCTGGTCAGAGAGGTTTTTCAGCTTGAACCACTAGGGAAAAAAAAAAAAAGATTCAAGTCAGTTGTCTCAGTTTCCGTTTTCCTTTGATGACACGACCGGTCAACATTGACGTGGTAGCTTACGTCGACGTGGCCTGTCCATGGTGCGACACTGAACAGAAAACTGTTATCACGAGACTCAAGAGATGGTGCACACTCTGTAGGTGTGCGGTGGGCAACCTGAGCCTGCGCAAAGCCATTGCAACGCTCACTGCCGAGGACCCAAACGTCAACGTGAGGATACGGCACGTCCCGTTCTTCCTGCACCCTGAAATCCCTGTTGAGGGCATCGTCAAGAGTCCCAGCGAGCTGTTTGGCAAGCGCATCCGCTCAGCAGCCGACGCTGTGGGGCTGACGTTTAGCACAACGGGTTTTGTGTCCAACACGGCCAACGCTCTGCGGCTGCTCAAGTGGACCGAGGACGTGCCATCGGTGCAGCACGATCTGCTCACGGTCCTATTCCAGCGGTACTTTGAAAAGGGCGAGAACGTCGGCGACATGCAAGTGCTCCTGGCTGCAGCAACCGAGGTCGGCCTGCCACGAGATGCGGTTACCAAGTACCTCGAGAGCGACGAAAACGCTCGCGCCATCGGCGAGGCGACGCGAAAGGCTCGCGAAGACCAGGGTGTCCACGGTGTGCCATACTATGTCTTCAACGAAGGACAGTACCGCCTTTCCGGTACGTCGATCCATCCTATTTTTTTTTTCTTTAAATAATTCGCTTTTGGTAGGCGGACAGGAGCCTCGCGTGTTCGAACAAGCTCTCAGAGCATTGGCCAAGATCGCGCGTCAACCCAAACAGGCGAGTCACCTTTGAGAGACACCCCCTTTGTGATGCGCAAATTCTATCGTTATGACACAAGGAATGCCTGTTGAAAGCTCTCTTCAGAGCCCTGCTTGGTGTATGTGAGATCGACGATGAGAGCTCGAGCGTTGTCCTTGGAGCGCTTTACGACGAGGGAGCCCTGGATGACATCGTTGGCGGCCAAGTCCACCGGCTTGGTGAGGTACAGCACGCTCTGTTTCCAATGCGTGTACTCGCCCAGTGGGCCAGTCGTAAACTGAGCAGGGTTCGTCGACGCTGTCGCTGGGTCAAAGTCGACATCAAAGTAGACTGGGAGAAATCAAATAAGCGGAATGAGAAGGAAAAAAAAAAGCAAGTCTTACCAATGAAAGCGTTGAGCGTATGCTTTGTCGGGGCCGTCAGGCTAAAGGGGCTGGAAAATTCGAGCTCGGCCAGTGTGACTTTTTCCGCGTCGATCGCGCGAAAGGTGCACACACTCGTGGAGACGAGGTTGGCGTGGACGTGCTCGACCGAGGCCTCTTCGTACAAGAGCGGCTTCATCGCGCTCATCTTGAACCCGTACACGCTGTCCCAAAATTCGAGACGTTCCTTGGTCCACACAACATTGTCGAGGCCGGCAATCTTCATCTCGCACAGCACAGGGAAGACTGCAAAGGCCACAATTGAATAAAAAAAAACTTTTTTTTTTTTAATATTATCCAATCTCCTTACCGCGACCGTTGGGCTTGAGCCACTTGTCCCGAGCCACAAGCACAGTGTCCAGCATCGACTCGTACAGAAGAAAATAGCCCATCCATTCAGAGACGATGATGTCCACCTTTTCCGGGAGAACGAGTTCTTCCAGCTTTCCTCTGGGACAGACGTTCATGTAACATTTTATTTTTATTTTTATTTTTCTATTTTACCTGAGGAGAGTGACGGTGCCGTCCAGGCCATTCTCGACGACATTGGCCTGCGCTTGGACAATGATGTTGGACGCATCCACGCCATAGACCTTGCGCGCACCTGCTTTGGCAGCAAACATACTCAGGATGCCTGTACCGCACCCGACGTCTAGGACGACCTTGTCCTTGAAAAGATCGGCATGTCCTTGGATAAAGTTGCCGTACGCGTTTGTCCTGACCTCGTCCTGAGTCACGCGTCGATGAATACGGTTTGTTTTCTTTGCACTGTACTGAACGGCTTACCTTTAGCATCTCTTCATGAATGCCATAGTGAGAGTAGCTTGAAAAGTAATAGTCGAGCTGCGGCTGCTGCTGCGTTGGCAACACAGCGGCAGCGTCAAACGAAGAGGCATCTGCGACGACGGCAGCTACATCGGGATGAAGCGCGGCCTCAGACATCTCAGAGTAGTTTCGGAAACTCCGTTCGACCGCGCTGAGGCGTGCCTGGGTTTCGGCGAGCTGTGCGCTCGTGTCCTTGTAGAGTGCGAGCAGTTGCTGGACGGCGACGTTGTCCACCGTCGCCACTGCCTTGAGCAGGTCTTCGACCGGATTGGCCACCAAAGTTGCGTTTGTTGCGGACGGCATCGTAGTCGCGGCTTCTGCTACAATCTCCTCGAGTTCTTGCAAGGGTGTGAGTACTCTGGCACCATCGCGATGCATACCGTAGAGAAGGGGGTCGCTCTCAAGCACCGGCTTGAGGAGGCTGTCGTCTTCGAGCAGTCGCTTCCGCAGATCTCTCTCTTGGGCCATCGTAGTGACACGGCTGGCGTCTGCGCGCAGGTAGTTGACCAGACGCATTGTGCCGTAGTCGTCCAGCTTAAGGTCGTGGCAGAGTTTGACCAGGTCGACCGCGTGGCTCCTGTGCATGTGCTCAAGGGCGGCATGCACCGACGGCAGCTTACTTTCGCACGTCAGGCACAGGCACGGTTCCTCCTCCTCCTCCTCCTCTTCCTCGTCGCCCTCTTCGTCGTCCCACTGGACGTTGGCGTCGACACCGTCGTCGTCGTCGTCGTCGTCGGAGCCGAGCATCTCGCGTTGAAACCACGTGGCCCCTCGATTTTTTTGCGGAGCTGACTGCTGGAGCAATGTCGTGCGAGACACTGTCGTTGGGACACTTCCCAATCATCCGAACGGAACGATGGGCCACAGCCACAGCAGCGAGAGCGGCCAGCGCAAGAACGCCAGCCAGCCGATGAGTGGCCGCGAGCTAGGCGTCTATCGCGTCCTGCTCGACAACCAGACAAACACGCGAGTCGTCGTCGTGATGCACTCGACGCCGCTCACCATGGTCTCGCGTGTGCCATCGTCATCGGCTGCTCAGGCGCCCGCAACGGCCGCAGCCGCGGACGCGCACGCAGGAGCGGTGGCCCCAGCAACGACCGAGATTCCGCCGCATGTGTACCCGCTCGCGCCCAAGCTGGACGACTCGGTGCCTGCGCCGCTCGCGCTTCCGTTCCAGATGCAGACGACGATCACAACCCTGTATAATCCCTGCGGCGAGGCCACCGTGCTCGTGTCTGTCTTCACCCTCGGCGACGACTGCGTGGACGGGTACCTCTACCTCAACCAGCCCTTCGTGTGCACGCCCGACTTTCTGGCCAACGCCCAATCCAGCAAAAAGATCGCCAAGCTCATCAGAAAGCACCAGAAGAAGCTCAACAAGCAGCACAAGAAGCAGCAGAAGCAGATGCACGCGGCCGGCGCAGTCACCGCAGACGTCCTCAGCCTCGACGTCAAGATATCCATGAGCGACCTAGCCCGCCGCTGCAAGCTCGACCGCCCCATCGGCCAGCTCGACTTTCTCGCCTTCGTCTCGGCCACATCGTACCCTGCCTCGTCGTCATCTGTGACCCAGCCGAATCCAAACGTGCTGATGATGGAGACGGTTGCACCGCCGTCGACTGCGGTTACCCTCGACTCCCCGCTCGTCATGAAGTCGCCCGTGCATCCCGTCACACCTGTCACCATCTCTCTTCCTGAGCCTCTTGCTGCTCACAAGTGATTCTTTTTTTTTTTTTTTTGGCTTTGGATTTTTTTTTCGAGTGGCCAGCCCATGGTTGGCCAGGTCGCGTGGTTCAGCCCTTGCTAAACTTGTTCCTCTCTGTAATCTTTGGGGCTAATGGCCAACCGTTTTGCGTGTTTGTTCAGGGTAGCTTCCGCCTCGACTCGGAAAAGCAGGGAAAATGAGCTCAGGACTGAACGACGACCAGGTAAAGGCAGCGTAAACGCCCTTCACTCGATTAACCCAAACCTCGTTCCACCACCACCACCACCACCACCACGACGTCAAGCAGGTCAAGGCGGAGATGGCCAAGATGGTCAGCTTTATCCGTCAGGAGGCCCAAGAAAAGTCGCAGGAGATCCGCGCCAAGGTTGGCTCTTTCTCTTTTTTTTTTTTTTTTTACCTCGCACAATCTCACTTTGGCACACAAACCAAACCACAAGGCTGAGGAGGAAGCCAGCATTGAACGTGCCAACCTTGTGCAACAGGAGAAGCTGAAGATCGCCGCCCTGTATGAGCGCAAGTACAAGCAGCTGGCCACGCAGAAGAAGATGTATTTTTTGTTGTTTGTTCGCACCCTCTTATCGCGTCGTCCATAGCGCCTTCTCAAACAAGCTTAACGTTGCTCGCCTCAAGGTCCTCCAGACCCGCGATGTCCTTGTCGAGCAGGTACGGTGCTGCTTTCATCAGGTCTTCCTTGGTTTACCTTTTAATGCTCGGTTACAACAGGTCTTCCAAGAGTCCAAGAAGACCCTGGCCAGCCTCACCCAGAACCCAGAGGTGTACAAAAAGCTCCTGGAGAACCTCGTCCTGCAAGGTCTCTTCCAGCTGATGGAGACTGAGGCCGTGATCATCTGCCGTAAGGCCGATGTCGCCCTCGTCAAGAGCGTCCTCCAGAGCGCCTCGGCCAAATACAAGGTCGCCATGAAGCAGGACATCAAGCTTACCGTCAGCGAGACCGCTTTCCTCAAGGATGACAGGTTTGCTTTTTTTTCTTTTTCTTTCTGCTTTGTTTTTTGAAATCTATTTGCTTTTCAGTGCCGGCGGTGTCGAGCTGGCAATCCCCGATGGTCGCATCAAGTGCGTCAACACCCTCGAGTCCCGCCTTGAGCTCCTGCAGCAGGACATGCTTCCCGAAATCCGCACTCTTCTCTTTGGCAAGAACGAGAACCGTGCATTCTACAACTAGAATTTTTTTCGTTTTTTTGCTCTTCTTTCCGTTTTTTCTCCGTCATTTTTTTATAAAATAAAAAAAACTGATTATCCATTGCGACGAAAGCAAACAACACATAATCTCTCCATCCCGCACCGTCGGCGAATGACGACTCGGCCGTGGAAGCCAAATGTCGCCTGCATATACTCGATCAGCTGCTCTGGTTGGTTGACCTCGAGCAGGAGAAGATAAAACCGGCCGCGAGGAGAGAGCATTTGAGGGACGATTGGAAGGAGGTCGTCGATCACACTCCGGCCGTTGCGTCCACCGGCCCAGGCTGCCTGCAAGTTGACACTCCCAAGCTCATCCTCGGGTGTCTCCACGTAGGGCGGATTAAAGAGCAGCACATCGATCTTGCTTTTGAGGCGATGCTGAATTGCATCCACAAAGCACGTCCGCACACTATCCCCGTGCCCATACGGCCCATTTGCCCTCATTGTCGCCCGAGTTGCACGAGCAGCAGCCGCATTGATGTCTGTGCCGATGACGACTAGGTTCAGTTGCGGTCAGTGAAGCATGTTATTTCATCTATTTTATTCTTTTTACAAGCTGGAGGATCCAACATCCGGCCCAAAAACGTCGACACGATGCCAGATCCACACCTGACCATACATTTTTAGACGGCGACACTGGAGCTGCGCACACAAACCCTATCTCCACGCAAACCGACGGCATGAGCGCTCGCAATTCACTCACGTCCCGTTCGAGCGCATCCAACAGCAGGAACGAGTCCTCTGTATGCCCCTTTAAAAAGATTGCCAATCCATCTTACTGCCTTACCAGCGGGCTCGTACACCGAGCCATAATACTCGGGGTCGAGGGCAAGATGGCTCGTCGTCGGTGTCGCCAAAAAATTCATCACAGTCTGGCCCGAAATTTTCGAACGCGCCACGTGGCCGTGCAGCACGAATGTCCTCGGACGTCCCCGAAGAGCTCGTGCAGTCCATCGAAGCGTTTGAGGAGGAGCTCGCCGAGCTCAAGGCCGAACTGGGACCGCTGCTGCAGTCGGACAATGAGACGCTGCTCGAGACGCTGTCCCCGCTCGACCGAGCGCGCCTGCAGGTCATGACTGCGTACGCGGTTGTGTCTCTGTACCACGGTAAACATACGTCGTGCGTCTGGAGGGTCTGTCTCAACCGCCGAGTGTTGCTGTAGCCTACCTCAAGACGCAGGGAGTGAGCTTGAGCGACCATCCGCTGATCAAGGAAATGGACCGGATGAACCTCTATGTCAACAAGCTTCGACAACACCAGGGCGGAGTAGGGGACGGTAGGCCTTCGCTCGCATCTCGGATGGTACGGAACGCGCTTTTTGACCCCAGTCAAGGTTTGTAGTTAGTTTTATTTGGTCAAAGACTAACATTTAGTTTGCAAAAGTCACCTCCAAGCACCAAAAGAGGCAAATCGTGGGCGAGACCGAGGACAACGAGGACGATTCTGAGGAAAAGGCCACGCCTGTGAAGAAAGACAAGAAAAAGCGATCGCGTACGTAGCCCGCTGCCTTTTCCAGCCGTCCTGAATTTTGCTTTGAACAGACTCTGACAGTGCCAGTGCATCCGAAAGCCCCGCGGCAGCAGGATCGTCCTCAGAGACACCCAAGAGGAAGAAGAAGAAGAAGGCGTCCCACTAGTTGCTTATAATGTGTGAAAAAGCGAACAAAGAAAAAAATGTGTACATTTTCTGCATTCAATGAATATTTCGCCGACATTGCTTGCGACAAACGGAGCGACAATCGAGGTCTCGGTGCACCGATGCCCAGACGCACTGCGCAGGGACCTCAAGCATGTATTCTCCCCGACGGACAGCATTGACTATGACAAGCTGTGGATTGTGCCGACGTTCCAGCCGTCCCAGCACGACCTCGTGGCCATGGGCTCTGCTGTCGAGGAGGAAAAGGACCGTCTGCTCCAGCAATTTATCGAGTGGGCCGATCCGATTGTGACCTCACTGGGCAAAGCGGGGCAGTGGGCAGACTACACAGACCCTGTTTCGGGCTATCCGGTATACAGGGTTCAACATTGCCTTTGAGATTTTTTTCAATTGAAACGCCCCCGTCACAGATGCACGGGGAGCGAGGAGCATCGCCCTATCCGGACGTACACGGCTCGCAAGTGCTCCTAAAGTATCCTCTCTTCAACGCGGGCTCGTGTAGCGTAATCACACATCCTCGATGGCGGACCCGGTGCTATCCCGCCACGCTCTTCAGCACCGCACCCTTGGAGGACCTGTGCACCGCCATCGGGATACCTGTGCCCACCAATTCTTCATCTTAGCCCACTATGTATAGGATCAACGTGTGTATTCTCTGTCATGTATTTCTCTTGTATCCTATTGTCTGTCTTTATTTTTTGGTCGTCCCGAAACCGCCAAAACCCATCATCGCAGCCATGGCGGGGTCAACGTCACCAAAGGCTTCCTTGGCCGCGTTGGCCTGCTCGTCATCTTCGTTCTTTTTCTTCTCCTTGGCAAGTTCCTTCTTCTGCCGCTTTCGCTCCTCCTCTTCCTCCTCGGCCTGTTCGACTCGTGCCTTGAAATCTGCACTCGCAGGTTAATTAAAAAAAAATATTTTTTTTTTCTTTTCGCCTTGGCGGGGACGCAATACCGTAGGTCTCTGCGCTTGTTTTCTTGCGCTTGAGCGATTCCAACTTGTCCTTGACCTGGCTCACAGTCGCCCGCTCGACCTTCATGTTCATCCCCAGCTTTAGTTGGTCTGCGTTCCTTTTTAGTAAACACAATAAAGCGTAAGAGCACGTACGTTTCTTGCTGTTCATGTGGTCCAAGAACGAGTTGGAGTCGCGCAGGACGACGTCGCACACTTCGCAATAATAGCCGGCCTGCTGCGACTTTGGCGCGTTCGCCGTCACAATCACCGTCTTGTTCAACTTTGAATCCAGAATCATCTTGAAGTCGCGAGCTTTGAGATTGGACCGTTGGTCTGGCGGCACTGCACGTGCAACAACAATCAGTGGCCGCGGCGCAAGACGGTAGGTAACAAAGCGTTTACCGAGAGTGCGACTGCTAGACGCCTCCTGCTCTTTTTCAAGGCGCCTCTGCTCATAGTCCTCTTTGTTGAACTTGCGCCGAAAGTCGGTATCCGTCTGTGAGAGAACTTGCACCGTCAGCATCGGGGACGCACACATGTTTTTGCCTACCGCTCCCTTGGACCCGTAAAACGACGACATGTCGGACGCTTGCGGCACGTGAAGTTGGGAAACAAACTCATTTCGCCAAACAAAAAGATGGGGTACGTTACGGCAACTGATCCCTGAACTAACCACGTACGCAGGGTCCCCAAGCTTTTCCGGTGGCTGATGGAGCGGTATCCACTGACGAGCCAACCACTGCCGACCGAGGGTTCCTTCCAAGGTATGAAAAAACGGGGTCAGACGAAAAGAGTGTAACGGTCACGCTGATCATGGCAGTGGACAACTTGTACTTGGACATGAACAACATTGTGCACCCGTGTTTCCATCCCGACGACGAGAACGGGGTCGTTCGGTCCGAGCCCGTTATCTTCATGAGCATATTTAACGCAATCGACCACTTGCTCGACCTCGTCATGCCTGAACAGCTGCTCTACTTGGCCGTCGACGGCGTCGCGCCAAAGGCCAAAGTCAACCAGCAGCGCGCCCGCCGATTTCAGTCGGCCGCATCACGCGAGTCCACTGGCAACCCGTTTGACCTGCCGGGTACGTCGTGTGTTCTTGCAGCCCTCCAATTAAAAGCAAGTGCGCGTGTGTGTGTGTGTTTGTGTAGATTCGAATTGCATTACACCCGGCACAGAGTTTATGGAGCGCCTGGCGAAACATCTGCAGTACTATGTGTGCCGTCAGGTGAGCGAAAATCCCAAGTGGCGCAAACTCAAGGTGATCGTGTCCGGGCCCGACGTGCCAGGGGAGGGCGAGCACAAAATCATGGCCTACATGCGATGGGCACGCACCTTGCCCGAGTACGACCCCAACACACGCCACTGCTTGTACGGTGCCGACGCAGATCTCATGCTCTTGGGCCTCCTCAGCCATGAGCCTCACATCACAGTCCTACGAGAGGTCTTCCGCGGCCGCCAAGATAGCTCCAACCGAAGCGCCGTCATGTTGCGCAAGGACTATTCCGTCGTCCACCTCAATATCCTGCGCAACTATCTCACGCTCGAGTTTGAGCCGGTGATGGTGATCGACAAGGGAGCAAGCGACAGTGACAACAGCGGCGGCGTAGGCGGCATGGACGTGGATCCGGTGCGCATCGTCGACGATCTGGTGTCCCTCAGCAGTCTCGTCGGAAACGACTTTCTGCCCAACTTCCCGTCCCTCTACATCCCAAACAACTCGATCGATGCCATCTGGAAGGCATATGCAGCGGCTGTGCGCGAGGTACGCGGTGGCGAGTACATCATCAACGTGGACGGCTCGGTGAATTGGCTCCACATGCGGCGCGTCTTGCTCAATCTCGCCGTCAACGAGGAGAATTTCTTCCGAGGGACCGAGTCTCGCGACGATGCATTTGCTGGTCAACGCGGCAGGAGCAGCTCCAGCGGTGGAGGGAAGGGGGGCAAGCGAGGAAGGTCGGCTCCGAGCAGGGACAAGCGGGTAAGTGTGCGATCGCACACGATCGTTCACGGCAAACTAAGGCGTTACAACTAGCAATTTGCCGAGGCAAAGCTTTTGCAACAACAGGAATCCAGCTTAGCCTCGGCGGCAAGGGTGTCAAAACCCTTGTCACGGTCGCAATCGATTCTCTGGGTCCTTTTGCGCAATTTTTCATACAGTTCCGCCCCGTCGATGCACCTTCCACCGAGCCTTGTTGCAACCAGGACAGACCATGAATGGGTCACCGAGCTCGCCCAGAAGCTCGGCTGCGAAATCACCGAGATCCGAGATCGCGGCGTGGGCAGTAGTCAACCGACCATCGTCCTCCAAAAGGACACTGACAGCGACTCTTCTTTTGGTGCCCTCGGCGTCTTTGAAATCTTTGAAGAGTACACCCCGGTATACACCACAACGAACTACATTGCATTGGGGGGCATTTGTTGCTAAAAGAAAATAACAATTTTTTTTTTCGTGCAGGCGTCAGACATCAAGGAAAACTGGATGATGCAGTACTACCTGCAAAAATTTACCGATCTCGACGGTTCCGATGACACTGTGACTGAGCAAATCGGTTGTGACTGGCTCAAAGGTTTGTGTGCACAATCTCTTTTCCTGTTTTAATTCCGAACGCATGTAAGGGTTCCAATGGGTTCTCAAGTACTACCGTGAGAGCGTGCCCTCGTGGTCATGGAGTTATAACCATCACTATGCTCCTCTGCTCAAGGATGCCGCGCGGGCTTGCCTGACCCTGGCGAAAATAGGGGTGAACTTTGCTGATGCCCACGAGCCCCCACTCCTGCCGTTTGAGCAGCTGCTCTCAGTTCTGCCTGCATACAGCTCGCCCCTGATCCCTGAGGCCTTGCGTCCGCTCATGCTGGACGAGTCCTCGTCTGTCATCCACTACTACCCTCGCCAGTTTGCGACCGACCAGAACGGCAAGATCAACTCGTACGAATCGGTGGTCATCATTCCGTTTGTGGACACGGCTGTCTTGCGAAATGCCATGAAGCCATTCATGAGCTCCCTCCGGCCAGAAGAGCTCGCACGCAACACCCAGGGCCATGGCTACGTCGTTACTCATGACGCATCGGTCGCGGTCAGCTCCATCCCCGGCATCGTCGACGACATCGACAGCGTCTCGGGCTACTCTGTAAACATCAAAGTACGGTCCCTTTAATTTTTTTTTTTTTTTTTTTTTTTTTTTTTGCATGCTTGGCTCTGAAAACCAAAGTTTGCTAGGTACTGGAAAGAGAGCTCGAGGCTGAAACTCCCATCTACGGGATCTTTGCGGACGCACTGCTGGGAAGCCGTACGCCCGACCAAATGGGCTCGCTGTTGTCTGTGCACGGATGCTCGGGTCGACTTATGCATCTTGGTGTCAATTCGTTTGGGCGTCCATCCGTCAACACAAGGTACAACAAATAACTATTCCCGATTTCTGTAATGTTTTCCTTGCTTTTTTCAGCATGGCACTGACGATTCCTCCCTCGTCGTTCGACAATCCGAATGATCCCGACGTAGGTCGCAAGGCCGCCGTCTATTACTTTGAGAGGTACTACGACTTGCGATGTGCGGAGAACTCTGAAACAATGCCGATATTTTGTGATTAGACTGCATGGCTATGCACGTGGCCTCTGGCCGTGCCTAGAGCACGTTCGAATTGTCGCTCTTTCCACGGTTCACGGTATGCTATGGCGTGATTTTCAAGAGACGTTAAATTTTTGGGGTCGATTTCAGGTGTCTATTTCACGACCTCCAAACCACCGACGTCAGAGCGAACCAAAGTTGTGAGTTCGTACTACGATGTCGATGCCGACAAAACTCGGGCGGAAGTGCTTGTTGTCTTTCAGGAGCACACCGCAAAGAGCCTCGACGAGTGGAAGGCCAGCGTTGTTAACCTGGAGAAAAAGATGACCAAGCGGCATGGCGTGTTTATCTCCAAGGTACTGTTCCGTTCGTAACCTCTGCCTCTGCACAAAATCAACCTATTGCTCTGCAGGAAACCGTGGTGTTGGCGCACATCAAGCGACTCTCGGCAGTTCCGGACATTGTCGATGCCAAGCTTCCAGGTAACGGCTGTGGTACATGCTGCTATTAACTCTGTATTTATACGCGATCAGAGGAAGAGGACGACGACGATCTCCTGCCAGCAAAGGACAAGTTGCCCTCGCTTAGTACAAACATGGATGCATTTGATGAGGACGAGGAGGAACGAACGGTCAGCGAGGACAACAGTGTCGTTGGGTAAACAAAAAAAATTTTTTTTTTGGCACGACTCTTTATTTCCTCGGGACAGAATACCTGTCAAGCTCTCGGTGGAAAAGGGCATGGACTCGGATCTTCCGTCCTTGGAGCAAACTGTTGCACAACCCCTGTCTTTGATCTTTCCTGCAACAAAGGCCATTGATCACATCAAGTGGATCGAGAGCGACTCTGTGCAACGAGCTGCCGCAATCTATTCGCTAAGTGCAAGTAGCTCCAACAAATACAAGAAGCTCGTCTCTGTCGATGCTCGATCCCATTGGTCGCAAAAGTGGCTGGTACCTTTATTTTTGTTTTTCCTCTCCGTATATTCAACTAACGCGAGGAAACAAAGGCCGCGCGCGTGGTCGCAAGCTCGATTGAGCTGACTGACGCTGAAAAGCTGCCCGTGTTATCATATACAGTCGTCTTCAATGATGGGCAGTGGGTTGAATACCATGTGCGTTCCAATTTAAAAAACTCGGTTGGACTGAAATATACACATATTTCTTTTTCCTCCCAAAAGGTGCACGAGAACCAAATCCGCCCTGGGACAATGTTTGATTACGCCAGTACTACCATTTTCACGAAAGACGAAGAGAATCTTGCTTCCAAACTGGAACAGACAAGCATTACCACGGCAACTATTGACGAGCCGTCGTCCGTCAACTCAAAACGATTGTCCAACAACCTTGGCAGCAAGCTGGAATCCCTGCCTCCGGTCGTCCCCATTCAGGAGCAGGTACCATGAACGACATTAATTTTTATTAAAAAAAAGTCTCCTTGTAAAAAGAGTTTGCCATCTGCGTCTGCACAAGCGTGGACATTGAGCGAGTACACGGGTATACTGGTGGATCCCTACAGCGAAGCGCGCACGCTCAGTGTGAACGAGCAAAACATGTACGACTGTCCGTTCTTCTGTGGACAGGGACCCTTTCATGCGCCGGTGCAGCTGAAAAATCACCTCAACAAGTCGCACGAGGACCAGAAGTATCCGTCCCCTGGTTACCGACCTTCTCCTCCTCCTCCTGTGCAGCAGCCACCGTCGCAAGCACAGCTTCAGCTACCGCAACCACAGCCAAAGCCTGCTCCGATCGTGCATGTTCATCCCGATTCGGCCCCGACCCTGAAAGCGACAACGCGAGTCAGCTCTGGCCACGCGCATCCTTCATCGTCGCAGCGTCAGTCGCAGCGACCCAACGCTTCGACTGCACAAATCATCCCCAAATCGTACATTGCTGAAGGTGCCAGGGCGATCCGTCTGCTGACTCGTCGGCCTCCGAACGAGACGTTTATCATCTGTCCCTTTGACACGACCCATCTTGTCCCTTTCAGCTCGATGGTCAAGCACATGAGCCAGGGCCACTTTACAGAGTCAAAAACCTGGTACGTATTAACACACCAAAAAAAAAAATTTTTTTTTTTCTTTCTGTTAAAAGTGGCATGCAGGAAACTGAACTCTGAGAAGCGCGTCTTGCACCAACTTTCTGCTACCGACAAGGAAATGAATGATGCTGCCAATCAGCCTGCGGACGATTATTCATGGGCAAAGTCGGACGAGTTTGGTAAAATAATTATCCCAACAAAAAGGACGTATTAAAATGCTCGTGCAATTTTTAGAGGCTTTTGTCGAGAGCCGGTATAAAAAGTCGTCCAAAAAGCCGTCTGCTCCAGCAGCAGCCCCAACCGTCCCGGCATCCGTTGCGAGGAACCAACAAAAGGGCGGCATCGGAGCCTTTGAGAACGCAGAAGTGGATGCATGGATCTCCTCGAACGAATCTTTGTCGTTCTCTCAGTCGTTGCGAACGATTGAAGAGCCGGTGCAGCCTACCCAAGTCAAACAGTCTATCCCAACTCCTCCTCTCAACGGCACGATGAAGCCCCAAGAGGATCTCTGGTCTTCCATGCCATCTCAGGCGGTTCGTTGCGTCTTTTTTCCGAATTCATTTCATGTTGTCGTCTGACTTAATCGTACCAGCCAACGTCACTCATGGGTCAGTCTGTAGTGCGGCCGTCAAGTGCTGGCCGTGGTCGTGGTGGTGCTACAATCGACGTCTTGCCAGTTGCCGTAGGTCGTGGTCGAGGCCGAGGATCGAGCATTGTCTATGCGGAGCAGCCCGTTGTTGTATGTGGTCCAACCAAAAGAATTTTTTTTTTTTTACTCAACCGAAAACATGTTTCTTACTTCAAAAGCCGCAATACCAACCCATGCCCGTGTCATATCCGCCGCAAATGTATTCGCCAACTCCTCCTCAACAGCAGTATGCGCCGATCCCGCAGACGCCCGTTTGGTCTCCCGATGTCTGGTCCCCAGAACCTTACAAGCCAGGCCCGGCGCAATCGTACCAACTCTACCCGCATCAGCAGCAACCTCAGGCCATCTACACGCATGCGTACATGCCAGCCGCAGCTGCTATGCATCACCCGCACATGCCGTATGCCGCAGTCACGACGACATCCCCTCAATTGGGCTACGTCACAAGGACGGTTTCACAGTGGCTGCAACAGATCGGGTATAGAGGAAAGCGGCCAATAAAAATTTTGTAATTATTGTTTTTTTCTAGGCTGGCGCAGTACACCCAAGCATTCATGTACCAGGGGTTTGACGACATGCGGCTCCTTGCCGACATGTCGGATGCGGAGATGGAGAGGCTGTTTGGAGGTAAAAGTTTGCAGGGAAAAAAATTTTTTTTTAAAAAAAATCTCCTTTCCAGTTCTCGGCGTCCTTGAGGGCCACAAGATGCAGTTCCGTCGCTGCTTTAGCGACTTGCGCCGCGGTTGAACAAGCAAAACACGCATCGATCTTTTCAGTAAATGGTTACGGTAGCTCATTGGTCGTTTTACACAAAAGAAGAAGAAAAAACGAAGGGAAAACAGAGTTTACAGCATAGCTAACAACAGCGAGACTCGGATAAAGGTGTACTTGGGGACTGCCGAGGGTCTAGCGATGATATTTGGAAAGTCTTTGCGTCGATAGCATTGATCCCTGCGTTGCGGCCTCTGTTGTTTACACGCTTTTCGATTTCGCGGGCTAAAAAAAAAAAAAATCAAAAAAAAAAATTGAAAAAGACGTCACGGCGAGGCGATTTTTACCGATAGCCAGGAAGACCTCATTTACATTGGTCGACTGCTTTGCCGATGTCTCGAAGAATATGAGCCCATTCTCCTGGGCGTATTGCTGTGCTTCCTTCTGCGGTACTTTGCGCAGGCTGCTCATGTCAGACTTGTTTCCCGCCAAGGCCGTCACCACTCCCATCAACAGTTGTTTCTCGAGCTCTCTGACCCACTCTTTGGCCTTGATAAACGTGTCCTGTTGTTGTTTCTAGAACGTTAAGATCCTACAGTTGTGTGTGTACTTACGTAGTTGGTCGTATCGTAAACAATCACGGCAGCCTGGGCGCCTCGGTAGTACATCGGCGCTAGACTCCGAAAACGCTCCTGCCCAGCAGTGTCCCAAATCTCAAACTTTACGACGAAATCGTTTGGCAAGTGCACTTCCTTTCGCATGAACGCGGCTGATGAACCGACAGAAGAAGAAAAAAAAGAAAGAGAAAGAGAATCGCTCGTTAGCAACTCGTGCTGATGGACTGTGTTGTCCTGCTAGTGCTGCGTACCTCCAATGGTGCTCTCTTGAAACTCGCGAAAGTTATTGTTGACATACCGCTCCACCAGACTGGACTTGCCGACGTTTGACTCGCCTGAAAACAGCACATGGGTCAGTGTACGTCCCAGCACTGCTAGGCCGTAGACCGTACCAACAAGAACTAGCTTGAGGTGGTACGGGCGCTTCTCCACGACGCCGTCGTTACTGCCCCCGCCGTTTGGCCCTCCTCCCGCCAAGTTTGAGCTACTGTTGTTGCGTTGCACGCCAGACGCCCTTCCTTGGCTCATTCTTTTAGAAATACGTGATATGTCGCGCCTTGCGGTATCGTTCAGTTGACGGTAGGAACAGTGAAGTGGCCAGGAGCTGCGTGTCAGTCGTCGTCGGCGGTCGGCCAAAACGCATTCAGTTGTCCCTGCTAAAATGGCGTCCTACGGAAATGTCGCGCCCGTGAACCGGTCCAATCCGAACAACGACGTCGAGGTGCGTCGCGCGGTTTTGCCTGCGTTCAAAAACTAACGACACCACTGCCATCGAAAAAAGGTTGCGTCTGTTGACGACAGTATCTCCAGCTTGGCGTGGTGCCCCATTGCAGACTACCTCGCGGCGGGTCTGTGGAGCAACAAGCTGGGCCTCTGGCAGATCGACCGCCAGAGTGGCTGCCAACAGAAACACGTCGTCCAGCACGAAGGGCCCGTCCTGTGCACGTCCTGGTCCCCGGTATTGACTGTGGTTGGATGGAATGGGTCTAAGGCTGAGAGCTCTCTAGGACGGCACGAAGGTGTTCAGCGGGTCTTGCGACAAGTCGGCCAAGATGACCGATCTCCAGACGATGCAGACCACCGTCGTTGCGCAGGTATACACTCCCCATGCACGCGCATGTAAGCCTCAACGCCTCTTTTCTAGCATGATGCGCCCGTCTCGTGCATGAGGACCTTCAACAACGGCTCGTCGTCAATGCTCTTGACTGGCAGTTGGGATAAAACAATCAAGGTACGTGTGTGCGCCCAAAGTTGGGAGGCTGTGACTTAGAGCGATCTGTTCGCACATAGTATTGGGACTTGCGACAGTCGAACCCAGCCCTTGTCGTACCGATGCCGGATCGCGTGTATACAATGGACGTTGTGTACCCGGTACTCGTGGTGACCACTGCCGATCCCAAGCCCGTGTATGTCTTCAGCATGACCGCACCGCAGCAGCCTGTCCATGTATGCCCTCAAATCGCATAAATCAGTGATAAACCATTTGTTTTCCGCAGCGTGCCGAAAGCCTCCTAAAGTATCCCGTCCGCTGCATCGGTGCCTACCCAAACAAGGGAGGCTTTGTGTCTGGATCGGTGGAGGGACGTGTTGCAATTCAAAACTTTGAGGAGCCTAAAGAAGAGTAGGCCATTTTTTTCTTGCCCTTTGTGAATTTATTCTTCGCCCCCCCCTTTTTTTCCAGAAATGCAAAGAGTTTCTCCTACAAGTGCCACCGAGAGCCCGACAAGTCCAATGACTGTTACTCTGTTAACGCCGTGTCCTTCCATACAAGCAAGAACCTGCCCAATGTGTATGCGACCGTTGGCTCTGATGGTATCGCGCAATTAAAAAAAAATTTTTTTTTAAAGAAATTTAATTTAAATTACACTATGTTGATGAAAAGGATGGTACTCGTTCTGGGACAAGGATGCCAGGAGCCGCTTGTTTAGGCCTACGATGAGGCAAGAGGCTCCGATCACCGCCGGGTCGTTTAACGCAGACGGCACACTCTTTGCATACTCGGTTTGCTACGATTGGTCCAAGGGCCACGCGGGCAACACCCTCAACAAGAACCTCATCTTCGTCAAGGTCGTCACAGAGGACAATCTGCGCAAGCGTCCGTCCGCCAAGTAGAAAAAGCAAAAGGAAAGGAGCAAAAAGCAAAAGTGTCTTTTTTTGTCTTTTTTTTTTGCATTTCTTCAGCGTGCTGTTTCTTTCGAGTCCTCAAACGGCCAGAGTTGCTGTAACTAGCACGCGTTAAACTAACCATACAAGAGGACCCAGACAGGCAGGCACTCTCCTACACCCTTTTGACCAGCAGAAAGGACGAAGATGGACGCTTTCCGCAAGCTCGTGTCAAAGAAGAAGAGACGGTTCGTTGCAAAGGACGGTGGCTTCGACCTGGACCTTTCATGTACGTCTTGCTCCTCTCGATCTGATTGTGGTGTAGGTTGTGCGGGCTGGGAGGAGAAGGAGAGAGCTTGGATTGGAAGAGGAGGGGGGGAGGTGAATCGGGGATTGACACCTGGTTTTGATTTGTTTTTGTTCTGTTTTTTTTTTCCTTCTGTGATGCTTCTGAACCGACACGCGTATAGACATCACACCACGCATCATTGCCATGGGTTTCCCGTCCGAGAAGCTCGAAGGTGTCTACCGCAACCCCATGTCTGAGGTCGTTCGGTAAGTGTTGTCTCTTTTTCTTGCCTCCTCCTTCCCCGCACGCACGCAGAAAGAAAAGAAGAAAAAAAACTCAAAGCAGACAGCGGCGCCTTTCACCGAGCTACTACTCTGTCGTCCTGGACGTCTGTTTAGTAGCAAGGGCATGCTGGTCTCGTTCACGCTTTGAGAAGATTCACTCGCATTTCTTTTTCTCTTGTTTTTTTTTTTGGCTCCCTCGTTTGTTCTGTGCAACTCAATCCAATCCGGTCCGGCGTGCCCAGATTCCTGGATACCAAGCACCAGAACAAGTACAAGGTGTACAATCTCTGCTCGGAGCGGACCTATGAGGCATCCAAGTTTCATGACCGAGGTAAAGCTCCCCCCCTCTCCCGTTTTATTGGCCCCTCAATCACTCAACGTCTTGCAGTCGCCTGCTATCCCTTTGACGACCATAACGCTCCCCCGCTCGATATCATCAAACCATTCTGTGAGGATGTGGACGCATGGCTCAAGGCCGACCCCGAAAATGTTGTGGCCATCCACTGCAAGGCAGGCAAGGGGCGCACTGGAGTGATGATCTGTTGCTACCTCGTGCATTGCAAGGAATGGCCCACAGCAAACGAGGCTATGAAGTTTTACGGCATTGCGCGCACCGAGAACGGCAAGGTTTCTTCCATATTTTTTTAGTGTTGTCCTAACGAAAAGGCGAAAGGGTGTGACCATCCCAAGTCAGCAGCGTTATGTCAACTACTATGGCCTCATCTGCAAGAACAATTTGCAAACCACCGACCGCACCCTCTTCCTGAAAAAGATCATGCTGCACACAATCCCTCGAGTCGCAAATAACACGTGTGCACCCTTTTTTGTCATCCGCAAGGGCGAGCACAAGCTTTTCCAATCGCCTGTGGCCGAGGTTTCTTTTTTTCTTTTTCTTTTGAACGTCCCATTCTGAAATGAAAATGCTTTTTTTTTTTTTAATTTAATTGCAGAGTGCCACCAAGGATAACGCGTTTGTGGAGATTCTCTTGAAGAACCTCCAGCCTGTCAGTGGGGACATCAAGGTCGAGTTCTTCAGCAAGGACAAGTACAAAAAGGTATAATTGAAAGATAAAGGTTCCCACGATTTTTGCTAAACCCACGTGCAGCCCATCAAGATGTTCCACTTTTGGTTCAACACTTTCATGGTTGAGAACGACGAGCTCATCCTGAAAAAGATGGAGCTCGACAAGGCCAATAAGGACAAGAAGCATGCCGTTTACGACGAGAAATTTGTTGTCGAGATCCAGTTTGCTCAGCTGGACTCCAAGGGCGAGGAGAAGCCAGGCCGTGCCCGCAGTTCCCTTTTCGTATCCAAGGACATGCAGAGTGCAATTGGTATATAAAGAAATGGAAATTTCGCGTCCTAAATAAAACGGCTATCCTTTCAAAAAAATAGCTCAAGCAGGCGCAGAGAGTGCGTCCGCTACCTCGCCGGCAGCGTCGAAATCCTCTGGTGGAACTGTGCGGCGAAAGTCCGCAGCCGTCGGCGGCAACGTGGACGATGACATCCCCTTTGACGATGAAGAGGACTTGTCTGATGATGATGATGATGACGAAGAGGACGGTTCGAAGCGAGCAAGCTCCTCGGAGACTGCATAGACTCATCTTGTTTTCCTACGAACGATTTTTTTTTCGACATTAAAAAAAAAGCATTCGATTCAGAACCTCGTTTAACAGGTGTATACGACTATCCTTTTATCCTCCCCCTCCCCCTCCCCCCCCCAATTCTTTGTGTGAATAACTTAACATTTTCTTCTCCTGTTTTTGTTGTATCCATAAATTTTTTGTCTTCTTCAGAAGCTTTTTTATGGTATTTTTCAAAGGCTTTTTTTCCAGTGCGTATTTTTGGTTAACTTTTTTTTTTTCTATTTTACGCCGAGGCGGTGGCCTCCTCAGCGGGCTTGGTCTCGGTCTCCTCCTCAGCCTTGCTAGCCTCCTCAAAGTTGGTGTCAACCAGGTCGGGGATATCGCTGTCGTCCTCCTCGGCGCCAGCAGCCTGGGCGAGAAGATCGGGGTTGCCAAAGGCGCCAGCGATCTGCTGGAGGTAGTCACGGCCGAGCTGGCCAATGATGCCGGGCATAAGAGATTCGAGGTCTATTTTATTACTTTTTAAAAAAAAAATTTTTTTTTCTTTCACTAATAATTAATTTACCCTTGATCTCAACGTGGCCAGTGATGGCAAAGGTGTTTGAGCCAATGGCGGCTTGAACTGCAGACACCAACAAACTTTTAAATAAATAAAAAAAGAACTTTCGTGTTTCTTTCTTTTTTTCCAAGTTACCCTTGGGCTTGGTGATGTGGGTGACCTTCGAGTTCTTGTGGAAGAAGTTGACCTCATCGATGCCGGTGACGGCCTGGGTGCCGAGCTTCTTCAGGGCAGCCGAGACCTTCTTGTCGTCGCCGACGACGACCTTGGCGGTGGCCTTGTGTTTCCTAAACGGTGAAGAGAAAAAAGGTCAACGCTGTCCGGGAGCCCAGTTGTTCTGATACCGGCGAGGAGTACCCTTGCCACCGATGCGGACAGAGGCCTGGAGCTTGGCGAGCTTCTCAGCGTTCATTTCTTTTTCTTACTGCTTGCAGGGAAAAAAAAGAGAGTCCAGGTTAAAAGAAAAGGAGGGATTGAGACACTGTGAGACGTGAAAAAGGAGCAAAGCACCGCTCTGTCGTATTCTTTAGTTTGCTAGCAGCAACGTCCAAATACAAGCAGTCAGGAAAGGAAACACTCTTGAGGATTTTGGAGGGAAAAAAAAGGTGCATCGAAGAAAAAGGAAGGGGAAAAAAAGTGTTCACAAAGCCATTCCACGGCGTTGAACGACGAAAATGCGTCAAAGCGGCGCGTCGGGCTGCAGCCAACCCCTCGCAGCAACACACTTTACGGAGCCATTCAGTGCAATGCAATCACAGCAGAGACAGCGCGAGCCGCATACGAAGGCACATGGTTGAACTATGGATACCACACTTGGAAAAAAATGTCGGAAGTCGGACTCAGTGCCAGGCGCAAAAAGCCACAGCTGAGCCTTCCTGTGGAGGTGACGACGCAAGATAAAAACACCCAGAGCTATACAATGTAACGCGCGTGCTGTTTCTCCTGGGTTTGCTTAACCGGCTTGTCTCGTTTTCGAATTGCAAACACACAAATATCGGTTGCTTTGTTTGTTTGTGTACACAAACACGTGCTTGCTCGGCACCAACAGTGGCAGCGACGGTGCGTTTGTCGAGGGCGACTTTTCGATCAGTCGCGAGGGAATCAGCATAAGCAGTAGCGGCACATTCGGCGGGACAACGACTCCCTCCGCCGCCTTGTCAACAACCGGTGCACCGGTTCCAGCCGTGACTCTGCCCGTCTCTCTGGTACTTCCCGGCACTCCGGACCGTGAACGTGTCTCCATTGACAATGTCCCTTCACCAAAGGTAGGCCGTCGACGCTATTTTCCTGATACAATTTTTTTTTTTTTTTTTTTTTTTTTTTTTTTGCGGAATAGCCACTCGCCCATGTCCCTCTGCACCAGATTGTGGAAGAGGAAATCCGAGATATCCGCTTTGCCGACTTGCGCTTGATCCGTCAACTGGGGCGTGGCAGCGGCGGTGTCGTGCACAGCGTGCTTTACAAACCAAAGAGGAAGCTTATGGCTATGAAGGTCATTCCGCTAGACGTGACCGACCAGGTGCGCAAGCAGATCCTGCTCGAGTTGCGCACGCTCTACCAAGCACAGTCCCCTCACATTGTAAAGTTCTACGGCGGCTTTTTCACTGACGGCCACATCCAAATATGTCTCGAGTTGATGGATGGTGAGTTGGAAAAAAAAAAAATTCTGTCTTTCAATTGTATGCCTTTAGCGGGATCACTCGAATCGCTCTCCAAGAAGATTGGTCCGTTTCCTGAACCCATTCTGGCCAGCGTGGCCACACAGGTATGCTAGCAAAAAATAATAACCCCGATCAAGAGATTTTCTTATTCTTGTGTAAAGGTCCTTAAAGGCCTCCTGTACCTGCACAAGGAGAAAAAGCTCGTCCACCGTGACATCAAGCCGTCCAATATCCTCATCAATAGCAGGGGCGAGGTGAAGATCTCCGACTTTGGCGTCAGCGGTCAGCTCGCAAGTTCCATCTCAAGCTGTGTTTCGTGGGTCGGCACGGTTACATATATGTCGGTTCGTTCCATATTTTTTGTTATGAACGTTTCCTAAAAACAATCGGGACAGCCGGAACGAATTCAAGGCAAGTCGTACACGGTTCAGTCCGATATTTGGTCGTTTGGACTCTCCATGGTCGAGCTTGCTCTGGGGAGATTCCCTTATAAGATCCCGGAGGCGCAACGTATCAAAACCGCCAAAGTGTCATCACGAAAAAACTAAATATACGTGATGTCAGCCGAGCAAGCAAAGCAGCAGCAGCAGCAGCAGCAGCAGCAGCAGGGTGAAGACCAGTTTGGCTTCTTTGATCTTCTGTCCATCATCGTCGATCAGGATCCTGATATCCCGCATGACAAGTACTCGGCACAGTTTGCTCACTTTATCGAGGCCTGCCTCAAGAAGACCCCCACCGAGAGAATGTCGACAACTGCTCTCTTGGTAAGATAGATCCCGTGCTGTCCTTTTAAACCACGGGCAATACCTACAGGAGCACCCTTTTATCACGACATTTGCTGCCAGCGAGCCTGTGGACATGGTGGCGTGGATTCAGCCTCACGTTGTCAAGGTGAGCTCATTGTTTGCCTTCAAGCAGTGTCCAAAAAAAAAGAAAAAATAATATTTTTTCCTGCAGAACGATGAAGATCAGACTGCGCTGAACCAGGCGCTTTTGCAAACCCCGTCGCTAGAGTCATTCGGCTCGCCCATCCCCAGACACATGCTGCCATTGGGGGCTGATGGTCGCTCGAGTAATACTTCGCCGCCAACCGGATTCTCTCTCGGTGCCCCTTTGGCTGCCAGCTCTGGCTCGAGCGAAAGCCTACAAAGCAACGCTTCGTCCATTGCACACGACCGATCTGGCTCGCTGGGTTCGCACGCACGCTCTTCATCCCTGTCGGGTCATGATCGATCCGCATCCCACACAGGCGTGGCAAGCACACACGATCGATCACCCTCTCGTACCTCCACGACCGACTCTGCAGCAAGCGACATTGAGCGTCCTATGGATATGCCTCGGACGTCCAGTTTTAGCGGCTCCAGGGGCGATAAAAGATCTTCCATTATTGGGCGCATCATGAGTCTCAAGCCCTTCTAAGTATAATTGATAAAAAAAACGGATGTATAGCCCTGACAGTCATGGTTACCGGTCTCTTTTCAACACACACAATGGCCGTACGTAGCGTGTGGCGTTGGCAGCGTAGCTGAAGTGCGGGTGGCCGGGCGGGACTGAGGAGGAGAGGGCTGTGTACACGGTAGCAGTTGGTGAGGGAGAGGGGGATTGGAGCAGAACGAGGATTGGATGGGGGATGGCTGAAGGATTGGATTGGGTGGTGGTGGTGTCTGAAAACTAAATTTGTGTTTCCCTTGTAAATTTCCCTTTGCCGTTCGCCCCAACCACCGCCTGGCTGCCCGACAACAGAAACGCACCAAGAAGTATGAGCTACAGAGACGCCGCCTTTTTGAACTGTGTCTTACCGTGAACTTTACCGAACAGGCTTGGAGTTGTCGCCAAGTACGGTACCCGCTATGGTGCCTCGCTCCGCAAGCAGGTCAAGAAGATGGAAGTCACCCAGCACTCCAGCTACACCTGCCCCTTCTGCGGCAAGGTAGGGGCTCCGATTGAGAGAGCAGCGGGAGAGGTCTGATGTGTTGTGTTGTTGCAGGACTCGGTCAAGCGCACCGTCGTCGGCATCTGGTCGTGCAAGGCCTGCAAGAAGACCTCGGCCGGTGGTGCCTACACCCTCACCACCGTTGCCGCCGCCACTGCCCGCAGCACCATCCGCCGCCTCCGTGAGCTGACTGAGGCGTAAATGTTTGCGTGTAAAACCTCGTTTTTTAAAATAATAAAAAAAAAAACACGAAAACTGCTTGCTGGCATCTTTTTTAATTATTATCATCAACCGGCGCGGTGGGGGGAGGGGGAGGTAAAGGTTTTCATTTCGAGGCTGGGATCGCTTTGGGGTGCCTCTTCTCGCGCCATCGCTGGAGATGCTCGACATGTAATTCAGCAATACTCGGCGCGTGTTCCGCCTGGGCAAATGCGAGCTCCAAATCGAATTTCTGCGACACCATCTGGTGCTTTCGACTTGGGCTTTGGTGCACTATTGATGTTTGAACCTTGGGAGCGAGTGGCTACAATTTTTTGTAGTTTTAAATCAGGATGTTCAGTTGCTTTGAATTCGTACCTGGATGGTTGTTGCGGTAGCTGTAGTAGACGACGAGCCGGACGAAGAGGTAGACGATTGTAGTCGCAGAGGATGTAGTGGGGCTTGGAACCATTTCATCGCGAGGAAATGCGTCGACCTCGATGAGAGGCTCGTCTCGCTCAAATCAACTTCACGGCGAAACACCTTGAGGAACTGATGGTGTTGTTGCTGCTCGCGTTGCTGCTGCTGATGGCCAGGGTCAGACTCGTCATCCGTCGACGAGAGAGGGCCACCGGTGGGGATTAGGAGCGCGGTGCGCCTCCGCTTGCCAGCACGAGAACTCGATTCAGGTGTCCATCCGCTATCACCCGGCACGCCCGGCACGCCGTCGCCATCCCAGTGGGAACGCTTGGTCGAGTGCTGCTGCTGTTGCTGCTGCCGCAGTAGCTGCTGCTGCAGTAGCTGTTGCTCGACGATGCGTCTAGTTTGGCATCGTCCATGAGACAATACGTTCCACCGTTCAGGCTCTTGGAAGCGTAATACCTGTCAATCGGAGCGCTGTACAAGTTGCGTTGAACAAGGTCGCGGAATCGGTCTTGGCCGCTGTTGGCGTCGCCTGCGCTGCTACCGTTCATCATCAGAAAGTT
>Ga0302230_10000589_pt1 | contig 29381 bp, 23 predicted proteins | sample II_Palsa_N2_1_FD_193523 | JGI IMG/M metagenome (GOLD analysis project Ga0302230, IMG submission 193523) | Peat permafrost microbial communities from Stordalen Mire near Abisko, Sweden - II_Palsa_N2_1 | ecosystem: Environmental > Terrestrial > Soil > Palsa > Peat permafrost | place: Sweden... | reverse complement strand
ATAGAACTAGCAGCCTTGATTTGAAATTTAATGAAAAAATTAGCTTCCAGTAGGAAGTAGGCCTTTTTATGCCTTGCTTAGGAGTAACTTCAAATTTAAGTATGTCTCGTTTGAGCGGGAGCCGCTGTGTAGGCTTTAGAAGACTTGATTTGAGTGCAACCCTGATCCTGTCGGCATTAAATCGGTTATTTCCCAGCTCCAAGTGTCGGTTAACTTAGAAATTACGGGGTATTACTCGAACTATGGGTATGCCTTCGATGCTAAAATGCGCAGTAGGGTGATGGTGAACCTCTAAATAAACTATTACCCTGGCAACCTAGAACCTGTTGAAGACAGTGCAATGCTGTGCGACTCGTCCATATTGACGAGACTTCCTCTTCTGCAGATTCTTTACAGAAATTACGAATTAATGAGAAAGCGAAAGCTTCAGACGAAAAACAGCAACCTTCTAGCCCACTCACTAATGGCGCTCAGTTTATAAAAAGATAAGAAATTAGCCATTTTATCACTGTCGCTTCTTGCTTAAAGTGCCAGAGCCTACTGATCTAGACCTCAATAAAGAGGGACTAAACTTTTATTCAATAAAAATCGGTACGCTCCGCTTTTGTAAAAGCCTGCTGGCCTGGTTTTTGTCCCTAAAAAGAGTAAGCTGCATGTTAATGAGTCTTAATTTTAGCTAGCAGAGGCTTATGCTCGTACTTCTGAGGTCCAAGCTCAGTCATAGGTTCACAGGCAGTTTCAGCTCTTTCTAATTCTTGAAGTCTCTGTAAACAGCCATTCGCTTTATCTTGATAAAAAGATTTATATGCAATTACAGGCTCTTCTTCATTAGCTTCCTCTTGCCAGAGGGTGGCTAATGTTTCCAGCAGAATTTTTAGGTGTCCTTGGGGAGGATGAGCCTGTATAGCCTTTTGTAGTTCTGCCATTTTTTTATACTGCTCTGCTTTCTTTTCTATAAATTCTTTTAGGCTTTCTGATCCTTCCTCTAAACTCACGCCATCTAAATTTGCCCCATTAAGAAGTAAAATTCTAATATTACTGCTATTTTTGTAATTTATTTCAGTTTGAATCATTTTCGATGGCCAACTTGGATCCTGACATTCTTTATTGGGATCTGCACCAAATTTTAAAAGAGCCGCTGTACAATAATTAAGCCCTTTGGTAAGACTCATTCCTAATAAAGGGTAAGGCCCCACACTTAAATTAGCGATCGCATCTTGACCTTTTAATATTAGCTTTACAGCCTTTTTTTCATCCCTGTCAGTCATTGCATGACTCACAGCTAATAAAGTTACCGTATTTTTTGAAAGGTAATTATAAAATTGCTTTAACATATATTGGCCCTTTCTTCGTTATCATATTTTAGTCTAGGAAAATTACGCACAAGCTTACCCTTCAAAGTACCGCATACGTTCAATGGTTTTATGACTCACCAATTCAGCTTGATAGTATTCGCGCTCTTTGTTTTGGCGTTCTTTATAAGAGTGCGCCACAAAATAAGGAATGGCAATGGCAGCAAATTGCAGAGGAATGGTAGCGTAGTTTAAGGTATCATTTTGGTTATCTTCATCCTGCGCTCCTTTAATTATGGTGAGCGTGGTGGCCGCGCTTTGCAGGACCAGATTCGCATAACTGAGCCAAGCAGCTGAATAGCAACATCCCGTTCTTGTTCCCCAAGTGCTGTGGGTGGGCTCGCTTGGGCTCCAATCCCCTCTACGATCGACACCTCATAGTGAGTGTTAAAACTTTTTGCGTTTTCTAATTGCTTTAATTATTAGTATACAAGCTAACTTGTTATTGATATACTAGCAGCCATATACCTTTACTGGGAGCTCCAGATGGCTGGGACAGAAATAACGTTGGTTTATAATATGGCAGGTTTTCCCATACCCGCAATAACCCCTTGGCTTGCCTTGGTTTGCCAAATTCCCATCGTGAAATTAGCGGTGATGCCGCTGCATTTGGCCTGGTATCTATGGATGCGCATCAAGGCAATTCCCTGGGTCGGATCTCTGGGATGTTCTCTGTTGCGTTTGCCGGTGCAGTACAGCCTTATTCGCCATGGCTATCGCATTTTGCGGATTTTGGGTTCTTTTTTGGCCAGTATTTCGATCCCCAGCTGGTTACAGGGTTTGATAAGTATGGGTCGAACCGTTGATAGAGCCTGGGTCCAGATAGATAAGGTTGTGAATACGTTTATCTACAACCGTGTGGGTATTCAAGATGCTACTTCCAAAGTTGAAAAGCTTGGCAACTGGATACTGGCCTCAAATGTAGGCCTGTCTTTACTGAATAGCCTGGCTGCTCAATTTGCTCCTGGTGTCGGTCAGGCTTTGTTCAATTCATTGGCCACTCATGACAAATCTATGAACATTTCTGCTGATATGGTCGAACAATTAAGCAATGCCAAGCAAATATTGGCTCAGCATCTCAATCAAAATGCCAGTGAGGTTGCCCTGCGATTAAGTACTCAGCCTCGTGTATTGATTCGTCCAGGCATTTCGATACCCCAGGGTCCTGCGATTGCGCCGCAGTTGGCTTTGGTATTAAGAACTTATGGTAATACCCAGCTGATCAATGCAGCTTTGGTGGCTGATCTGACGAAACGGGGCCAAACATTAGCGTCTTTTCAAGGTCGCTCAATCAATGCTTTGATTGCCAGTACTATGGTTGATGCAGGTTTGTCAAAGCTTCAAAGCTTTGGTAAGCAAACCGCCGAATATACGCTGCCTGAATTCGCTCGAAGACTATTGAATACCAGGGCTTAACCCACAAAGGAAGGCCGGGGTAACAGAGTTAAAAACCCTGGATAAATCAGTGACTGCTACGGGCCAGCGATTACAAAAACACGGTTATTGTCGAGCTGCAATTTGCCAAAAGCTTGAAAATTGGATTAAATAGCAGTTAGGCCCCAACAATAATTTTAAAGGAAAACCCTGATGAGGACCCAAATTGCCTCGACCCTAAAAACCAAAATAAAAGCTCTGCCCTTAGCTGTTATCACTGTTATTTTTGATCAAGGCCGGTATTTATTCAAACAATATCCGACTATTGCTCTCTGGTATGTGTTGCTGATCTATGTTCTCGTAAAAAAACTCTCTGCTGTAGCAAACCAACTGGTAAATTTGCTGGATTCTCTTGCCGATAGCTATGGCATCAAAGGCCTTCTTCTAGGCCTGTTCAGCCCTGTCATACTGGCTTGGACTGAAGCTAAAGCCTCTATCAACGCTAAAGTTAAAATTCCTGAAAAGCTGGTCGATATTGCAAAGCAGTTGGCTCTGGTGCTGGATTCATTGGCCAATTCGGCTTTGATGGGATTCTTCTTGGTACATTATGGCAGGTTAACATTTGAGGAATGGGCCCCAGAATTGTATTGCTGGTCCAAAAATTTTAATCATCTTAAAGGTTTGTACAACCCAGTCATCACCGAAGTGGGCCTCGAACGGTCTTTAACAAACCCAATTAATTTGCGGCAATACGGCAGTGTCGACCATATTAAAAAAATACTTGAGCCTTTAAAGCCTTATCTTAATAAAAGAACTTATAGCGAAGCCCGGGCTTTGGTAGAATTCAATGACAAGAAACCCGAATTTTTAACCGCTTATTCTCTGTTGGCCACAGCAGTCACACTGAGATATGTGCAAATGACGTATTCTAGCTATCGTCATCTTCAGCGTCCAAATCCCGGATAAAAAGATATTTTCAAACAGTTAACCCTATAACAAAAAATATGAGAGGATCAGCGACGATCCTTTCTGTCATCTTTATGCAGACAACGTTATACTGCTAGATCTTAGTCTCACTAAATGGATGGGAAGCCATGCTGGTAGAATTGGGTCACCTGGCCCTGATGTTGGCCTTGTGTTTAGCCATGATGCAGGCTTTGGTTGGCTTTTGGGGTGGACAGCAAGGTTTGGATCCTTTGGTCCGTTCAGCCAAAAGCTGTGCTTACGGCCAATTCTACTTTTTAAGCTTTGCCTTAGCGACCTTGATAAATGCCTTTCTTCAAAATGATTTTTCTGTACAGTATGTTTCTGCTCATTCTAATTCCAGTTTACCGCTCACATTTAAAATAGGCGCTCTTTGGGGAGCCCATGAAGGCTCACTCTTGATGTGGCTTTGGTTGCTGAGCATTTGGGTTTGTGCTTTTACTTTTAAAAGCCGTAATTTGCCTGCGCAATTTGTCGCTTATACTTTGGCCATTTTAGCAGTGATCACTGCAGGCTTGATGATCTTTATGTTGGCTTCATCGGATCCTTTTGCACGCAATTTGCTCAATTACCCCTTAGATGGCAAAGATTTGAATCCCGTTTTACAAGATGCAGGCCTGATGATCCATCCGCCGATCTTGTACTTTGGATATGTCGGTATGGCCTTGCCTTTCGCTATGGCCATTAGCTCCATGTTGGGCAAGGCTTGGCAAGAGCGTTGGTTGCTTTGGGCCCGCCCCTGGATTTTACTCACCTGGGCTTCATTGGGTAGCGGCATCGTGTTGGGCAGTTGGTGGGCTTATTATGAATTGGGCTGGGGGGGTTGGTGGTTTTGGGATCCGGTTGAAAATGCATCTTTATTACCTTGGCTGATCACCACGGCCTTGTTGCATGCAACTCGTTTGAGTACGGTGATCCGCAGCTGTCATCTATGGACTTTATGCCTGGCTTTAACCGGCTTTTCTTTGAGTTTGGTGGGCACCTTTTTGGTTCGCTCGGGTATTTTAAATTCAGTGCATGCCTTTGCAGTCGATGGCAGTCGAGGCCGTTTTTTACTGTATTACATCGGTGGGATCTTGGCTTTAGCCTGGCTGGTCTTTGCCCTTAAAAGCCCAAAAGATTTGAGGCTCAACCGCTTAAAACTGTCTTCTCGAGCCTCTCTGTTGCTGATCGGCAGTGTTCTTTTGGCCATATCTGCAGGAACCTTATTATTAGGCACATTGTTCCCATTGATCTATGATGCCCTGTTTCATGAAAAAATTTCTGTCGGCTTTCCTTATTTTAATAGCGTGATCTTACCTATCTGGGCGGTGATGGTGCTGGTGATGGTCGTGGCTCCCATGAGGCAATGGCAGGGTGATGGCTGGTATGGGCGTATCACCAGTCCAAAAGCCAATTGGGCTTTTGGACTGGCTCTGCTAGCGGCTTTGCCTCTCAGTTGGCTGATCGATCAGTCTTGGCATCTTCTGGTGATCGGAGGTTTCTTTTTAAGCGCTGTGTTAACCATTACGACAATTTTGACAGTTGTTGAACGGATGCATGCCGGGCAAAAAAGCTGTGCAACCTGGGGTATGGGCCTTGCTCATTTGGGTATCGCTATTATGACGGCCGGCATCACTCTGGCTGGCCAATATTCTCAAGAAGCTGAATTGGTGATGAGTGTCGGCCAACGACAAAATCTGGATGGTTTTAGCATTGAATTTAACGATTTAAAAAGTGTTGATGGTCCTAATTATATAGGCCAACAAGCAGATTTTAAAGTGTATCGGGAAAATAAATTATTGGCAGAATTAAAGCCTGAAAAACGTTTGTATTTGCCTCAGGAAAGCACGATGACAGAAACCGCTATTGGAGCGGGCTTTTTGTATGATCTTGATATTGCCATGGGGGACCCTATTAACAGCAAACAATGGTCCTTGAGATTCTATGTTAAACCCGGTGTCCGTTGGATCTGGGGGGGAGGCCTGATTGCGGCTTTGGGTGGCGTGATCGCCGCTTTACCAGCTCGTAAAGAAGAAGAAGCCTTGGCTAACAATTGGGCTTTTAGTTAAGTTTTTTTGCTGAAAACCATACGAGTATTGCGGCAATAAAACCAATCAGACTGATATAAAAACCCGGTGCCAAAGGTGAGTAGCCAGAGGCTACCCAGAGATCGACAAATATTAAAGAGGTACTGGCAAAAATGGCTGCCGATATACTGCTGGCAAAGGCAGAGCCACTATAACGGGTGTTTGCGGGAAATTGTAATAAGATCAGCCCAAACATCGGTGCTGACACCAAAGGATGGATCAGCGCATATAAGAGTTGTCCTAAGATTGCAAACATCAGGCTCCCTTGAATGGCCGAGTAAAATATCAAAGGTGCCAACAATCCAGCGATTAAAAAGCCGCTGATAGCTAATCGTTTTCCGCCCCAGCGATCGGCATAAAAGCCCAAAACCAAAGTTAAACCGGCGGCCAGCCCTTGGCCCGCGGTAATAATAACGGCTGCATAATGTAACGCTATGCCATGGCGTACTAAAAGGGTTTTGTAATATACATTACCAATATAAGCAAAAACCGCCATAAACATTGAAAATGCTGCAGCACAGACCATAGCGCTTTTATGATGTTGCCAAGCTTGCCATATAGGTAATCGGCTTTGATATTGGGTTTGTGGCATGGTTTCAAAAACCGGTGTTTCGGTTAGCGAGCGGCGAATATAGACAAGGGTTGCAAAAGCCGGTGTTTCGGTCAATGAACGGCGAATATAGACAATCAGAAAACAAGTTAAACCACTTAGAATAAAAGGCAATCTCCAGGCAAAAGACGGCATGGAGGGTAGTGAGGTAATAGTGGCTGCGAAGCTGCCGAGCATCATGCCAAAGGCTGCAGCAAAAGCCGGCCAACAACCGGCTAAAAAGGGTCTTTTATACCCGCTGTGCTCGAAGATAAATACCGAGGCTCCATAATATTCTCCAGAAACAGCCAGTGACTGTAAAAAACGGCAGAGCATGAGCCCAATTGCTGCCATATTCCCAATAGATTTATAAGTTGGCAATAAGCCCAGTGCCATGGTTGCTATGGCCATCAGCCACATGGAAGCTATCAGAGCTGGTTTGCGACCCAGCCTGTCGCCCATATGGCCAAACAATAAGGCACCGAGGGGGCGCATAAAATAACTGGCGGAAAAAATAGCATAAGTTTTAAAACGAGCCCAATCTACATGATCCAGTGGGAAGAATAAGCTCGAGAGTTGTTCTGCCATATAAGCAAAAAAGGTGAATTCTGCCCATTCTACCATCGTGCCTAGGGTGGCTGCGGCAATCACTTTCTGCAATGGATTCATATTTGCTCGTTAACCTAGTTGAACGCCTGCTAATAAGCCTTTCATAATTAAGACCTTAAATTTTACTGATACATCTGGGGACATAGTGGCACATGAAAAAATTGTCTTCAATACTGCCCCTCGCTTTGGTGCTGGCACTGTTATTCTTTTTTTCTAAAGGCTTGACCCTAGATCCCAAAGCGCTGAACTCACCTTTGGTAAATAAAAAAGCGCCCAGTTTTAGTATCACAACTCTGGATAAGCCTGAGATCTTAGTCAATGAACAGATTTTTCTGGATCGGGTAACAGTTTTGAAAGCATGGAGTTCCGGTTGTTGGGCTTGTCAGCAAGAACATGATTTTTTAAGCCAAACTGCAAAAAAACTGCCTGAGCTGCAGTGGCTGGGCTTAAATTATAAAGATGAAAGGCTTGAAGCCAAAAACTGGCTTAAGGCTTGGGGTGATCCCTATCAATACCATTTGTACGATCTGCAGGGCCGAATGGGGTTAGACTATGGAGTCTACGGGACACCGGAAACTTTTATTATCGACAAAAAAGGTTGGCTGCGCTACAAAGCCGTGGGCGCCATCACTGAGGAAAAATGGCGACAAGAAATTGAACCTTTGATTATCGACTTAATGGAAGAGACTCCATGAAAAAACTTTTAATCTTGATAATGGTTATCCATCTATGGTTGCCCAATGCCCTGTTTGCCAAACAAGAGCTGGATCCCAAAGATGATTTATATCTTCAATTAACCAAAGAATTGCGTTGTACGGTTTGCCAAAATCAAACTTTATATGATTCTTCCGCAAGTTTTGCGATCGATCTAAAAACCTTGATTCGTGAAAAGATCGACAGTGGCGAAAATGAGACAGAAATTAAAAATTTCCTGGTAAGCCGTTATGGAGATTTTATCTTATATCGTCCTGAGTTTAAGGTTGCTACCAGCCTGCTGTGGGGAGGACCTTTGCTATTAATAATATTGGGGATCTTCGGGGTATTGCGCACTTTTAGGATAGACCCAAGTCTGGAAACTTAAATAAGCCAACAGTACAAAATTGGCTTTACTCTTGTTTGCTTTGGTGGTATAAGTCATCCTCCTTAATTTTAATAGGTGACTTATGAAAAATATCTATATAAATATCGTTAAAAAAGGGCTGGTGTGGCTGGTCTGTGGCTCTCTGTTGATGGGTTGTGCAGGTCGAGCAGCTAACCCCGTCATGAGTTCACAACCGGGGGATGAACGCATGAGCTGTTCAGCTTTAAAAAGTGAAATGAATGAAATTCAAGGCAATATAAATAAACTGTTACCCAAAGAAAGCCGAACCGGGCAGAATGTTGCTCTGGGTGTAGCTGGGGCTTTTTTCATTGTCCCTTTGTTTTTTATGAATTTTTCAGATGCTGAAAAAATAGAAATCAATGCTTATAGAACCCGTTATAATCATTTGGTGCGCATTTACAATGATAAGAATTGTGGTGCTGCAGCTGAAGAACTGCCAGACTTTACCAAAAAGCCTGCTAAAGCGCGTAAAGCCGCAGCCGCTTAAGGCTATGAATATTCAGGGAGGAATTAAATGGAAGCATATTGGTTGGCCCATGGCCTGATGATTGCGGTAGCCTGCCTTTGTGTGGTGCTGCCGCTTTTAAAATGTTCCTTGGCAAAACAGACTAAAATACAAATTTTTATGTTGTTAACCTGTACTGCTGTACCTTTGGGTGCTTATTGGTTTTATGAACAGTGGGGGGCCAACAGTGAAGAGCTGGCTTATTTTATAGAGCCTGAACAAGAGGCTCAACGCCAAAAACAAAAATCCATCCGCCCTTTAATGGCTGCTGCCAATAAAAGGATCTACAAACTGCGCCTCTATTTAAATGAAAACCCCGATGATTATTTGGCTTGGTGTGATTTGGGAAGATTGTATAGCGCTACTCACGAATGGCCCTATGCGGTGCAAGCCTGGCAAAAAGCCCGTGAGCTTACTCCGCCCAATGCTCGTCTATTGGCCGAAATCAACGCAAATTATTATGGTGCCAAGAAAAAAGTAGCCAGTTTAACCTCTCCTCAGCCTTAGCCGATTGATAGAAAATATCCCAGTCTATAGCGGACATTTTGTTTTTGACATCCTCACCTCCCTAAAAAAAGGTGATTCCCGATGATGATATCGGTAGGTTCTTGGGCTCAGTGTCCAATGACGACTGATATCTCCACAAGCGTTACTTTCCGGGTATCCCACGGTAGGCACCTTTGGTTATCAGGTACAGGACTAGTTTAAATGTTTCAAAAGGCTGTTACAAGAAAATTGATTCAGCTACGGTGAATGCGCCTTACATTCTTGTATCTTCATAAATGTGGTATTTAGCATTGCTGCCTTTAGCCGAGTTTCTAGGATGGTTTAGGCTGGGCTACTGTAACGCACTTTTGTTTCGATTCGGCAGTCAAAGAGGATGAGGCAGTTTGGCTGAGGCCGCTTTGACTGCTTAAATAAGAATTCACCCTAGGAGTGTTTGGGGAAGAGGAAGTTGATTGAACCAAATTAGCGCTCTGTTTGTCCCACTCAGCTTTTATTTGAGACAGTCTATTAGCAAGCTCAGGATTGGAGGAACTGCTGGAAGAGGAAGAAGACGAGCTTTCCAAAAGGAACGAACTTCTGATTTTCTTTGCATTGGCGGTAGCCGATGAAATTTCCCTTTCAGGGCTGTCGCCCGCTTGGCGTTTGTGACCCTTCGGTCTTGGAGCTTGACCATTCAGAGAAGTCAATGTGCCAGGTAAGCTTGGTACCCTAACATGAGAGGAACTGCTTGATGCAGTGAGCGGCGCACTGCTGGTTGAGGAAGTAACTGCAGAGCTTGAACTTAAGGAATTCAAAATCTTTCTTTTTTGAAGAGGTAATTGACCCGGACCCGTTGCCCCCTTAAAAAACGGGATTAAGGTTGGAGTATGAACGCTGTTGTTATGCCCCAAGCCCAGCTCACCGTACGGATTATATCCCCAAGCATACATTTGTTTTTGCTCTTGATTTTGAAAGATGGCGAAGAAGCTACCCTTACCGCTACCGCAAACAATGTTGTTTAGCGTCCAATTGGCTAGGGAGTCTGGGAAAGGCAGCAGAGTTGGGCGGTTCACATCATTGTCATGCCCCAAGCCCAGCTGGCCGAACCTATTATATCCCCAAGCATACACTTGTTTTTGCCCTTGGGCATTTTGAAAGATGGCGAAGGTGCTAGCCCCACCAGCAACCATGTTGTTTAGCGTCCAATGGGCCAGGGAGTCTGGGAAAGGCAGCAGAGTTGGGCAGCTCACGTCATTGTTATGTCCCAAGCCCAGCTGGCCGAACCTATTATCTCCCCAAGCATACACTTGTTTTTGCCCTTGGGCATTTTGAAAGATGGCGAAGGTGCTAGCCTCGCTAGCAACCATGTTGTTTAGCGTCCAATTGGCTAGGGAGCCTGGGAAAGGCAGCAGAGTTGGGCGGTTCACATCATTGTTATGTCCCAAGCCCAGCTGGCCGAATCCATTAGTTCCCCAAGCATACACTTGGCTTTGCCCTTGGGCATTTTGAAAGATGGCGAAGAAGTTACTCCCTCTGCAAACAATACTGTTTAGCGTCCAATTGGCTAGGGAGTCTGGGAAAGGCAGCAGAGTTGGGCGGTTCACATCATTGTCATGCCCCAAGCCCAGCTGGCCGAACTTATTAGCTCCCCAAGCATACACTTGGCTTTGCCCTTGAGCATTTTGAAAGATGGCGAAGATGCTAGCCCCGTTAGCAACCATGTTATTTAGCGTCCAATGGGCCAGGGAGTCTGGGAAAGGTAGCAGAGTTGGGCGGTTCACAGGATTCTTATGCCCCAAGCCCAGCTGGCCGAACCTATTATATCCCCAAGCATACACTTGGCTTTGTCCTTGGGCATTTTGAAAGATGGCGAAGAAGTTACTCCCTCTGTAAACAATACTGTTTAGCGTCCAATTGGCCAGGGAGTCTGGGAAAGGTAGCAGAGTTGGGCGGTTCACATGTTTGGTATGCCCCAAGCCCCGCTGGCCGAACTTATTAGCTCCCCAAGCATACACTTGGCTTTGTCCTTCAGCATTTTGAAAGATGGCGAAGGTGGTAACCACGCTAGCAACCATGTTATTTAGCGTCCAATTGGCCAGGGAGTCTGGGAAAGGCAGCAGACTGGGGCGGTTCACATCATTGTCATGCCCCAAGCCCAGCTGGCCGACCTTATTAGCTCCCCAAGCATACACTTGTTTTTGCCCTTGAGAGTTTTGAACCAAAAGAAAGTTTTGCCGATAAGATAATTCTAACTTTAGAAATTTAAGCCCAACTTTTTCTTGGCAATCTTTATCAATCAAACGGTAATGATTTAAAACTTGGTTGGCTCTTTCATAATAACCCCAAGACACCCTTTTTATTTTTGCAATTTCATCGGGTGATAAAAATCTTAAATAAAGCTCCACCACGTCGTTATTTAAATCAGCGTGAGTTGTGGTAGCAAAGCCCTGAGTTTCACAAACAGGTTTTGAGCTTGTAGAAGATCTAGAAGAAAACATTTGATTAAAAAAATTCTTGAACATAATAATTTTCTAGTTAGAGTGTGAGGTTGTAATAATTAAACATTATATTAGTTTAATAATCAACGTACAATCATTCGCTGCAAGGTATTGTATGGGCCCTCTCTTTTATTTAGGTTGAACGTCACTATTTTGGCTCACTAAAAAGGCTATTTAATCAGGGAGATGGGTCATACCTTCATTTCTATCTAGCACCGATATAAGAAGTTAGTAAAGTTTAAACTTAAAGTATCCATTCTTTTCCCTTTACGATAAGAGGCAGCCAAAATTATGGCTTAAATTTACTCAGCATGAGAAGGCGGATAATTCGTTAAATATTTCATAAGGCTTTTGATAATTTAAGCATTTCATCGGCCTAGAGTTAATTTGATGGGTATTCTTATCAATCTGCCATTTGCCTAAGGAATTAATCGCATAATTTCGAGGAAAATATTCTCTTAAAAACATATTGGCACTCAATGCTGTCTTTTTGATAGGATTTATACGGATCACAAAAATAGGTTGTAGAATAGTTTAAAAAATTTGCTATATCCAAATGGTCGGCAAATTCTGTGTCATTGTCAAAAGTGATAGATTTAAAAGGCAAAATATTTTCATAACGAAAATACTCTTGAATCGACTGCAACACAGCTTTAGAGCTTTTACTCGGATTTTTAATGGCTATGACATAACGGCTTGAACGCTCTCGCAATGTGATAAGATTTGTTTTAATACCTTTTTGAAACATCATCAGATCGCACTCCCAGAAATTCAGAGCGATTGTTAATGGCTTCTGGCCGTTGGGCAATGGAGGTTCTATTCGCAATGGTGGTTCGGCTGTTGCGTGCAATTTTTGGATAACGTTTTTTCCGCCGGTTTCTTAAATATTGGTAAAGCTTTAAATGACGGCCTTCCTCACTATTTCAATAAATGGGTAAATGGTTTCATGATTCAGCAAGGTTTTCCCGATTTTAGCCCGCAAGCGGCCTGCAATTTGTTCAGGCGACCACCCCTGTTTTAAATAATCGATGACGTAGCTCTTCATTAGTACATCTGAAGCAAGCTTAGTGCGGCGCCTTTTACGTTTAGCGGCCTTATCTTGAGCAATGAGGATATGATAATTTACATGTTAATATACTAACTTTACAATATCCCTCGTAGATAAATTTTATTCGGATAACGCCTATGAAAACTTTAGCCGAGCTACAAGCTTTAATGTCAGCGGATCTGGCTCGCATCTGTATAAAGCATATCAAAGCATTGCCAGACAAAAACTTGCCGATATATTGCCGGCTTTCAAAAATTAACAGCGGTTTTAGAAGACTATCGCAATATTTTTAGACAGGACTGTGCCTGGATATCGCTTTGCAATTGAGTTGGGCTTTGAAAAAATTGAACAGCTGTTTTTTTGAGCGCGGGGGAGCTCTGTACTGAGCAACGTGCTGTAGAAGAAATCAGCGCTGATCAGCTTGATATTGCAAGCAGCCATTTCGATGTCAGCAAATATTGTTAGAAATACATGATTTTAAATGGCATCAGGTTTTGTCGGTGAAGGGGGGGCTAGGACAACCACGGCGCTTTCCACTGCAGGGCCGGCAGCAGTACTGGGGTGAGCTTGTTGAAAAGCTTCCATATAGCGTGCCAGCACTTGCATCAGTTCAAAGTTGTCTTGAGTTTTGGTGACAAACTCGTTCATCCCGGAATTTTTACTGATTTCTAGATCCTTGACATCATTAGAAGCGGTTAATGCAATGATGGGAACATTTTTTTTAAGTTCTTCTTCAAAGCCTCGAATCACTTTTGCGGCTTCATAGCCATTCATCGAAGGCATATAGAGATCCATAACGACCAAACTATAATCGGTTTTTTTCACCAGTTCGATGGCTTCGGCTCCAGAGCCCGCTGTTTCGGTAGGGTAGCCTGCTGTCTTCAAGATCCGAGCCATAGCCTCACGGGTGGTTCGGCTATTGTCAACGAATAGAAGTTTAAAGGCCATATCTGGGATCTCGGGTTGTTCAGTCATATTCAAAAGTTTAGACCAGAGCGAGCCACATTGCAGTTGCTCCAGCGACCGCCGCCCCTGGGATCAGCAAATTTGCTCCGGGGATCAGTAGGCTTATCCAGACACAGAAGCCGAATCCAAGCACCGTGAGAGGGGATCTGCGAAGAATTTTACGCATGGCTTTTAAAGTGATGGCTTGGTTATCTGCGGCATAATCGACATATTGCAGACCCAAAAGCCAGGCATTGACCAAAGCCCAGATAAAAGGGGCTAGGGGCAGAGTGAGGGGGATCACGAATAGCAGCCCTGAGGCTAACAGCCAGGGGATGGCGTAGAGAATTTTCAAAGTCTCGCGTTTGCTGGTAGCGAGGATCAGCTCAGTGTTGGTCATGGCTGGTAGTCTGGGTGAAGAGGGCCGCAGCATAGGGATAATTTTTTTTGAAAGTTGACTATAAAAAGGAGCAGCGCAGAGGTTGGCTAGCATTACAAACACACTGCTAGTCAATAGCCAAACACTGGTAGAAAATAACAGCCATAGCAGGCCTCCCAGGAGCCAGGCAAGCCAATGGGCCAGCGAGGCTGTCCACTGGTTAAAAATGCCTTCTAAGTAAGACACAGCGCTAAAAAATAGCAGCCCCATCAGGAGCAAATTTATCAATAAAGGCAAAATCAGATAGCGGCGCAAGCCGGGCTTTAAGATTAACCGGAAGCCTTGAAGGTAATATTGAAAGCCTGCCTGTAAATTGTCTTTCATGAAATTCTTGCTTTTGGGTACACTAGGCGGTAGTTTGCCACAGGAGTAGCGAGCAGCCTAGTTTCCTATTTTGGATATTTCGGACCTGGGCTGGCTTATAGCAGTCTCTGTATATGGCAGTAGCTTTAGTTCTGAGCTATTCTGTGCAGAGCTATTCTGGCACCACGGCAATATAGAGATTACGGGGAAGTCAAATTCCTCACTGAATATGGTATGCGACTTAAAAAAATCAAGCTGGCTGGCTTTAAATCATTTGTAGATCCGACGGTACTGGAGTTGCGTAGCAACTTGGTTGCCGTAGTGGGTCCCAATGGTTGCGGAAAATCTAATGTGATCGACGCGGTCCGTTGGGTAATGGGTGAAAGCTCGGCAAAAAATTTGCGCGGCGAATCATCGACCGATGTGATTTTCAATGGGTCTACCTCACGCAAGCCCGTTGGTCAAGCAGCTGTTGAATTACAATTTGATAATACCGATGGCAAATTGGGTGGCGAATATGCCCAATATGCGGAAATTGCGGTACGTCGTGAAATCAGTCGAGATGGCGAGTCGAGTTATTTTTTAAATGGTAGCCGTTGTCGCAGGCGGGATGTGACTGATATTTTCTTAGGCACAGGTCTTGGGCCTCGCAGTTATGCCATCATCGAGCAAGGCATGATTACCAGGATTATTGTTGGCCGCGCAGAAGATTTAAGAGCATTTATTGAAGAAGCTGCCGGCATTGGTTTATATAAAAAACGCCGCCATGAAACTGAAACCCGCATGCGCCATACCAAGGAAAACCTCACTCGCTTAGAAGATCTGCGCCAAGAACAAGAGAAACAATTAGAAAGGTTAAAGCGCCAAGCTGAAGCGGCGGCACGTTTTAAAGAATTGCAAGCAGAAGAAAAAATTGTTGATGCAGAGCTGAGTGCTCTGCGTTGGCAGAATTTAAATAGCCAGAGACAAGAACATGCTAGCCGCATTCAAAATTTATCCCTGACGGTTGAAGCCCGTTTGGCTGAAAGAAGCCATATTGATTTAAATCTCGAGAAACTGCGACAAAGCCATATTGATAAAGCGCAGATCCTGCAACAGTCGCAAAGCCGTCATTTTGAAATTGGTACCCAGATCTCACGTACTGAACAATCTTTGCAGCATCAAAAAGAGCGTCAGCGCGATCTCAGTCAGGATCTTGCACAACTGAGCCAAAATACCGAAGAGGCCGTCCGCCAGCTGTCTATGGATAAAGAGCGATTAGCGGATTTGCGAGCTTCTTTAGCTGAACTTGGACCCCAAGAACAAGAATTGCAAAGTTTAACGGAACAAACCAAAGCCCTATGGCAAGATTCAGATCAGGCGATGCGACGGTGGAATGAAGGCTGGGATATGCTGCAACAGTCGGGAGCTAGATCTGAACGAAAAGCCGAAGTCGAAAAAGCCCGTATTGAGCAGCTTGAAAAACAAAACCGTGATTTTGATGCTCGGGCAGTGCGCCTGCAGCAAGAGCGCTTGCGGTTAGATGACAGTGAACTGTGCATCAAACTTGAAGATCGCGAACAAGAGCGGCTTTGCAAAGAAGCTGAAATGACAGGCTTTGAAGCAGAGCTCCGAGAGCTGCGTCAGGAGGTTCAAGCAAATCGTGAAAAAAATAATCTACAGGCTCGAGATTTAGATCAGCTGCAAGGCAAATTTCAAACTCAAAAAGGTCGACAGGCTTCCTTACAGGCTTTACAGCAAGCAGCGCTCAATAACAATTCTGATCAACGCTTCAAAGAATGGTTGGCAACCACAGGTTTGACAGCGCAAAAACGTTTGGCTGAACTGATCCAAGTTAAAGCGGGTTATGAGCAAGCTCTGGAAACCGTTTTAAGCCGGGTTTTAGGGGCTATTTGTATCAGCAGTTTGCCCGAGTTTTTGCCTAAGCTGGCCACTTTTAGTGAAGGTCAGTTAAGTCTTTTGGCAACCACCCAGCATCAGCACAGAGCACCTGCAGCCCATATGGGTTGGAAGCTGTTGGCTGATTTTGTGATCAGCCCCGCGTCTCTGCCGGGCTCTCTCAATGAGCTGTTAGCCGGCGTCTATGTGGTAGACAATCAACAGCAGGCTGAGCAGCTGTTACCGGAATTGTTAGCAGGTGAGTCGCTGATCACCCTCGATGGCCTTTGGTTGGGCAGCAATTGGTTATTGATGACTAAAGATCTGGGTGCAACAACGGGTGTGCTGGAGCGCGAACGCGAGCTTCAAGCTCTTAGTGAAGAAGTAACTTTATTAGAAGAGCAACTGGGGGATTTAAGCCAAGCTTTAACGGCAGGTCAAGAAAGGCTGCGCATTTTAGAAATAAAACTTGATGAGAGTCAAAAAGCTCAACAAAAAGCGGCCCATGATTTAAACACGGTGATCAGCCAAAGTTTGAGTCTTAAAACCCAACTGCAGCAATTGAATAGTCGCGCGACTCAAATTGCATTAGAAGAAGAAGAAATTCAGCTGCAGATCAAACAAATTAATGAAGAAATTGCCGTCTCACGCATGATTTTGCAAGATGCCTTAGAAGGAATGGCTGAGTTTACCGATAAAAAATCGGCTTTATTTAGAGAAAAAGAAAACCTTCAAAGTTTGCTTGCTATTGCTGCGCAAAAAAGACGCGAGCACGAAAGCCAATTGCATGCTTTGGCTTTGCAAAGGCAAACTTTAAATACACAAATTCAAGGTATTGATCAAGGTTTAGGACGTTTAACTCAACATTATGAGCAACTTTTAAAGCGTCGTTCTACTTTAGAAGATGCACTGGCTCAAGTGGCTGCTCCTGAAATTGAGCTTAAGTTTCAATTAGAAGAACTCTTGGAAAAGCGTTTGTTCAGTGAACAAGCTTTAACGGAGGCTCGTACCATTCTGGAAGCTGCTGATTTAGAAATGCGCAGCTTAGAGAAAAATCGCATTCATCTGGAGCAGCAATTAGAAAGCATTCGTGATTCTTTAAACAATGCTCAGTTAGAATGGCAGGCCAGTGAAGTCCATTGTGAAAATATTGAGAAGTTACTGGCTGACAAAGGGCTAGATCCCAAAGCCATGGTGGCTGGTTTGCCTGCTGATATGGATGAGGCCAGCTGGCATGAGCGACTGCTACAGATCCAAAATCGGCTGCAAAGGTTGGGAGCGATTAACTTGGCGGCTATTGAAGAATATCAGCTTGAAGCCGAACGCAAACTTTATTTAGATGCCCAGTTTAATGATTTGACTGAAGCTTTACAGACTTTGGATGCAGCTATCGAAAAAATTGATAAAGAAACTCGCAGCCGCTTTAAAGACACTTTTGACAAAGTGCAGGCAGGGTTTCAAAATTTATTCCCGCGTCTTTTTGGCGGTGGTCAGGCTTATTTGGAGCTCACTGGCCAAGACTTGCTGGAATCCGGGGTTACGGTGATGGCCAGGCCACCTGGCAAACGCAATAGCTCTATTCATTTGCTATCGGGCGGTGAAAAAGCACTTACGGCTGTGGCTCTGGTATTTGCCATCTTCCAATTAAATCCAGCACCCTTCTGTATGCTGGATGAAGTGGATGCCCCTTTGGATGATGCCAATGTCGGTCGCTTCTGCTCTCTTGTAAAACATATGTCAGAAACGGTACAGTTTATCTTTATTACCCATAATAAATTGGCTATGGAAATGGCGATACACTTGTCTGGAGTAACCATGAAGGAGCCTGGCGTTTCGCGTCTGGTTTCTGTTGATATTGAAGAGGCGACTGCATTGGTTGAGGCCAGTGCTTAAACAAGGCTAGGAGTGCACCATGGAAACACATTTGCGCCTGATATTATTGGCTGTCGGTATAGCCGTCATCCTTGGAATTTTACTGGACGCATGGCGGCGCAAACGGGCTCAATTGCAGGCTTTAAGACTGCAAAGAGTGGCAGTAGAGCCGACAACCGATTCAGAAGAATTTGATATTGACGATTTGGGGCCTATCTTAAGTTCGAACCCTGAACCCGATTATGCTGCTCAAAAACCCGTTAACTTCAGAAAAACCACCCATACCAGCCTGCATCACAATCACTATGATGACTATGAGCCAGAAGAGAATTTTGAGCAAAAGCCCCATGAAGAAATACTGGTTTTGCATTTGATGGCCTGTGGCAATCACGTCCTCCATGGACGCAATCTGGTAACGGCCTTGTTATCGATGAATCTGCATTATGGGGCTAAAAAGATTTTCCATCGTCACACGGAGCCCAATGGCACCGGCGACATTATCTTTAGCTTGGTTTCAACCGTAGAGCCGGGTTATTTTGAACCAGATACGCTAGACACTTTTAGTACCCCCGGTATTACTCTCTTTATGCGTGCCTTGCCTTCTGATGAGGCACTGCACAATTTTGAATTGATGCTCACCACGGCTCGACAATTGGCAGCCAGGCTGGATGCTCAATTGCAAGATGAAAAGCGTGGCCCTTTTACTTTGCAAACCATCGAGCAATATCGTGGCCGTCTGCGAGCTGTCTCCAAGGCTCATGCCTTACATGCCGAAGTATAAAATAGCCGCAAAAAAACGCATTGAAGCGCTTCAAAAAGAAATTGGGGCGCATAATTACCGATATCATGTGATCAATGCTCCCTCTATCAGTGATAGCGAATACGATGCGCTGTTTCACCAACTCAAACAATTAGAAGCTCAATATCCAGAATTTTCCAGTCCAGATTCTCCAACTCACACGGTGGGTGCTGCAGCAGCAAGGCGTTTTAATCGGGTGACTCATCGAGTTGCGATGTTATCGCTGGACAATGCTTTTTCTCAAGAAGACTTACAGAATTTTGAAAAACGCATAGCAGAGCGGTTAAAAGCTGAAGAAAACTTGGTTTTTCATTGTGAGCCCAAATTGGATGGCCTGGCTATTAGTTTAATCTATCAGGGCGGAGTTTTAACCAAGGCGGCTACCCGAGGCGACGGGGTGGTGGGTGAAGATGTCACTGACAATATTCGGACCATCAAGGATATACCCAAAAATCTCAATTTAAGTGTTCCCCATCCTTTAAGCGATATTTTAAAAAAAGGCGGCCTATTAGAAGTCAGGGGTGAGGTTTTTATGCCCAAAGCGGGCTTTAAAGTGCTCAATGATGCTATAAGGCGTGAAGGCGGTAAATTATTTGTCAATCCAAGAAATGCTGCAGCCGGTAGCTTAAGACAGCTTGATTCAGCCATCACTGCAGCGCGGCCTTTAGCTTTTTTTGCCTATAGTCTTGCTCGCGTAGAAGATCCAGCGAGCAACTTATTGTGGGCCGAGGGTTCAGAACAAGAACCTTTGCCCGAGCTGAGCTCTCAAAGCAGCAATCTCCAGCTCTTAGGTGACTTTGGTTTGCCCATAGCGCCGCTCAATCGTGTGGTACTGGCTGGGGCGGGTTGTTGGGATTATTTTGAAAAAATTGCCAATCAAAGAGCTGAGCTTCCCTATGAAATCGATGGCGTGGTTTATAAAATTGATAACCTGATGTTGCAAAAAAACCTTGGTTTTGTTTCGCGGGCGCCTCGTTGGGCCATCGCGCATAAATTTCCTGCCGAAGAAGCCACCACTCGTATTTTGGATGTCGAGTTTCAAGTGGGCCGGACTGGAACTTTAACCCCGGTTGCAAGGCTTGAGCCTGTTTTTGTGGGTGGAGCGCGAGTCAGCAATGCAACCTTGCACAATATGGATGAAATTCAGCGCAAAGATATCCATATTTATGACACGGTGTTGGTCCGCCGCGCAGGTGATGTCATTCCTGAGGTGATCTCAGTGGTACTCACAGAGCGCAGCGGAAATGTTAAGCCGATTATTCTGCCCAAGCTCTGTCCGATTTGTCAGTCCGACGTGGTGCAGGTTGAAGGCGAAGCGGCGGCGCGTTGCATGGGTCATCTGATTTGTAAGGCCCAACGCTTAGAAGCCATACGCCATTTTGTTTCGCGAAAAGCCATGAATATTGATGGCCTGGGTGAAAAAATTATTGAGCTTTTTCTAGAGCATGGGCTGATCCATCATGTGGCTGATTTATACCGTTTAAAAGTTGAAGATCTGCGCAGCTTGCCCCGGTTGGCTGATAAGTCAGCGCACAATATCATCAGCGCCATTCAAGGCAGCAAACGCTGCAGTTTGGCAAAATTTTTATATGCTTTGGGTATTCGAGAAGTAGGCGAAACCACGGCAAAATTGTTGGCCAAACATTATGGCGCTTTAGAGCCCTTAATGAACGCAAAAGTTGAGGAGCTGCAAACGATCCGCGATGTGGGGCCTGTGGTGGCAGCCCATCTTGAAGTATTTTTTCACACAAAAGAACAGCTACACATTATCAGAGATTTACAAAAACTGGGTGTAGAGTGGCCAGAAACCCCAGCTCAATCGGCAAGTAAATTACCTTTAGCAGGCAAAACCTTTGTGTTGACGGGGGGCTTAAGCCAGATGACTCGTGAACAAGCAAAAGAAAAATTAGAAGGGCTGGGTGCTAAAGTCAGCGACAGCGTTTCTAAGAAAACCCATTATGTGATTGCAGGCTCCAATGCAGGCTCTAAATTACAAAAGGCAGAAGCCTTAGGCATTGAAACCTTAAATGAAAATAATTTTATCGATTTTTTAAAAGCTTTAGAACCTTCTTAAAGCTTTAAGCCCAGAAGGTTGTTTACAACTCATTTATTTAACTTTTGCATCTTTTGATGAGGCTCATCTTCATGCTCTGCCGTTTTCTGTTCAGGGCTGATGGCGCTGCTGCTTGCGGCACCCATAGGGGTTTGACTGAAAAAATATTTGGATAATTCATTGCAATCATTTTCCGTAATAATATTTAAGATGTCGCTGATGTCGCTGCTGCTTGCGATCTTTATATCGGATATAAAGCTGAAATTATTTGGCGTAACAGTCGTTGAGATGGCGCTGTTGCTTGCGGCAGCCACAGGAGTTTGACGGTCGATACGAAGAGTACTAAGTTCAGATAAATGGCTGAAATCTTGGTTCGTAACAGTCATTAAATGGTTTTTACTCAGATTAAGCAACTTCAATTTGGGACAGGGTTGCAGCAAAGTTTCAGGCAGGCTTTGCAACCGGTTGTTATTCAGCCTAAGCACCTTCAATTCGGGACAGGGTTGCAGCAAAGTTTCAGGCAGGCTTTTCAATTGGTTGTGACTCAGAGAAAGATCCCGCAATTGGGTACAGGCTTGCAGCAAAGTTTCAGGCAGACTTTGCAATTGGTTATTATACAGGCCAAGCTGCTTTAATTGGGTACAGGCCTTTAAAAAAGTTATCAAATCTTCTGGAAGTTGAGGTAAATAACAATTTTCGATGCTCAATCCCGTAATCGGAGTGTCCTGATTGATGGCTGTTAAGCGCTGCATCACTTCTGGTGTCAGCTCAGTTAAACACCGCAGTCTAATGCTTGCATGATCGGCATTTTCTAATTGGCATAACCCCAAATCAGTATTCCACTGTCTTAAATAGGCCGCTCTTTGTATAAAAGTTGAAGTTTTAAAATCGTTTGCTACTGGTTTAATAGGTGAATAATCATAGATATTTATTAGAAGAGCTTGATTGTCAAGCCGTAATAAAAAAGCTAGGGCTTGATCTTGATCTTGAAACTGTCTAGCTGCTTGATAATAGGCTTGCTGTGAAGGTTGCTGGGTAACCATGCGAAAATCTTTTTGGATGTGCCGTTGCCACAGTGCTCTGAAAGCGCAAGTTTCGGTGGCGGTGTTTAAGGCCCAGCTACTCTGGCTGATATGGGTTGCCTCCTGAGCCGATAAAAAATCCATGGTATGGGCAAACAGATCTCGCTTGACTGATAACAATAATAGGGGAAAGAGTGGTTTAGGTGTAACTGCAGCAGAAGAGGACGAAGCTAAGCTTACACTGGCTGCTGGTACTAGGTTGGTAGCGCTGTGGGTATTTTTCGGCATCTGATGGTCCTTATTTAAGATAAGTAATAATTGCCCTTAAAATATCATCTTTATAACTAAGAAGCAAGTGTACATACTCAAATTTACATAATTAAACATTCCTAGCTACCATTGGGTCTCATCTTTTTTTGAGAAGGCTGCTCTTCATGCTCTACTTCTTTATGCTTGACCATTTTCTGTTTAGGGCTGATGGCGCTGCTGCTTGCGGCACCCACGGGGGTTTGACCTCTGATAGAAGCAAAGGGGATATGACTAGCAATCATTAAATGGTTACTACTAAGATCAAGCTCCTGCAATTAAGTATATTTTTTAAGCAACGTTACAGGAAAGCTTTGCAACCGATTCCGAGCCACGGACAGCAACTGCAATTTGGGACATTTTTCAAGCAACATTGCATGCAGACTTTGCAAGCGGTTGTCACTCAGAAAAAGCTGCAGCAATTCGGGACAATTTTTAAAGAACATTTCAGGCAGTCTTTGTAACTGATTCGTGGTTAGGTAACAATTCGTCAATCGGGTACAAGGGTGCAGCAAATTTTCAGGCAGGCTTTTCAACTTATTGCTACTCAAGTTCAGCGTTTCTAATTGGGTACAGGGGTAGAGTAAATTTTCAGGCAGGCTTGGGAACTGGTTGTCACGCAGGTTAAGCCACTTCAATCGGGCACAGGGATATAGCAAATTTTCAAGCAGTCTTTTCAACTTATTGCTACTCAAGCTCAGCCTTTCTAATTGGGTACAGGCTTGCAGCAAATTTTCAGGCAGGCTTTGCAATTGGTTGTTATGCAGGGAAAGCTCCTGCAATTGGGTGCAAGCCTTTAAAAAATTTATCAAAGCTTCTGGAAGTTGAGGTAAATAACAATTTGCGATGCCCAATACTGAAATCGGAGTATGCAGATTGATGGCTGTTAAGCGCTGCATCACTTCTGGTGTCAGCTCAGTTAAACCCTGCAGTCTAATGCATGTATGATCGGCATCTTTTAATTGGCGTAACCCCAAATCTTTATTCCACTGGGTTAAATAGTCTGCTCTTTGTTTAAAGGTTGAAGTTTTAAAATCTATGACTGTTTGTATAATGTGCCAATCTTTATCTTTTAATTTTAATTCTTGCCGAATGAAAGGGGTAGACTTTAATAAAAAATCTAAGGCTTGATCTTGTTGATACAGTCCAACATAGGCTTGCTGTGAAGGCTGCTGAGTAACAGAACGAGGATAATATCTTTGGATGTGCCGTAGCCACAGCGCATTCAAACTAGGAGATTTAACGAGACTTAGGGTTCGGCTGCTAAGGCTGATAGCGATGGCATCCCGGGGCGATAAAAAACCTAAGGTATGGGCAAGAACGTCTGCTTGGCTGCCTAACATGAAAGAAAAAAATTGATTAGGTGTGGCTGCGGAAGAAGAAGAGGAAGTAGCTAAGCTGTCACTGGCTGCTGCTGGGTTGGTAGCGTTTTGGGTATTTCTCAACATCTGATAGTTCTTATTTAAGATAAGTAATAATTTCCCTTAGAATATCAGCTTTAAAACTAAAAAGAAAGGTTACAGACTTATCATTCGTGTAGTCCTTGGGATCAGGTTTTTACATGATACATAAACGCTCGAGCTGTCATTCTATTCCTAGTAGCTGGTAGAGAAGCCGATCACTCGACTTCCCTCATTTAGAACCCATCGTCTGACTTGTCAAAAATCAAGATTTATTCTTCTTTATAATTTACTTTTAATCTTCTGGGGCTTGGTAGTTGTGGGTTCTGTTTTAACAAGGCCTTGGCTGGGGCTAGGCGCGACTCCAAGTTTAAGGGCTGGAATTGCTTCAGCTTGCGGTTTTTTCAGAACTGTTTTAGGCTGATAAATGGTTGCAATTAAATGGCTGTGGCCTGCTTGTAAGGCTATAAATATGGCGGTGTTGCCTTTGTGATCGCGTTGTTTGATGTCAGGGCTTGGATGATGATTTCGAATCAATGCGACCAGATTGGCCTCGCCTTCTATGCAAGCCAGCATTAAAATGTTTCTGCCTTCACTATCACCAGAATGGATATTTTCTGGATTGGCGAAGGTTAACAGTAAAGTTAAAAGACTGGGATCTTTAATTTTTAAAGCAAACTTTGCAATCATGATAAAAGCATTTAAGCCTCTCTTGTTAGGGGAGTTTAGATCGATTGCCAATGGACAAGTTAACAGTAGCCTGATCATAGCGGCTGATTCTTTTTCAGCAGCAATCATGAATACATTATTGCCTTCTAGATCTGTGGCTGTCAGATCAGGCTTGGGTGTTAAAGTCGTTAAGTATTCTGCCATTTCAAGCTTACCTTGCAAAATGCAATGCATCAGTGGGGTTTGTTGGTTGTTGTCTTTTTTGAGTAACAAGCCATAAGCTTTTGGATATCGTTCCAACAGTAATTGTAGCTGATCTAAACTGCCAAACACCACAATATGCATCAGAAGATTGTATTGTTGCGCGTCTTCTAGCATAACGTTAATCTTAAGCCCGCTATATACAAAGAGGTAAAAAAATTCGCTGGGGTAGGGGATGATTTTCATGACAGCAGATCTCCCTGCGCCATCCGGAATATTTAAGTCAAGATCCGGGAAGCTATCCAATAGGAAATAAACGATAGAGAAATCATTTTTATCAAGTTTTTTAATTCTATCTACCGCCATGATTAAAGCCGTATCCCCTTGATTGTCTCTATGATTAATATCTAAGTCAATTTGCAAGTTGGAGCTGAATTTCTTGAGCGAATTGATGATGGCATTGTCTTGATAAAGAATAGCCCACATCAAGGCATTGCGGCCACTCCCATCGGGCGTATGTATCTTTAAGGCAGGCTTTAAATTTAATAAAAAATCTACAATATTGGCCTTTTTCTGAGTATGAGAATGAATAATGTTTAATATCAGGCTGTTTTTCCCTTCTATATCTTGGGAGCTGACATCGAAGCTTGGTCTCACTTTTAAAATAAACTCAACACAATTTTGATGGCCGTTCATACCCGCGACCATCAATGGGTTGCGTTCTAAATTATCTTTGGTATCAAGCCTAATATTTGGAACCCGGCTTTCTATCAGCTCTAAAATTTTAATGTGGCCTTGTTCAGCAGCTAAGAAGCAGCAGTCACGCCCGTTGTTGTCGCGAGTGGTGAGACTGGAAATAATCTGTTCTCTAAATTTCTGGGTAATTGTTTGGCCTCGGGGTGCTAAAAAAAATTTCATCATTTCAATGCTGCCATAAAGGGCCGTTAAATGGTAAAGATTTCTTTTTTCCTTATCGAGAACTTCGAAATCAATCGGCTCATCACTGGGCTTTAAAGGATAATTTATTAAGATCCGAGCAAAATCAACTTTGTCGTAAATAGCGCAAAGCATGATCAAAGTGTAGCCATGATCGTCTGCGATATTGGGTAAAAATCTGCCTACCTTACCAAGCTCGATACAAAATTCGTTGAATTTATCTTCTTTGGCTGCAATGAGTTTGTGTAAAGGCGTAGTGGGCATAATCTTATATCCTTAAATCTTGTCATTCCATTTATACCCCTTCGATGGAGATTTGATGCGTTGTTGAGTAGCTATTATGGCATTCACCTTGATAGCTTATTTCGTCTTGTGGGCCTGCCACCAGCCTAGAACTTCTAAGCTAAAACCAAACTAAAAGGAGTATAAATAATAATAACCCAAGTTTTGCTGCAGTGGCTAGTTTCAATTTATTTGCGATAAAGCTGCAAGCTAGGTTGCTGGGTGCTTCCTTTTTAAATGGGCCAAATTGCTATAGACTTTTCGTTCAGAATTTAGAAAAATTAGCAAAGGAGGGGAACTGGGTGGGGATCGCCTCTCAGGATTAAGCGTTACCTTAATTATTAAAAGTGTTGCCAATCGGGCCAATATTCCCAATGCTGGCCAATATAGCGGCCATAGCTTGCGGCGGGGATTGGCCACGGAGGCTAGTCGAAATGGGGCAAGCCTACCTGCGATTATGAGACAAGGGCGATGGCGACATACTGGCACAGTTCTGGGCTATATCGAAGAAGGGCAACGATTTACAGAAAATGCGGCTAGCTTTTTATTGAAATTAGATTAATACACGTGATTATCTCATAGAACCTTATTAGCCATCCTTCTCAATAGAACATTGACATTATGTATACCTGCTCTTTAGCGCTGGAAATATGAAATTTGCATCCGCCCTTATTGATGAGCAACCATCGGAACTAATTTTTTGAAAACCGATGACTCCTGTTTATAATATTTTCAATCATTTGGCAATCATTCACCTCAGTTATACAATACGCAGATCCTATTAATTACTCGAATAAAAATGCAGATTTTTGTGTCAAATGCTGTTATGGATACTAAACATCATAACAGATACTTAAGTGGCTTAAATGTTTTTACCCACCTAGTCTAGAATCAAGAGTTATTCCAATTATGTTTACTGGCCGATTTACATAACCAGTTTTTTTATGCTTAACTCTAAACCTCACAACAGCTGTATTTCGTCTTTCAATTTCATCAATCTGTTCAAAATATAGTTTAGGATCAGCAAATATAACATTAAGCTTAGGAGCCATACACATCGGGACGCAAGTAATAACTTTATATACTCCTTCGCCATTCGGTGGGTATATAATTAATTGAGATGTGCCGTTCTTCCATTGCTCGAAATGAATCAATGCTTGCGGTTCTGACATCTGCAGCGAATTAAATAGGCCGCTAGTAGGAGCTATTGTAACTAATTCTTGGCTTAACTCTAATGGTATTTGCGGGCTTGATATGCATTCTTCAATAATTAGAGCAAATCTTTTTTGGTATCTAAAAGCCACATTATGTGCATTACTAAAAAAATTATCGGGGCATAAAGCTATAGCAAAACAGTATTTCCTTTCTTCAGGTAGCTTCCATATAAAATCATGCTCTGCTGTTTTTTCTGTAAATAGATCTAACTTAGTAATACTAGGCATTAAATACATTAAAAATGTATTTACTTTAGTTATTTCAGAAATAGGCTCACAGAAGATGCTTTCATGTTCAGCATTATGATAATTAACTTGGCCAGTTGGATGGTACGATATATTTTTTGTATTTACTTCTGGCTGCTCCATATTTTTATATATTATAGCCTTTTCAATGTTGTCATAAATAGCCGTTTTTTTGGATAGCTTCTTATTTACTAGTGATATGTATACTGATCCGTCGTCTCCAATAATAAATTTTAACAAATAGTACAATAGGCCATTATTTTTAACTAGTACTCTAAATTCATCTTTCTTCATAGCTTTTGTTACAACTTTTATTTTGATGCAACCACATCAGTTTTCGGCAAGATTGGTTCTACTGCAGCATAACTACCATCCAAGTGTATATTATGCCGAAGGCGAACACCGATTTCAGTCTGACTCGAACAGTTTGATAAGCTCGATATCGTTCATATCATTCAAACCGCAGCGTCATGCCCTTATAACCCAATTTTCGGTTAAATCGGCTTTTAAGTTTAACGCTGGGTGATACGGGTATTTGGCTAGATGGGCCTTGATTATAATCTTGCTCAGCTTGCCCAGGATCCCATTGAATATTCAGCCTGTCCATGGCTTCTTGGGCGGCTTGAGAAAAGCCATTGAACAAGAAAGGTTCATCGATCAGTGGATTGCGAACCAGTTTGGCATAAACCCCATAACCGATTTTTGTCAGCACAGCTTCTTGCACCAAAGACTTGAGAGCGCGGCTCACTTGGCGAGAGCTTCCCAATGTTACCAAATCCGCGCGCAGCACGATCTGGCAGGGGAAATCCTGAATGAAATCAAATATTTTTGCTTTAAAACTGTCGACAGCTTTGACCTTCATAAGCCCCCCATTTACAAACAATAGACAATTAACCAAATATATGTATATACACAAATATACGATTGATACTGAAAATGTAGATTATCAGGCTCGCAGCAATAAATTTGGGCTTAGAAACAGCTGAGACCGTGATATAGACCTTAAAACTCAAAAAATCCTTTCAAACTACCCCAAAAAAAGCATATACTTATAGTTATCCTAATTAATAAGCACCCAAGGAGTAGCTCTATGACGCCGGCTAACCAGATGACCGCCAAGATAAAAGAATTGGACGAGCTTAATCGGGCCCAGGCCTCAGCCTCGGCGAGCTCTGAGGCTCCACAAAGCCGCAGTTTGACCTTTTCTTCCGTAGACCATAATAAAATGAGTGATACCAAGATCGAGAATCACATATTGAGGCGTTTTAGGGCGTATGAATGCGCGGAATTAGACAAAGATATGAAAAATTATGGGCTAACTCCTTATAGAATGCAACGGTTTTTCTTGGGGGAATGTGCCTATACTCTTATCAGTTGGGGGTTGGTTTCATCAAAAAACATGGAGGCCTTATCGTTCCTTTCTTCACACGTAAAACACGAAATAATTGTGAAGAATTTGCGGGATAGGGATCCTAACCAAGATATTCTTACTGGGTTTGTTTATGTACAAAAAAGAAAAGAAGAAGATCATTGGGGATTTGATGACTCCAGTAAGGACTTACAAATAGACAAGTTTAAATGGTTGTTAGAAATGGACTTTGAAGGTACGCAAGCATTTATGGAAACGGTTCCCGAAAAGTACATCAATGAAGCGATTAAACAGCGATTTCAAAGCGCACTTTCGCAAACCAAGAAACCTAACCCCCATTGAGTTTATAATATCAAAGGATGTTAAAAGATGGGTGAAAAGAAAGAAGCTATGGAAGCCCGGGTATTAGAGGAAATCATAAAAACGCGGGGCCGCTTCGATGAAACAGAAACAACAGGTCAGCCTCAAAGAAGGTTGGATGCAATCTCGCGATTGCTGGCAGGCAATAGCGAATGTGTTGCAACCGCCATCATCGATGGTCAGCTTATTATTGCCGCCAATGATTTGTATGTAACCTCTCAAGAAAATAATACAATTAAATATATTGGCAAAGTTCAAGAATACTTTCAAAGCTTTAAAACAGCCAGCCCTGATAAACGAAAAAAAGCATTTCTAGACTTTTGCACCGCAAAACGGATAGCCTATTCTGTTCAAAGCGAAGTTTGGATCCCAGATGGTTTACTTGCCGAAGCAGCAGCCGCAGTTTTACACCATGAAGAGGGAGAAAAAATAAACCTCTATAATTACTTTTACTCAAAAAAACAAGATGCA
>Ga0302230_10000588_pt1 | contig 29388 bp, 26 predicted proteins | sample II_Palsa_N2_1_FD_193523 | JGI IMG/M metagenome (GOLD analysis project Ga0302230, IMG submission 193523) | Peat permafrost microbial communities from Stordalen Mire near Abisko, Sweden - II_Palsa_N2_1 | ecosystem: Environmental > Terrestrial > Soil > Palsa > Peat permafrost | place: Sweden... | reverse complement strand
ACACGCTGTCCAGCCCGTAAAAGCTGCGCAGGCGCGTCATGTAGTCAAAGATCTGCCCGGCGACGAGCGGGTCGCTCATGATGTGGCTCCCGGGCTTCTTGACCTCGACCACGCCGACGGGGATGCCGCGGCGACGCATCACCCAGATGTCCGCACGGTCGCCAAAGACGCTCAGTTCGGACGCAAAGGTGATCTCGTCCCACGTCACCACCCCGGCCAGCGCGGCAGCCACGTCTTGCAGCACCAGCCTCACGTAGAAGGCGACGTCGGTCTCGCTGTGGTACTCTGGCAGGACGTTCCCGCCGTGTCGCACTTGGACCCAGACGCCGTTTGTCCCCTCTCTCACCAGCTTTGCCCGGAGCCCTTTCACCGCCTTGAAGCCGCCCTTGCGCCGAACGACCGTCGCCGGGCTGTGGCGCTTGTTCTCGGCGCCGCTCGCCTTCGAGCCAGACGAGTAGGCGGGCAGCGCGGGGAGTCCGTGGTCGACGACGGAACGCATTTGTTTCTCCAAGTCGTCGGCGCGATCCTCCGCACGTTGGCGCTTGCGCTGCTCCTCAACCAACTTGCGCTGCTCCTCAACCAACTTGTGCTGCTCCTCGGCCAGCTGCTGCAGCAACTCCTCCTCGCGTGTCCGTTTCTTCGTGCTCATTTCCCGGCGTACGACGTGGGGGGCACACATTCAAATATGGCGTCCCAGAAACGCTCTGCATGTATGTGGCAGCTCCCTTCGCGGTTCGCACTGACTGGTTTTTAGACGGTGACGACGACGACGAGGACGACGACACCATCGGGCCCATGCCCGTGAGTGGTGACGACGCGGCAGGGGCGCAGCAGCATTCAAAGAAGAAGAAGCGAGGTACGTGTGCCTTGTGCGCCCGTTTCCACTGAGCAGTCTTTCCCCCGCAGTGCTGCCGTACGAGCAAGTGTACCTGGACAACCTGCCGTCGGCCAGCATGTACGAGAAGAGCTACATGCACCGGGAGACCGTGTCGTTTGTGGGCGTGTCGTCGTACGCTTTTTTTTAAAAATATTTTTGTGCTTTGCGCACAGGCACTCTTTTTTTAATTGCGCAAACAACCAGGACCGACTTTTGCGTGACGGCAAGCGTGGATGGACACGTCAAGTTTTGGAAGAAGCAAAAGCAGGGCATTGAGTTTGTCAAACACTTTCGAGGCCATTTGGACGTGATCACGGGGATGGACATTAGCGCAGACGGAACGCTGCTGGCGACGATTGGCAAAGACAAGGCACTCAAAGTAACTTTTTTTTTTTTCCCCCCCTTCGTGTGCGGGCTTTAATGAAAAGACTCTTGCGTGGCGTTTAGGTGTTTGACGTCGTCAACTTTGACATGATCAACATGGTCAAGCTGGACTATGTTCCCCGCACGTGCGCGTGGACTTTCAAACGTGGCTCGGCGCAGGCGACGCTGGCTGTTGCGGTAGAGGACTCACCCGAGATCCGCATCTACGACGGGCGTTCTGCAGACAGCAAGCCCATCGAGGTGGTCAGCGTGCACAGCGCCCCCGTGGTTGCCCTCGCCTACTATGAGGGCTTTGACTTGGTCATATCTGCCGACAAAAAAGGCATGGTCGAGTACTGGGACGCATCGACGCGTGAATTCCCCGAGCAGTACGAATGTTTTTAGGGAGGGGGGAGGGTCTCGTGCTAATTGTGGTTTATTTTCATTGCAGCAACGTGGCCTTTGAGCTCAAGAGCGACACAGACTTGTACGAGTTTGCCAAGGCCAAGACGTATCCAACGTCGATCTGCATCTCGCCTGATGGGTCCCTCTTTGTGACAATGAGCATGGATCGGCAGGTGCGTGTGTTCAAGCTGAGCTCGGGCAAGCTTCATCGCAAGTACGACGAGTCGATCCAGGTTGCACAGGAGATGCAGCAAGCCGGGACGGCTGTCGTCAAGCTGGACGACATGGACTTTCAGCGCAGGATCGCCCTTGAGCGCGAAATCGAAAAGTCGGACCAGTACGCCCGCTGCAACGCCATTTTTGACGACACGAGCAACTTTATCCTCTACCCGACCCTCTTGGGGGTAAAAGGTATTTTTTTTTTCTTTTCGTTGTTTTTGATTGCTTGTTGTCTGCAGTGCTCAATATCAAGACCAACCGGGTCGTCCGCGTCCTAGGCAAGAGCGAAACTATCCGATTCCTCAACATTTCGCTCTTCCAGGGCGTGGCCAAGGAAAAGGGCGGGCCACTCACAATCGACATGGCGGCCAGTGACAACCCCGCCTTCCAAAAGGACGTCGTGGTGGACTCGACTCTTTTTGCCACAGCCTTCAAAACCAAGCGTTTCTTCCTCTTGACCAAGAACGAGCCATCCGAAGAGGAGACGTACAAAAAAAAAAAAAATTAGCAAGTGCTTCTAGTATCTAAACATTTTTTTTTTTTTTGGTCTTCCAGCGAGGATCAGAGCACCGGTCGCGATGTCTTCAACGAAAAGCCAACGCGAGAGGAGCTGGTATCTCTTTTTTTTTTTCCTGCCTTTTTTTTTTTTGAAAAGTTTTGTTTCGAAAGACGGTCGCCGTTCAACCCAAAACCCAGGAGCTTCCAACTCTCGCTACGATTCATACAACCAAGGGCGACATCATGGTTAGAAAAAGTTTTTATTTTTTATTTTTTGTTCATGCAACTAAAAAAAGAATTTTTTTTTTTTTTCTCTCAGATCAAGCTCTTCCCAGAGTTTGCGCCGCTGGCCGTGGAGAATTTCGCAACCCACGTGAAGAATGGCTACTACAATCGTCACATCTTTCATCGCGTGATCAAGGGCTTCATGATCCAGACGGGCGATCCCCTGGGTGACGGCACTGGTGGGCAGTCGATCTGGGGCTCAGAGTTCCGGGACGAGTTTCACCGCAACGTCCGCCACGATCGTCCATACACGGTCTCCATGGCCAATGCCGGCCCAAACACCAACGGCTCGCAGTTTTTCATCACTTGTGTGGCCACACCTTGGCTGGACAACAAACACACGATCTTTGGGCGCTGCATCGCCGGCATGGACATCGTCCACGACATTGAGAAGAGCAGGGTGGACAAGAACGACAAGCCGTTCGAGGACATCCAGATCGTCAATATAGACATCAAGCAGCAATAGAAATCGTCTTGTCACTTTTCTTCTCTTCCTGCCAACAAAATCTGCCGTCAGTCCCACCCAACCCGAGTGACGCTGATATCAACGACATGATTAGGTTGCTTGGAGAGAGAGACAGTCAAACGCGCCAGCACTGTCTGCGTTGTGTGGGGTTTATTTTTCTTTTGCGTCTCTCGTTTGCATTTCGGACAGCCGCCGCAACCCAAAACGGGTTTTCATGAGCAGCGGGTGATCTGGTGATCCTCACTCTTTTTCGGTTGTCTTTTGTGTGCGCGTCGTTGTTTTCGTGCAGCACTCGGTCGCAAGTCGCTTTTTGTCTCTGTCGGCTTTCTTTCGGCTGGCCTTTCGGCAAGTGTCACTCCTGCGGCGGGGGACACATGACCATGCGGCCGCTGTGTGAAAAAAAAGAAACTCACACCACCCTTTTTTTTTTTCCAGCCAGTTTGTCTTTCCAGGTGCGTCTTGCCCTCGCACCTCGTCGCCCTTGCACCGCATCGCCATGCCACCGCAGTTCCCCGAGAACCAGCCCGAAACTCTCAGCGCAGAGACCGCTGCGGCTGCAGGGGTAAGCGCGCCTTTCTTCTTTCTACTACACCCTCTCAATGTCTCCCCTTCCGGCCACGTCCTAGAAACCAGAGACCTTGCCAAATGACAGCAGCAGCAGCGGCGGCGGCAGCAGCTGGCAGCTTGCGCACGAGCCTCGGACAGACTTTATCTGGTCTGAGCAGGAAGAGCCTCACCGCGAACGAAGGCTCGCAATTATGAAGGCACACCCAGAGGTATGCGTGTCTGCCTGTTCCGTCTTTTACCCAATATGAGGACGCAGGTGAAAAAACTGTTTGGGAACGACCCCATCACTGGCGTGTACGTCTTTGGCATTGTCGCCGTCCAGTTCACAATGGCGTACTTGCTCCGGGATCTCAACGGGTCCTCGGTGGCGTTTTGGCTGTGTGCCTATGTCATTGGTGCGTCATTCTATTTTTCGGCTAGTTGGATTGTTGACCGGACAGATGTTTTCAGGCGCCACTTGTAACCATGCCCTCTTCCTCGCCATCCACGAGATCGGCCACAACCTCGCCTACCACAGCCCTCTGGCCAACCGCCTCGTGTCGATGGTTGCCAACTTGCCGATCGCCATCCCGTATGCCATCTCATTCCGTGCGTACCACAGCGAGCACCACAAGCTGCAGGGAGTGGACGGCTACGATGCCGATCTGCCCACCTGGCTCGAAGGCTACATCGTCCGCAACTCGTTCACCAAACTCCTCTTCTGCTGTACCCAGATCTTGTTTTACGCCCTCCGACCCCTCGTCGTCCGCGTCCACAAGCCCACGGCGATGCTCGTCTTCAACTGGGTAGTGATCCTCGCCTTTGACTCTGGTACTGCTGCAAGAAAAAACAAAACAAAAAAAAGGTGGTTTTTTTTAAATTAATTTTCATTTCGCAGTCGTCTACTGGGCGTTTGGTCTCAACCCGCTCTTGTACTTTTTGGCCTCGACTTACCTCGCTGGCTCACTGCACCCTCTCGCCGGCCACTTCATCTCGGAACACTACGTCTTTGGCAACAGCGACGAGACGTTTTCGTACTATGGTCCTCTCAACGCCCTCAGCTTCAACGTCGGCTACCACAACGAGCACCACGATTTCCCCAACGTGCCGTGGACTCGCCTGCCCAAGGTCAAGGCCCTCGCCCCCGAGTTCTACGACCACCTGCCTCACCACACCTCGTGGGTAGGCGTCCTCTGGACGTTCATCACCAATCCAAACATCGGCGCCTACAACCGTGTCAAGCGTGTGCCCACCGAGCGTGACCATGCCACCGCCCAGCGGATGGCCTTGTCTGATTTCAAGTCTGACTGATTTTTTTTTTTTCCTTCTTTCTTCTTTACGTTTGCAATCTCCGCAACACAATGTACAACAGCTCGTTTGGAATTTTATTTTTTTTTTTTTTTTTTTTGGACTCTATTTCTCCCGGATTGGATCGGGCTCTTGCCCCCTTTATACACGACATCAACCCGCCGCCCCTCCTCCCTCCCCTTTTTCACCTAACGGCAGGGCTGGTTCTGAAAACTCGCTTTCTTTTCTTTTTTCTTGCTGATTTTCCGAGTGCGTGTTTTTCGTGTCACGGGGATGGCGACTGCGGACGTGCTCGTGGACAACGACTTTGTGGTAGTCTCCGCGTCCGACGCGGGACCCTCTCCACTGCTGCTGCCGTCAGCAACAGCAGCTTCCGGTGCTGCCTCTTCTGCTGCACCAGCCGCGGCCACGACAGCAGCAGCAGCGACGTCAAGTCTCGTGTGGCCACCGACGCATCGGTAACACACACACACACTCACGTCCTTCACGCCAATGTTGTTTTTTTTTTCCCTCCCCCCCTCAACAGGCACAAGGACGTTGCTATCGCAGCCGTGAAAAAGTTCAAGGAAGAGGCCCTCAAGCCCAATGACGTTTCCAATGGCTGGCAGCCTCTGGCCAATGCCAAGGTTCTGTCCCCCAATCAAAAAACACATAACCCCCGTGTTTATCTCTGACCACCATGCGCCAACAGGACGTCGTGGCCACCCAGAAAAAGACGACGACGGCGCTGGGCATGCTGCGCGGCGACGGCGTGATTCTCAACTACACGACGCACGAATGCTTTGCCGTGTCGGCCTTCCCGTCCTGCCGCATGGTTTGGGACGACATGTTTGAGTCTGGCAAGCAGGTGGAGGTGCTAGACAAGTCAACGCTGCTCTCGTACGCCGCGAGCAAGGGCCAGATGTTTGTCAAGGGGCGCGACTTTGCCGTCGTGCTCATCAACGAGTTTTTCCCGGACGGACGCATCTTTAGCATCTCAGCCTCGGTCCAGGACGCCAAGATCCCCGAAGACAGCGGCCATGTCCGCGGCACCCTCATGATCAATGGCTGGTACTTTGAGCCCATTGATGGAGGCAAAAGCACCCGTGTTGTCTACATCAACGACATTGACATCAACGGCAATATCCCCGGCGCGGTCCTCCAGGTAGCTTTATAAAAAAAAAAAAACTTGACCTATTAATTCAAGATGCACTGTGGGTCTTTTTTTTTTTTCCTCCCTTAGATGGTCGCAGGGAAGATGCCCATGGTGGTGGCGAGCGTGCGCAATTATCTGGGCAAGCATGGTCCGCCACCGAGTTTGCGCGTGGTCGCCGGGTCGTTCTACGACATTCAGTTTGACCATGCCGTGAGCGAGTTCACCGCCACCCTCGCCGTCGACACCGCCCACCAGCAGACCACAGAACTCCTCCTCAGCCCGCAGCGCTACCCCAAGGGTGCCACCGTCGATCTTTCCACCGGCGCCGAGATCGAGGTGTCGGTCATCGAGGACAAGGTTGTGGCGATCAAGCACCTCAGTGGCTCAACCCTCAAGGTCAACGTCAAGATCACATCTGGGGCTGGGGCTGGCGGAGTATGTGAAAAGAAAGAGGAAAAAATTTTTTTTCTAATATTTTCACGACGACATCCAGAAAATCAAAGTCGTGTCACAAGGCAAAGACCTGTACTCGCCCGCACCCGCAGCAGCACTAAAAGCCACCACAACTACCACCGCAACTACCGGGAAGACATCGTCGCTCGTGTGGCCTCCCACGCATCGCTTTGCCAAGACAGCCGAGGAAGCCATCACGCGCTTCAAGGAGCTTGCGCACAAGGAAGCCTCGAGCGCCAACGGCTGGACAGAGATCAATCGCGCCAAGGACGTGATCGTTACCAAGCAGGCTAGTGATGTCCCTCTCGGCGTCCTTCGTGGCGACGGCGTGATCAAGGGCTACAACACATTCGAGTGCTACGCCGTCTCGGCCTTCCCGTCTTGCCGAAAAGTCTGGGACGAACTGTTTGAGGACGGCAAGCCCGTGGAGAACCTGGACGACTCGACCATTCTTTCCTATGCGTCCACCAAGGGCCAGTTCCCCGTCAGCGGTCGAGACATGGCGGTCCTGCTCATTAGCGACTTTAACCTCGACGGCCGGATTTACTGCGTCTCTGTCTCTGTCGTGGACCCTCAGATCCCAGCGGCCAAGGGCAAGGTCCGAGCCAATCTGAAGCTCAACGGCTGGTACCTTGAACCCCTCGTCGGCGAAAAGGGAACGCGAGTCGTCTACATCAGCGAGATCGATCTCAACGGCAGCATTCCCGGTGCCATCCTCAACGTATTTATTTTTTCTTTTTTCTTTTTAGCAAACTCAAAGCGTTGTTCGCACTACTACTTCTACTACAGTTGGTCGCGCAAAAGATGCCCCTGGTCGTTGCCGACGTCCGCAAGTACCTCACACGCAGCGGGCCACCGCCGTTCTTTGACCGCATTGGTGCGACCGTCGTGACCACTCCCGATTTTGATCACGGGACAAGCGTCTTTGACACCAAGATCAAGATTGACAACACCATCTCGCCATTCACATCGATCCTCCTCAGCAAACAGCGTTACCCCAACGGCTGCGAGGTGACCCTCAACCCCGGCGACGCCGTCAGGACAGAGCTTGCCGCCGACGGTGCTTCGCTCATCCTTCACCATGACGACGCCTCCAAGAACGGCGTCATCCTGTCGATCAAAGCAAAGCCACTCGCTGGCGGTGCCCTGGGCCAAATCAAAGTGATCGCGGCTGGTGTGCCCACGGCCGCAACCTCGACATCCTCAGCAGCGTCTGCTGCTTCAGCGGGCCCTTCCATAGCCGAGTGGGTCAATGTCCTGCCCGATCAGATTTCCCGCCTCGAGGACGCACTCAATGGTCTCCAGCAGAAACAAGAGACTCCTGTGGCTCAGCAGGCTCTGGTACGTCGTATTTTTCTTTCTTTTTTTTTTTCTTTCCCCCTGTTTAAAAATGTTATTCTTTTTTTTCTTTTCTTCGATAGGGGCTTGCCTTCCTCGCATCGATCCCTGTGGTTGCAGCGGTGCTCGCACGCGTGTGGGGTTGATCAAAAGCTAGATCAGTGTCTTTTTTTGTTTCTCTTTTGTTTTTTGTTTTGTGTTCATTTTTTTTTTTTTTTTTTGCCGCGATCCGTCATGGACACGCTCGCACCCGAGCTCCTCATGCTCGTGTTTTCACTCGTAAGGCCGGGCGACCTTCCGGCGGTGGCTGCAGTGTGCCGCCACTGGGCCGAGGTGCTGCTGGGCAACTCGCCGCGGACGTTGGACCTGTCCGAGGGCGGCCGTACGTTTGAGGTCGACGACCGGTATGTGCACTTTGTCGCGCGCAAACTGGACGTGACGTGGCTCAAGCTGGGCGACTGCGCGGCGCTGAGCGAGGCGTCTGTGGGCGCACTCCTGCAGCATGCGCGCTCGCTGCGGCACCTGGAGCTCTCTCACGCAACGATCAACTCGCTCATGGCACGACAACTACGCACGAGGCTCGACGGAACGCGCGCGCTGGACACGCTCGTCATCCCGCACTGCCTCCTGTGGACGAGCATGCAGGGATGGCCCCAAGCAGAGCGTCTGCGCCACCTCGACATCCAACGATGTGCATTTGGTGCGCCATTGGAGGACATGTGGGACTGGCCCAGCTTTACGGCGCTCGAGTCACTCGCCGCGTCCGCGTTAACGCCGCGCGTCCTCTCCCATCTTGCGTGCCTCCGCCGGCTTCGCAAGCTCTCGCTCGTCCACTGTGACATCCGCGTCAACGACGAGACCCTCGAGACGTTCCGGAGGATCGAGACCCTCGAGCTCGACGGCTGCTCAATCTACAGCAACTTCCCCGTCAGGCCCATCTGGGCCGCCCTGGCCGACGTCCTCCGCGTTGCACAAAACCTGCAGACGCTCAAACTGCACAGCATCGGGCCCGCCGTCATCAGCGACGAGTACTTGGCCAAGTGGGTCGAGCAGTGCCCCCACCTCGAGTCACTCGAGGTCGTTTGCTCAGAGATGGGCCGAGCGAGCAACGTCGGCCCCAAGACCTTCCGCGCCCTCGCCGACACATGCGGACCCGTCCTTCGGCGGCTGTCCCTCTTTCAGTGCGATGCCAGCGGTATGTTGGCGGCTGTCCCCTCCTTGTAAAAAAAAGACGCTTTTGCCCACACAGACGACTCGGTCGCATTTCTGCTGCAAAGAGCCCCTGCCCTCGAGGCCTTTGAGCTGCCCTACGCCCTCAAGCTCACCGACGAGTCCGTCAACTTGTTGGCCCTCGTGTGTCCAAATCTCGCGTCGGTCGACATCAGTGGGTGTGTCAACGTGTCCATCCAAGCCCTCGAGTTTTTGCGAGCGCACTGCCGCCAGCTCAAGACAATCAAATGCTTTGGTCTCCACGAGGCGCTCTCTGCGACACCACGGCAGGAGCCATCTCTCTCATCGCATCAGCAGCAAATTGTCATCGACTACCCCGTCGGCGACACGCACTCTCTCTTTGTCCAGCACCAAGTTGCTTCCCTCCCGGTATCGACTGGTTATATTTTCTTTTTCTTTCGTTCTCACATGAGCGCACCATGAACATGCAGGTCGTGAGGACAAACAACCTCAGCTTCTACCAGCTCAAACCAGCCGCACAAAAGCTCGTCCTGTCGGGCTTGCAGCTGGTGTATGCCCCCAGGACGTCGACCTCCATCCTCCCGGCGCATGTTTGGCCACGCGGGCAGTCTCCTAGTAACGAAAGGCCGATGGAACCTATGCATGAGGGCCACTGCGATAGGTGCCCGCCGACACAGTGCGGCTTTGTGGGCTGTGCGGTTGTCATACCGGCGTGCCATCTCGAAGGCCACTATGACGTCTGCGTTCGTTCGCTCAAGCCATGTTTGTACCGGCAGATGGGCTGCCCCGCTGTTGTTCCCCGTGCCTCGTTTGCAAAGCATCTGCACAACTGCTCCTTCCGAACGGTGCTCTGTCGCTTGTGCATGTCGTTCATCAAGCACTGCCACTTTACCGAACACGTCGATAGGCATTACGCGGACCTGTCCCTGTCTGTCCAACCAATGTGCCCGCTACGTAACGAGGGCTGCCTCCACTCGTCCCACGACATCAATCGCCATCTCAATGTTGAGTGTCGCTATTACATGATCGTAAGTTTTTTCACTTTCCAATGCAAAAAAAAAAAAAATAATAATAATTTTATTTCTATTTTCTGTTACATTCAGCACTGCCAATGCTGCGACGCTGAGGTACCGCGGCATCAGTACGACCAACATCCGTGTGTAGTCGTTCTATTGGCTCTTCAGATTCGCACAGAACGGTAGCGATGAGAAAATAAAAATAAAAAAATTTCTTTAAAAAAAAAATACCCTTTTCAGATTGCCCTACTCGACTGCAACCTGTACGCTGCCCATCAGGCGAGTCCCAGTTACCGATGGATTACTGGCAAATATTACAAAAATGGACAGTCCTCGTTACCGCAAAATTCTGTATTGATTTATGATATTCGTCGTGTATCAATTTTGCAAACGCGTGACTATAATATAAAGTAGCTCGACGAGAGACCACCGAAAGTGATAGTCAGGGGACGCTGGGGCAGGGGGTGGGGTAAAACTCCTTGAGTCGTTGCGACAGCCGAGAGTCGTGGATTGCTGGACTTGTTGTGACTCAGTGTTGCCGCGTTGCAAATGTCTGCCCAGTCGATCAGCCGATCTCGACGCGGAGCAGCGGCATCGAGTGCCTTTGGGTTATCGTGCATCGTTGTCTTGCTCCGTGCAGGTCTTGGCCTGTTCACGCTGATGGCAGGATCGAGCGGTCCGAGAGACGCCACCTACGCAGCTTTGTTTTTTAGAAAGAAAGAAAAGAGAGAAAGAAAAGAAACGCACAAGGGCATCGGTGATGGGTTCATTGAGCTCCATAGGTCCATGCGATGGTTGGCGCGTCTGTCCAGGGCACGTGCTGCCGTTCGTCGCTTTATCAAACTCGACCCCGTTGACCACGACAAGAGTTGGTGATTTGCGCTGCAGCCTCAGAAACGTCGTGTTGCGATCAACAACGATATATACAACACCGATCTAGGAGCGCCCGGTTGGAGAGAGTGTTAAGAAAACATAGTATATCTTGTCAATTTTTACCTGGAGGTCACCGAGTGAATGAAGCATGACCAGCGTGGACTGCGATCGGGTCCCTTCTACAAACATGTACACTCCATCGCTGAGGCGGACATTGAACAAAAGCAACGCATGGTCGACGTTGGCGCAAAATGCCAAGCTCGACGCGATCACGTCGTGGTCTGCCGTCAAAGTCTTGAAACATGTTTGCCTGTTCAGTAAAAAAGAAAAACAAATTGGCCTTTCTCGGCTCTTACACTGAGGAACTGGTTGTCTGCGTGACGCATAGCCCCACAGCCATCCCAGGACGTCGGCGAGGTGGGCGGTGAATTTGTCGGGGCTTTCTCGTCGAATGGTGGGCGTCTACTAGCGAGGAGGCTGCGCAATCGATCGGTCCGCTGTGACCAGGTGGCAACAATAAGCTGGCTCGAGTGGCGCATTATATTGTGGACGTGTTCGGCTTTTTCGTCCGTCAGTTCCGCCTGAAAGCACACAATTACAGACAGGCAAAAAAAAAAGAAAAAAAAAATTGCGCAGTACGTACCCTTTTGTGCTTTTGAGTGAGCAAAAGATGAAGAAGCCACATCTCCTGTTCTTGCTCGGAGGTCGCGGCAAGGAGATACAGCCGACGCCCTAACGCCTGGATGGCAATGACAAACTTGACACGCCATTCGCTCGGTGCCTTGGTGATGGTGGCGTCTTCGAGCGAAATGTGCCCTATGGCCAGGTTGTTGATCGCCTCGGTGGATGACTTGAAATAGTACAGCGTCGTTTCTACCAGTCTGAACCATCGCCACTGCCACGTCGTGTGCAAAGGTCCGCCGAGCTTTCGCAGCGAGCCTTCGAACGACGTGGACATATTTACAAGTGTGCGGCCCGTACCACATGAGCATCGTGCCGTATCCTCTCTCTGACGACGACGACGACGACGGCGACGACGACGACGACGACGACGACGGCGACGACGACGACGACGACGGTGGCCAGGAAGCGCATCTGGAAGCCCAACATCAGGAAGAACCTCAGGAAGCCCAACATCAGGATGAGCAGGACTCCCTGGCACGCAAAAGAATACGGACGGTCGAGCACACCCACGGCAACTGGGCTACGCTCGTCTACGTGCAACGTATAGAGCTGGATGGTGTTTAAAAACTGACCATGGTCTTGCAGCAACGGACATGGACGAGCTGATGGACTTGGCGGACGAGGTGTGCGAGAGGCTGGGTGGGATTGCGGGATGGTCACGTTTCAGCAGAGCAGAGTGCCACTTGAGCTTGTCGCGGACAATCTACTTGAAGGAGCTACACATTGATCCTCTCGTCGCGGGCGTGCGGAGGCGGATCAAGGAAGATGGGATCCCACCCCGGCTGCGCTATTGGTTCTCTGGGATAAAGTGTTTTGAAAACGACGAAAAGACGTGCAAGTTTCTGGCAGTCCTCGTGGGATCGGAGCAACAGTGCATTGAGCGGTGCATCAAGGCCGTTGACCGTGTTGTGGAGCCGCTCGGGTTCCCCGTCTACTACAATGTATGAATAACTTGGAATAAAAAAATGTTTGATTTTCTTTCCATTTTTTATTAGCCCCCAGAACTGCATTTCAGTATTGCGTGGTCCACAGATACCCAAGCAACCGCGTGGTCGCAGAGGAAACTTGACAAACTATATGAGGTATTGCTTCGAGAGTCTGGTGGCGTCCGCACAAAGTTTGAGTCGTCGACGGTGATCGTAAAATGTGGCAATCGTTTCCACTCACTGCATATTTCGTCTTGAGTATGTTTTTTTTTTCTTTTTTCCTCCCTTGTTCTTTGTACACTTGCATTCTAATCTAACGACCGTGGCGGCCACGAGACAGGCTCAGATTGGCCTTGGGATCGTTGAGGGCCGTGATCGAGAGCGACTGGCAAATGGCGATGACCTTTTTTTATTTATTTTTTTCTTTTTTTTAGAAAGAGATCTTTACCAATTCGTATTAGATTTCCATACTTCATTGACGTGCCATTGAAGCTCGCGAAGATCGCCAATGTAGAGCATGCGTAGGACGGTGGCAATCTTGTTCACTTCAGGATCTTTTGTGTCGAAGCCGAGAGGGAAAGGCTCACCTGTCCACACGTCTTGGGCAGAAGGGGCCGCGAGAGCGATGCTCTGGACGACATGCGCACGGACGACTTGCAGATGGTGCAAATTTCTGCGCAAGACATCCGACAGGGCCTTGCACGCTGCATCGGGATCATTGCTCACTGGCACGTCGAGGGCGAGGCACAGCTGCTCAAGGCTCGCTGCTGTGGCAACGGGAGTGCTGCTGCTGTCGCTGCTGTCCATATCCATCGCGTTGGCTTGTGCGGCGTGTTTGGCAAGGACGGCCTGGCCGACCACCCAATCGAGCAGCAACTCGCGCTCGTCCTTCGTCAGGGCAAATGGCGATCCCAGCGTCTGGAGCCACTGCACGATTGCCTCATCCGAGTGCGCCTTGGCAACGACGGCCTGACGCTGCAGCTCGCTCATGCGATGGAACGCCGTGTCGTCCAGCCACACGAGCAAGGCATGCAGCTCCCTTTCGTCTGTTTTTTCCTCTTTGTTTTAAACTGCGCAATAAATAAAATACAAAAAAGGGCTGCAACGGACCGCTGATGGCACGCTGCAGAGCCGCCGTTGCCCCTGTCAGTCCATCCACGCCCAATGCGACGAGCTTTCGCGCAGTCGTCGATGCAACCATTGGAACAGTGTACGGCCCAGACAAAATGGATGTTTGGCGCCAGAACTTTTTGGCGTGTTCGTGCCGTTCAGCGTTCGTTCGTGCCTGCTTGCCTGCCTGCGTGCTTGCTTGCTAACTCACCGACGCCCCATCCTGCAGGCTTTTAACATGGCTTCGCAGCACTCCCAAGCCACCCAAGTACGTTTTTTTTGGGGGGTGCCTTTCCAAACATGTGGCCCTGTGACAGTTGACCCAGCTCGCCGGGCAGGACCAGAACACGCCCACAGAAGACGAGGATGACGATGTGCCGCCAGACCAACCCTGGGGCCGACTGGTGCGTTTCCATCCGCTGCTTGCTCAGGTGGACCTGGTCGGTGACAAGCCGTTTGTGGTCGGCCGGAACGACCACACGCAACTCGTCGTGCAGCACCCCCAGGTCTCGAACAAGCACTTTAGCATAAGGAGGGACCTGAGGCGAGGGGCCAACTGCCTCATCGAGGACTCGTCCTCCAACGGTACGTGGGTCAACAGCAAGCGGTTGATCAAGGCGGCCCCTAACGAGCTGATACATAAATCCCTAATCTCCATGGTGAGCTCGAGACCCAAGGCCACTCAGCTGCCCTTCAGTAAAATGCCTTCCGGCCAGATACATGTATATATACTCATTGGCATGACAGGCTTTGTCTTTTACGACCTCGTCAGAGGAAACACGGCGCACAACGACGGTCCAAACGGCCCTGACGTGATCGGCAACTTTTATATCGCCGACGAGGTTCTCGGTCGAGGAAGCTTTGCCACGGTCAAGCTCGCGTACAATATGATGGACGGAGCACAGGTGGCAGTCAAGGTCGTCTCAAAGCGACGATTCAAGGAGGAGAATAAGACCAAGCAAAACCTCTTGTCTGAGATTATGATGCTCCAAAAGCTCAAGCATCCGGGCGTAGTGAACATTTTCGACGTCGAGGACACGGTGCACTGTGTCTACATCTTCCTGGAATAGTATGTTGATGGCTTGCATCTGTTCATTTTATATTCTTACCTTTTTGTCGCACACCTCCCAGTGCACCAGATGGTGATTTGTTCCAGTTCATCAAGAAGAACGGCCCCTTGCCCGAAAAAACGGCCAAGATCTACTTCAAACAAATACTGCTCGCTGTCGAGTACTTGCACAAGGAGAGCATCATCCATCGCGACCTCAAGCTCGAAAACGTTGTTCTCTTGCCACGGAAGCCCTATCATCTTGTCAAGATCACCGATTTTGGACTCGCGAAACTCTTGGGTATGGTGGTAAAACTTTTTTTTTTTTTTTGGTTTGTTTTGTTTGTTTCTTTTTCCGAAGCATTGTTCGTTTTCTAGGTGAGGCACCCTTTGTTAAAACCATCTGCGGCACGCCAAACTATATTGCGCCGGAAATTTTGTTATCCCGAGCCTATGACCAAAAAGTGGACTGTTGGAGTCTTGGTGTGATCCTGTACACGATGTACGTCGGGTTTAAGAATGAAATAAATAAAAAAATAAACTGGTTTGGTAGGCTCACAGCTGCTATGCCGTTTGACGAAAAGGAGGAGCAAGTGCTCTACAAGAAGATTGTTATGGGAAACTTTGAGATGAGGCCGCAAGATTGGGAGACTCTGCACCCATCTGCTTGCGACCTCGTCAAGGCGCTCATCACGGTGGACCCGGTAAAGCGGCTTTCGGTTCAGCAAGCGCTTGCCCATCCTTGGCTCAATGATGACGGCGAGATTGCCGATATTGTCCAGCACATCATGGAATCCCAACGTAATAATAACACTACTCGGTTGTCAATTTTTTTTTATTAATAAACCTTTTTTTTTTTTTTTTGGTTCATTTTGGCAGCACAAGTTATTGACGCCCCAACGACCTCAAAAGATGAGGAATCTCTTGTGGATGGTGTCAACGGGCTAAAGAGAAAGCACGAAAGCAGCGGACTGGCCGGGCCGGCTGGAGCGGCAAGCGTGGATGGAACACCCAGCTCTAGTAGCAAGTCACCGCGTGTCAACGACGGGACTTCCTCCAACCCAGGGGCCAATCCTTTGCAAACAAGCAGCGAGCAAGTCGTTTAGATTGGGAATATTTTTTTTTTCCCTTTTTTTTTTTGGTGTGTGTGGCGTTAATGTAAAAACGCGTGATTTCATTGGACCAGCAATGCCGGGACAAAAAAAAGTGATGTGAGCGTAACTTGACTAAAGTAGCTTTGCAGCGAGGTCAGCCGGAACGAAAAATCTAGAGTTCTTGAAAAAAAGGGCGACACAAAGCAGATTGGTGGGCAACGCGTTTCAGATTGTTTTTTCTTTCTTCATACGCACAAAAAGCAAACACACACGCACAGCAGGGAATAAATATTGACGAACAATACTACGAATTGGGCGTATCGGGTCCTGGCCGCTTTGTCTTGTCCTTGGTGACGACGTCGCGCTTGCGTCCAAAGACAGGGACAGACGGAGCACGCAATCCATAAATAGGACGGACATAGGGCTTGGCGGGCGCCGTCGGGGCCGATGAAGGGGTGACAGGCGATTCAGATGCGGCCTCTTCCTCTTTTTCCTCCTCCTGCTCCTCTTCGGGATCCTCCTCTTCCGCATACTCGACGGCTGGCTCGGTTTCGACTTGCTCAGTTTCGACGACGGCTGGCTCGACGACGACTGGCTCGGTTTCGACAACGACCGGTGCGGCAGCCACCACCGGCAACGCAGCAGCCTCCACAGCGGGCAACGGATCAACGACTTCCATTTCGACGTCCGACGTCCTGTGACTCTGAGAGGGAGCGCGCCTCCTGCGGCGCGACGAGCTGCCCGCGAGGTCAGTGTCGACCGGGATGCGGACGGGCTCGAGATTGGGGTTCATGACCGGCGCTCTCTTTGTGCGGGACGCCTTCTTGCTGGTTGGTGCACGGAAGATATGGTCGGATTCGCCGACGGGCGCGACGACAGAGACCAGGAGAGGGTCCTTGCTGGGGTAGGGTGGCGGGGGCGGGCGCGTCTCCGCCACCGCTTCGCCGGAGGCTGGTGCCAGCTGGGGCGTCGACGCCGACGAGGTCGACTCGAGCTCAATCTCTTTGCCCTTGGCGGCTGGCTGCGGGGGCTTGCGGTGCCACCAGTCGCTGGCGAGCTTGACGATCCGCTCCCGGTAGAGGATGAGCAGGCCGATGAGGACGAGGCCGGTGATGACGAGGAGGATCGAAATATAGGCGGTCATGCCCGTGTTGAGCGGGGCGGTCCACGCGATCACGCTGATGATCATGCCGGCGCAGACCAGGCAGAGCACGGCAAACACGACAATGTTTTGCCAAAGCGACGTGAACGGGCGCCACCACAGGCATAAGATCGCGAGCAGTCCGGCAGGGACGACGCTGAGCGCCACCTTGCCGGGTCGATTGTTGACAAGGACGGCAACGGCAATGGCCTCGAGGAACATCACGCACAGGTAGACGACGTAGGCCATGTATGAGTGGGGCAAAAAGTTGGTGTAGACCGTGCCCAGGCGGGACTTGACCTTGTCCTCCTCGAGGCGGAAACGGAAGCGGTAGAGCAGGATGGCGAGGAGGGTGGGCAGGGTGAGTGAGTAGCCCGCAAGGAGAAAGGCGGCAACGACGGTCACGCCCAGGTGCTCGCCCACAAAGCACTGCGTCACCGTGTCCGCCAGCAGCCACTTGTCCGGGAGGCCGGCGATCTGGACGCAGGTCAGCCCTTGAAGGATCTTGACCGTCATGCTAAAGTAAAAGAAGCACAGGACGATCAGGGTGGCGCGATAGCGCCGGTTGTGGAAAAAGACGCGATTGGCCTCGGTCCTGGCAAAGAAGCGGGGCGCGAGCAGGACCGAGCCGACGACGAGGACAAAGTAGCCAGCAAAGAGGATGATCTGGCCCCAAAATTTGGCCTCAAAGCCGTCGCTCGCGTTCGAGACGCAGTCCAGGCGCAGCGTGTTGATGTCCATCGTGCTGTACGACAAGACCATGTAAATATCGCCCAAAAAGCCGGGCAGCTGGGTCAGTTGGCCCACCGCGCGGAACATTTGCAGGCCCGTGATGACCATCGTCGCAACGCTCAGCGGCTTGTCCTGCAAAAAAATGCACGAGAGCGCGATCAGACCCGCAAAAACAATGTCGGCAAGGAACAGAAACACAAGGCCGGCGGTGGTGCCACACGGCAGACAGTACTCGCCCTCGGCATAATAGCCCGCGGCGCAGGAACCGCAGATGGCCGCCTGGTAGCCCGCGGCGCACGACGAGTTGCCCGTCTGTGGATCCGTGCCCAGGCACGCGTCCGGGATGATGCACTGCGAGATGCCGCCGGCGCCCTCGCCGCCGTTCCAGTAGCCCGGTTCGGCCCAGATGCGATCGCCGCCGGGGCAAACGCCGCCGGAAGGGCACGGGACGCAGGCGCCACTGGGGTCGACATAATAGCCCACGACCGCGCACGACGGGTTGGCATAGTAGAACGTGTGCGAGAGCACGTAGGACGCGTTGTCGGGGTTGCTAAACACGAGCTCGACATAGCCCTCAAGCTGGTTGGTCGGCGCGACAAACGTGAACGTGGCCGTGCAGTTGGCCAGGTCGACGTCCTCCTCGTAGCCATCCGAGGACGCCGAAAGCGTGGCAGGGCAGCCAAACACAAACGACTGGAAGGAGACGGGTTGGCCCTTGATCGAGAACGAGCCATCCGGCTGCAGGCCGCTGCCGTAGCACGTCACGGCCTCGCCGCCCCGCAGATCCGAGATCGCCGGCTGGCACGCGTCCAGGATCGGCTGCAGCGGCGGGAACTTGTACACGAGCGCCAAGGCAGACTGGTGCTCGGAAAAGGCGGCCGCGTTGCACGACGACACAGCCGGACCGACGACAAAGGAGACGTTTCGCGTCGGCGAGATCGTCTCGGTCGTCGCGACCGACGTCAGTTCAACCGCTTGCACCACGTCCCAGGAGGAGGGCGCAAACACGAGCGCGGTCGTGCCCGCGGAAATGTCGGGGTAGGACGCCGAAGGAGTAATCGGCACAGTCACGGAGCATCCGATCGCGTGCCCGAGCTGCACGCCAAACTGGGCCGTCTGGCCAGGGCCGCTCTCGAGGGACGGGATCATGCCGTCATAGTAGACGACCACAGGGTAGTTGTAGACAAGGGTCGTTGGCGCGGCCGTGAGCGTGGGTGTGGCCGTGGCCGTGGCCGTGCGGGAAGACGTGGCAGAGTTGGTCCTGGAGGCAGTGTGCGAGTGCGAGGCCGATGCGGTTGCCGACGGCGTGGGAGTTGCCTGGACCAGACCTGCCGTGTAGCTGAGGACCTGTGGGGGCACGGGGGCGACGGCAAACGGGCGCAGGTAGCCCGACCCCGCGCCGAAATAGACGATATAAAAGGGCGGCAGCGGCGCCTCGTCAAAAATGTGCAAGTAGTCCTCGGTCGCGTTGGGCGCCACATCATAGGCATACTTGAATGTCTCCCAGGCATTGTTGGCATCGACAAACGAGAGGTCGTCCGAGCGCTGCACCCGCACCACGACCAGGTTGGAGCTCACGTCCACGGGCAGGTACCCGATCGGATTTTGGCCGCGCATGTACACAAGCCCGCCCGGGGCCGGTGGTTGTCCAAAGATCTCTACCTCGGCCAGGTACATGCCCTGCGTCGCGTCGTACGTGGGCAAGCCGCCCACGGTGGTGAGATTGTCAAACGCAGACACACTGTAGAGCACGTCAAAGCCTTCGGATGAGTACACGGTGACGTGCGCGGGCAGGCCGGCGCTCGTGTCATTGTCGTCGTTCACGAGCCAGTCGAGCGCCGAGTCGCTGGCAGGAAGCAGGACCGTGTGCTCGAGAACGTGCTGCTCGTACACTGTGGGATAAATCGGCAGGAGGTTGTATGAGGTCGGATCGGTCGGGTCGAGCTGCTGAAAGGCAAGGACGACCTCGGACGCAACAAACGTGCCCTCTACCGCAACCACGAGGCTGTACCGCACTTGTGACATCGAGGAGGGGCTCAGGGTGCCCAGCTGCGTGTACTCGACGCCGATGGCCACCTGGTCGGCCACCTCGTCCACGACCGCACTCAGCACGACAAACGGCTCGGTGGTGGCGTTCTGGATGTCGGCAATCTTGAGCACGGTCTGGCGCAGGACGAGTCCACCGATCGGAGACGCAGAAAAGGCCAAGTTTCCCACTTGCAGACCGACTATCGCGGGCACGGTCGGCTCGGTCCAAGTCGACGTGAATGGATTGTCGGCAAAGGCGTCGACCGGGACAAATGCGCGCACGCCCAGCAGAGGCGAGGGCAACACCGTCATGGGCAAGAGGCTTGTGATTGGCCAGGAGGGGTCTTCATCGCCGCCATCCTCCGAAAGCACCTGTGTGTAGTTGAATACGCCGCCCACGAAGATGGTCTCTGGCTCGATCACAGTCATGAACGGCGTGATGGCAAAGGTAAAGGTAGCCTGCGAGCCAGAGGAGATGTACGTGGGCCCGGTGCACGCCGGCTCGACGTCGACTGCGAGACTGTCGAGCGGGTCCACGCCCGAGCTGTCAAACACTGTCAGGCACAGGACGACATCGCTCATGTCGGCATTGGCATCCGTATTGGTAACTATGGCCACGACCGTGAACGACTTGAGCGGGGACGTGTTGGCGCCGTCCAGGACAGCAGAGACATCCGACGTTAGGACGATGCTGCCTCCGAGCAGACTTTGCAGGTTGACATTGTCAACGTGATTGGCGAGGACATTGCTCACCACTTGCTGCAGCGCCAAGATCGAGTTGGACACGCCGTACGTCGTGGAGATCGCACCCGTGTCCTGGTTCACCGTGGCAAACAAGTAGGCGAGCTCGTCCATGTCGATCGCGCCATTGGCCACGGTGTCGTTGGCAATGGTGTGGTTGGCGCGCTGCAAAAAGTCGCTGCACTGCTGGACGCTCAGGGGGCACGAACTCAGCAGACCAGTGGCCTCGGCGGTGCTCAAATAGGCGCCGTCGGGAGAGGACGCGCCAAGGGCCATGAGGAACGCTTTGGTCCAGGCGGGATCGGCCGCGTCGAGCCATGCCGCATCGCCCGTCGCAAACACGAGCAGCTGGATCAAGTTTTCGTAGTAGGAGGATGCAAGCAAGAGTTGCTCCAACTGGTAATGCGCACCAGTCAAAGGGCTACAGTCGATCGCGTGCGCGCACGCGTACACCGAGGAGGACGAGCCCAGGCTGCAGGTCGTGCCAATAAGCCAGGCCTGGACGAGCGCGGCCTCGAGCGACGATGTGTCGGCAGTGTAAAACGTCTCAAAGCAGGGCTCGGGCTCGTACGCGAGCGCGCAGTCGAGCACGGCGATGGCGCAGCCTCCGTCCGTGTACAGTGGCGTGGAGTAGAATGTGGGCGGCATCGGCGTCGTCGCGGTTTCGGTGAGCGAGGGGAAGCAGGACTGGCAAGAGCAGCCGAGACCAGAGCAGGTCGGCGGGGCGATGGGCAGCAGAGGAGGGGCGCACGAGGCGGCGTTGGACGGCTTGAACGTGACCGGAACCTCGATGGTGACTTGCGCGGTCGCGGTCGAGCGGGTGTACGTGACAAACCCAACGTTACAGGCAGACACGTTCGCAGACGCAAAATCGATCTCGATCAGCAGCGTTGCGGTCGCTCCACCTTCCAGTGAGCTCGGGAGATAGGAGATCGCGCTAAAGCCGCTGAGCGGAGGCACAAACTGAATGTCTGTTGCCGGCAGGTCGCCAATGTTGCTCAAGAGGATGGAGACGGCCGCCGCACTCATGTCAAACGAAAACGACGACGACGAAAGCGACAGGACTGCAAACGGGTAAGAGTCGGCATTGGGGCCCACGGTCGTCTCGGAGGATAACTGGTCCAGGGAGACGGGCGACTGCTGCGCCGTCCACACGTACGCGAATGCTTCGTCGTTCATGTGCACAAACGCCTCTTCCGAGCCGTCGACGACAAAGCCGGTGGCGTAGCGACTGTGCAGGCGGCTCGGGTCCTCGAGGATCATCTCATACATGCCCAGCGGGAGGACGTACTCCTCCTGGCCGTCAAAGCTCGTTCCCACGTGGATGCCCAGAGGGTAGGCGAGGTTGGTGACGCTACCGGTGCTGTCAAAAAGTTGGCCAAAGTCGTCCACTGCCTCAAAGTAGATGCCGTACGAGTCGCCGCTTGTGACATAGATGGACACGTCCACGACGGCGCTTGTGCCCATGTAACAGTCGGTCGGCAGCGGGCCGCACTGGACGGAAAAGTTAAAGTTGTAGTACGTTTCTGTGGCGACGGTCAGGTCCGGGATCGCGAGCAGTTCCACGAGGAAGAAATCGCCTGGTTGGAGGTTGGCGGGCGCGGACGAGACGACCGACATCCACGCAGGCAAGTAGTTTGCGGTCACGTAAGGGGCGAACGCGACCGCGCCGGTGTTTTCAATCTGGCACGACAGCAGCAGGTACGCGCCCCCCTTGACCACGCCCGACACAGAGTTCCACACAGACACGACGGGCGCCGTCGCAGGCAGGGACGACACGAGCACGGTAAAGTTGAGGCTGATGTCGTTTTCCAAGACAATGAAAACGGGCACGGCCACGGCGTCGGCGACGTCGATGGCCGCCGTCGCAGTCACGCTGAGGTAGATCGCCAGGGGCGAGCCGACGCAGAGGTACGAGGTGTCTGGGTACGAGACGCTGACGTCGGAGAGTGAGCCGACCGACGTGGACGGCGTGGTCACCGACACAATATAGAGGTCGTCGTCGCCAAAGTTGACCAGGGTGGCGACGCTCGCATCCACCACGGGGGTGCCCTCGGTCAGGACTAGGTTCACAGAGCCCCCCTGGACAATCGTAGCGCCGTAGATTGTGACGTACGCCTGGCCACTCTGATCGTACATGGACGCCAGGGGATGCTGCGCCCAGACGGAAAAGTCGCCCGCGTCATTCACGCTGGGGTAGTAGGTAGCGGAAAAGTCGCCCGCGCTGTCGGAAACAGCCTTGGCCACAACAAACGGAACACCGGCGCTCGACGCGAGCACGATTATCACGGGCACGTTGGGGACGATCACACCAGGGATGAGCAGGGACGTCGTCGTGCCCGAAATCTGCAGCGGCGACGCCGGCGCCACTTGGGGCGAGTACTCTGGCGGCGAGAGGGTTCGGATGGTTGCCGTGTACCCAAACTGCACCGTCACCTCTAGCTGGCCGGTGCTGAAGCCGGCGGCGTTGCTCGCGCCAATCAAAAAGTAGTAGGGCGACGACTGTGGGATCGGCACGGGCCACGCTATCACGCCCGTGATGGGATTGATGGTCACGCCCACGGGGAGGACTGCGCCGGCAGTCGCTGGCTGCACAGACCAGATGAACGGCGCCGTGCCAGATGCCGTGGACGGCGTCGGCCCGGTGAAGAAGACGCCCTCAACAACGACTTGCGGCAAGAGTGAGGTCGATCGCACGGTGGGAGGGACAATGGCCTCAGAGCAGTCAAAGCTGGTCCATCCTTGATCACACGCACAAACGTCCTCGACACAGACGCCTTGCTGGGAACAGTTGTTGGCGCAGGCGGCATAGTAGGTGAAGAGCACACCGTTGTCTGTGTAGGTTGTGCCATTGTCGATCGAGATCTCGACCGGCACAGACATGGTCTGCAGGAGCGGCAGGTTGACGGGCGAGTAGCACAGCAGCTCGCCCGACTGGGCAATGTAGGCTGCGGGCACGGGAGGGAAGGTGCCAAAGCGACACAGAGCCACGGGGTTGGGCACGAGATTGTCACCGCCAATGTAGACGGGCGTTCCGCCGTTGGGCGATCCGTACGAAGGTACGAGGAGGACGACCCAGGGCAGTGGCAGACAGGCGGGACCGTGGAACGTGGGCAAGCAGTCGGTGCAGACGGGTCCCGTGAACGGCGATGTACACGTGCACGTTCCCTCAGCATTGCAGACGCCGTTTGCGCCACATGCTGGGCACGAGACGCACGTGTTTGTGCTGTTGAAGACGTAGTAGCCCTCGTCGCACTGCGAGCAATCGGCGCCGGCGTAGCCGACGTTGCACAGGCACACGTCTGGGCTCGAGCACACCCCCTGGTTGGAGCACTGGTTGACGTCAGGGCAGGTCGGGCTGAGGCAGTAGGGCGGCAGCCAGCCAGGGTTGCACGAACACGTGTTTGGACCGATGCACAGGCCGTTGTTGCCGCAGCCAAACACATCGACGCAAACGTACTGGCCGCAGTCCGCGGTGCCCCACCCGGTTTCACACAGGCACGTCTGGGGAAGGATGCAGGAGCCGTGGCTCGAGTTGGTGCAGTTGTTGACAGTGTCGCAGGGGAACACGGGCGCGGCCAGGACCGGCACGTAGAGGATGGTGGCCAGGGAGGACGACTCGGAAAAATCGTACAGCTTGCCGGCCGCCTCGGGGTCGGGCGAGCCGCCCCACCAGCAGCTGGTCATGTTGAGGAAGTAACCGTTGGGCACAGACGTCTTTACCTCTGCGTCTGTGTTGTACGAGTTGTCGAAAAAGTTGTAGTCAAACGAGGCCGTCTGGCCACCCGAGTTGATCAGCATGGTGACGTAGTTGTTCGGAGACTGGTTGAGCTTGAGGTTGTTGCCCCAGAAGACCTGCAGGCCAGGGCCGATCGACGTGCCCTGGTAGTTTTCCCAGGTGACCGTCGTCAACGCAATGTTGGAGAAGAACGCGTTGGCTTCGACAACGATTGGGCAGCCGGCGTCCACCTGCAGGACGGGGACGAGCGGGTGGTTGTTGTTGGTGAACGTGTTGTCAATGATCGTCACCGACGTGACGTACTGCGACGCGTCGACGTACAGGTCGCCATACTGGAAGTTTGAGCTGTACACAGAGCTCCCCGTGAATACATTGCGCTGGACGAGGACAGTCATGGGAGAGTACACGGCCGAAAGCTCGAGGGCCACCGAGTCACGATAGTTGTTGGAAAACGTGCAGTCCGAAATGACAAGGTTGGTCGTGTTGATCGTGCCCTGAATGTTGTATGTGTACGGATACACGTAGACAGAGCCGCCGTACAGCTGACTAAACGTCGACCTGAGAACGGTGAGGCTTTGGACGGGATAGGCGGTCGTGGGCTGCGAAAAAAAGTAGACCGTCCAGTAGCCGTTTTGCTGGCTGTAAAACGTCTCGGTGGTCTGGAAGATGCAGTCCTCCACCGAGAGGCTCCCTTGGCCATCCACGTAGACCGTGTAGAAGAGCAGGTTGTTGAAGGTGGAGTTTTGCAGGGTGATTGTCATGGCGTTTGTGTTGCCAAGAAACTGGATACCATAGTAGCTGTTCATGTTTTGCATGATCGAGTTGCTAAAGGAGAACGACGTCGGCGGCGCGCTGTCGTACGGGTGGACGGTGATGCCATTGCCATAGCACGCGCTAATGTTGACGGCATTAAAGTACAAGGCCGTGTCACTGAAGGACACGAGCGAAACGCAGGGCCCGTTCGACGTGTACTGGATCCATGTATGGTCAAAGTAGGGCGTGCCGCCGCTGCTGATCGAGACGCCGCTGGCCGAGTAGAGGATGTTGGTGTGCGACAGGACAGAGCCTCCGAGGAAGGCGCCACTGGGCGAAAAGACGCCGGCAGGGTTGCCGCCCGAAAACAAGACGCCATTCCAGCAGCCGACATTGCTGCTTGGGTAGGCCACGGTGCATGTGAACGTGACTGGCTGGGCGGCCGTGCCCGAGGCAACGAGCGTGCCCATGATGCGCAGCGAGCGGCCGGCGCCAAACTGTACGATCGTGCCCGGGTAGATGACCAGGGTGGCGCCGGGCATGACGATCAAGTCGTTTTCGGTGACCGTGTACGGGATCGACGCTGCGGGCAGGACGACCGTGCCCGACGTGATCACGCCGGCAATCGCGCCGTTAGGATCGATGGAGAACGTGAAGCGGGGCGTGTTGAGAGCGACGACGTCAGACGTGTCGCGCGACTCGAGGTACGGGAAGATGTCTGCGGACGCGCTGGTGGGACTGTCGAGAAAGTCGTACTTGTGCTGGTCGATCGAGCGCTCGCTGGCCGTCCCCCACCAGTTGTACCGGGCGTCAATCTCCTGACCGAGGGGTGCGAGCACGTAGAGGTCGTAAGTGCTTGCTGGGTTGGCGAGGTAGTTGTAGTTGATGTAGAACGCTCCAACGTTGGGAGGGGAGGAGTAGGCCGCGAGTGTGACGACCCCCTGGGCCGTGTTCCCGCTCACGTCGTTGTACGTGAACCAAAAGCTAAAGTTGGCGCCAGACTGCCCCGTCAGCAGCACGACGTTCGACCCCGAGATGTTGTAGATCGAGTTGCGCGTGATCACGATACCTGGCCCCGGGGTGCTCGTCGACTCCTCGCTCACCGCGACAAACAGTGCTTGCTGCGATGAGGCCAGGACTATGTCGTGAATGGTGTTGTCCGAGATGATGGAACCGGCGCCAATCGAGCTGAGCTCAAAGTAGAAGCCAGAGTTTGCGCCCGAGAGTACGTTGCGCTGGCACAACAAGGTGAAGCGATTGTCCAGGGATTCGGTCTGCGAGTACACGTAGAGTTGGGGACCGTATGGCCCGTTCAAAAACACGTTGTCCAGCACGGAGATAGTGGCGTTGCCGACGGAACTGTCGGGTGTGTTGTACGTCTCGATCGAGATCGGCGCAGAGCCATAGTAGTCGCTGGTTTGGTAAAAGTATCCGTACTGGACAGTCACGTCAAAGCCGCCGTAGACGACCGAGATGGCGGTCGAGTACGAGTTGAACGAGGTGGCGTTTGAAATGTACACGGCACCAGGGAAGTAGGCGTCCAGAATATACTGCAAGTTTGTTGCGACCACCAGGCGCAGGTACAAGTCCACGTTCACCTGGTAGGTGATGCTGAAGCCCTGCACGTTTGAGCCATAGCAGACGCTCGAGGACGCCCCCACCAGGTTGAGGTTGGTCACAACCATCGAGACGACGTTGGCGGGCGTGCGCGCGGCGTTGGACGGCGCAGTAGACTGCAGCAGCGTCGCGCCGCACCCGCCAGCACTGTTGTTGTACACGAGGTGCTCGAGCACGACGAGGGCGCCCGCAGTGCCCGTCTCGCCAGTGGTCACCAGGTTGGTCCACAGCATGACGCCACCCGCAGCATACGAGATGGTCACTTGGGAGACAAAGGGGGACGACGTGATCGCGCTAATTGCGGGGACGGCGTTGCCACCCGACGAGCCCCCGTACGAAAAGTCGACGTACTGGATGATACTGCCGCTGGCGTACGCGTACGCGTCCGTCGTGCTCGCGTTGGCAAACGAGGCCCCCACGGCGGTCGCCGCAAACTGGACCGAGCCCCAGCAGCCCGTTGCAACTGGCAGGACGGCGCATCCAAAGACAATGTGCTCTGCCGGCGTCCCGGCGGCGATGAGCTCGCCCTCGATGCGCAGGTTCTTGGACGTGCCAAAGAGAATGACCACGCCGGGCTCGATGACCAGAGTCGCGCCGGAGCGGACGAGGATATCGCCCTCATTGACGGTGTACGGCATGGCCGAGTACGGGATGGTGGCCGTGCCGTCGGTGAGCACGCCCGAGATGCTGTTGTTGGCGTCCCAGCCAAACGTGCTGCGGCTGGTGTTGAGGGGGACAATGTTGTTCACGTTGGCCGAGAGCAGGTACGGGAAGATGTTGACGAGGGGGCTGGCCGTATTGTCAAGCTCGTCGTACACACGTTGGTCGATCAGCCGCTCGGTCGGCTCGCCCCACCAGTTGAGAGAGGCGTCCACATTGTCGTTTGCACTGGAGAGCGCGTAAAACTCGTACACGGACGCGGGGTTGACGATAAAGTTGTCGTTGATCTCCGTCCACGTTTCGTACGAGTAGGGGCTGGACTGAGGGCCAAGGCAGATGGTGCCCAGGGCCGTGTTGTTGTACAGGGTGTTGTTGACGAAGAAAACGGTTGACTGCGTGGACGTGTCCTTGATCAGGTTGACCGTGCACGCAGAATCATAGTAGGCCGTCGTGCCCCCTTGGCTGGCCTGGGCCAAGTTGACGTAGCCATTGTTGAGGGAAAACGAGTTGCCCGAGACGGTGAGATTGTTGAGCAGGCTAGACACGCTGATGTACAAGGCCGATGAGTACGCGGAATACGTGTTGTTGGTGAAAACGTTGTTGGAAATGACGACGGTGCTGTAGTAGGAGGCATCGATGCTGAGGGCGTCGTTCGAGTTTTGCTGGAACAGGTTGTCCCTGACGTCGAGCAAGATGCCGGTAGCGCTGTAAGCATTCAGGTAAAAAATTGCGCCGCCACCGCTGCACGAGAGGAACGATGAGTTGACGACACTGATAGACACCTGGCCATAGGAGACTGGATACTGCGACAGGGACAAGCAAAAGGTGACGGTCGAGGCGGCCACAAAGGTGACGTTTGTGAGGGTTGTGTTGGAGCTCATGTCGCTAGTGGTGATGCCATAGTACGTGATGCCGGTGATCAGCGTGTTGGACAACGACAAACCGCCCCCGGATATCTGCAGGCCCGCGTAGCAGCCGGAAAAGTAGGCCTGATCCACCACCATGTCGACGAGGAGGGCATACTCGTTTGTCAAGCCGGCGATATCGGCATACTCGGTGCTCTGGCAGGTCACGTTGACATTGGTCAAGTAGAGCGTGGTCGTGGGCGTGAACGAGGTCCTCTGGGGTGAGGACGGCCACGTCACGGCCAGAGCGCCTTGGATGAGGCTGTTGGAGCTCGCGATGACGAGGTTGTCTGCGACAATTACGGATGCCCCGCCCGGGGAGTCCCACTGGATGTTGGTCGCGGGCACGGAAGAAAAGGAGACGTGCGTAAAGTAAGGGGCAGTGTTGTACGTGTAGATGACCGATGGGTAGTCGTTGGAGCCCACAGAGACAACGCCGCCCTTGTCGATATTGACGTACTCGATGATTGGTCCGCTCAGGTAGTTGTTGTTGCTGTCGTAGAGCGTGGCGTTCATCGACATTAGCTGGAACTGGGACCAGGTCGCGCTCGCTGCCGTGAATTTGACGGGTTGACTCGACGTTCCCATCACCATGAGTTGACCTCCTGTCTCCACTCGAAGGCCCACGTCGAGCTCAAACTTGATGACGACGCCAGCCTTTTTTTTTTTTTTTTTTTTGATGGTTTTGTAAAAGAAAAAATTAATTTTTTTTTAATACCTCAACTGTCAAAGTCGCGCCGGTATGGACGACAAGGAAGGCAGTGGCTGTGTAGGGACTGTTGGCGATGGTAAGGGTTACGTCAGAGTAGGTGTCGTAGTGGAGCAACGACCCCGACTGGAAACTCTGTCGCAGAGTCGACTCTGGCACTAGGTTTGTTCCGGTCGTGTCGGCAGAGGCGAGATAGGGGAAGTATTCGATGATGCACGATTGGCCATTGAGGTAGAAGTCACGCAGGCGCGTTCGAACGACTGCATCGCTGGTAGAACCAAAGTAATTTGCGGTTGCGTTGAAAACACAGAGGGATTGTTGTGGAGCCGCCGAGGGAGCAAACAGGTTGCTGAGCGCAATGTCAAAAGCGGTGGGCGCGGTAGCGAGATTGTTAAACACATTGCCCGAGATGATCTTGGGGGTGGGATCGTCGATTTGCCAGTTGAGGGCGCTGCCTATTTTTTTTTTTTTTATTTGTTAAAACTTTTTTTTTTTTTGGGGGGGGGGGGGGGGGGGTTGCAACCGAAA
>Ga0302230_10000585_pt1 | contig 29614 bp, 50 predicted proteins | sample II_Palsa_N2_1_FD_193523 | JGI IMG/M metagenome (GOLD analysis project Ga0302230, IMG submission 193523) | Peat permafrost microbial communities from Stordalen Mire near Abisko, Sweden - II_Palsa_N2_1 | ecosystem: Environmental > Terrestrial > Soil > Palsa > Peat permafrost | place: Sweden... | reverse complement strand
ATCCTCAGCTTTTTGAACAAAGTGCCCCAGATGCCCCCTCAGCCGCTCAAGCTGCGTTTCCCCAACGGAAACGACGAGGCCCTCGATTTTTTGAGCAATCTGTTGGTTTTCGATCCAACCCGGCGCTTTACCGTCGAACAGGCGCTGGAGCACCCATACATGTCACGGTATCACGACCCTAAGGACGAACCCGTCTGCCGTCCTATCCCTATGGACTTTTTCGCCTTTGATTATTGCGAAAAGCCGCCGAGCAAGGAAGATCTGCGAGGTACCCAAATAAACTACTAAACAAGTTTCTGGTTCTAAAGATACCTATTTGGCATGAAAAAAAAAAAAAGACCTCCTGACGTACGAAGTCGCATCGTTTCCTCGCAATAACACAGACTAAATTAAACTGAACCTTGTAATTGTAATTCGATCAAAGTGCACTAAATCGGTAACGGGTGTAATAAAAACTAATTGGAACGGGTGGGAAAGAAGGGAGGAAGCATTCGTCTTTGAAAGACTCTTAAAAAGAGGAAAACAGGGCATTGTAGGAGGGGATAGACTCCAGGAAGGACGTGTCACTCGAGTGCAGGGAGGACTCGCGCGATCCAAAGCCTTCGTCGTGTTCACTTTCGCACATGGCATTGTCACTGTTGGGAAAAAACAACAACATCAGATTATTCTCAAGCAAAAAAGAAGGGGAAATACCTGCGCTGCTGTTGGTAGCTGTTGTCCTGCTGCAGAAGGCTGCTCTGGATGCCGACGATCTGGGGGATGTTGCCTGGTGTCCACAGGTTCGAGTCGGGTCTCGGGTCGATCCACGTCGTCGTTTTGGTGTTGTGGTCGATGAAGAAGGTGAGGCCCTCCTTTGTTTGAGCTGCTTCCCAGCCAGCTGGAAGGGGCTGCGAGCTGCCCATGGGTTCGCACACAGTGGGATAGTGATCAGAAGGCTGCTGTAGCTGCTGAGTTGAAGGGCTCTCGACCGGGAACGTCCACGACGCCGTGTTTGTCGGCTTGTGCACGTAGAGGACCTGCGAATCTTGCAGCACGACGCGTTCCCAGTTTGGAGGCAACGGTTGCTGATGCTGTTGGACATTGTCGGGAGACTCCATACTTGATGAACCAGATGCTGAGGCACCTGTGCTGTTGGCCAAAGGGGTTGCTGTTGGGACGGTCGCACCTGCTGAAGCGTTGCGTCCCATTGAGGAGGAGGCAGACGAGTTGGGGAGGAACGAAAAGTTCATGGCATCAAAGTTGGCTCCTTGCAGCTGTTGCTGGAGCTGAGGTGGCGGAAGCGGCATAACCGGCGGGACCATGAAAGGCATGCCAGTGCCGGAAGCAGCAGCAGCAGCGGCGGCGGCGGCGGCCACGGCCGCAAACATGGCCGGAGGCGCGTGAGTGAAGAAAGAAGGCTGAGGACCGCCCAGGGTGTTGGAGTTGACGAACTTGGGGAACATTGGTAGCATCCCTGTCGAGGCGCCAGTTGGCATGGACTGTTGCCTGCTCCCCTTGGACAACTGTTGATGCTCGGATGTGGAGACCATCGGCGATTGCGGCGAGGAATGCGCTGCGGCTGCGGACTTGGGCTGGATGTTGCGCATAGGATCTTGCTGTTGCCGCGGCGGTGCGGGCGCCAAGGGAGTAAGCTTGGACTCAAAATGCGTCCCGGGAAGAGCAACAGGGGCGACAGGCGGCATAAGGTGCTCGCACCTTCCGGCGGCTCCACATGTACACGCGCTGTTCACAAGCTGAAGCTGCCGTCGCAGGGTCGTCACCTCTTGCAAAAGCATTTCCTTTTGTCGTTTCATGTGTGTCATGTACGAAACCGCCTTGCAGGAAAAAAAAAAAGTTATTTTTTGCACAGATAAAAAAAAACTTTCCCCCCCCTACCTTGCTCAAAATGGCAGCTTTGGTGAGCTTTTGATTCTCGCACGAAGGGATACAATTTTTCAGCTCCTCCAGTCCATCCTTGATGTTGCGGCGGCGTGTCTGCTCACAAGCCAGGTGGAACTGGCGACGCTGCTCCAAAACTTCATCATCGGATTGATTTTCAACCTTGACCTAGAAAGAAAAATTTTTTTTTACCACATTTAATTGTAAAAATAATACTGCTTGTATACCGGCTTGCTGATCATGTTTGGGTTGAGGTAATTGCCAACAGCTGTCTCAGCGCCGCCCGCAGACGTCGAGCTATTGTCGTCCTCGTCCCCTTGGTCCATTTCAAACAGACCTTCCAGGCCAGAGTCGGGTCCCTCCATTGACGAGTGCGGTATATCCATTTTGTCCATGCCGTCTTGGTCCGTCCCAAACAGCTCCCGTAGCCGTGAGCTGTTTTGTCTCACCCACCTGGTCGAATTTTGCGCGCCTTTACGCAACGCAAAAAGAAAAAGAAAAAAAAATGGTTAAGACCAAAAGATAACGAAAACAAAGCACGTACCCTCGTTCAGGTCAGACTCGAGCTCGCGCTGGCGGCGCTGCTGCATCACGAGGTCGTGCGCAGACGTCCCCGTGCCGTCCATCATTGCTTTGTTCGTTGAAGGTTGTTTTCTGCTGCCTTTTTTTTCCGTGTGTTTTTCTTGCGGCCCAGCCACCAAAAAAAAAACCTGTTCGTTGAAGCAGAACGCGAAACAAAGCGAATCAGTACGACCGCAACTTTCATCCAGTGCGGCTGAAGAGGAAACAGCGCGAAAAACAACAAACGGGATTTGATTTTGTGCTTAGCAAAAACAAAAAAAAAAGGGCAACAGGAGTTGCACAAGTCAAAATAAATTTGAGATTTGTCAGTTGCACCTTTGCGTTCGACATGCGTACTGAGCCACACCCGCCAACCAGCTACCCGGCCCACTTTTGCGCTCTCACTCAGTCGGTTTGTCACAGGAGTAAAAATTTTTAATATGGCAGCCGCAGTGTGCTTCCCTATGAATGGTCGTTCCTTTTTTTTTTTCATCGCTCTATCAGTTGGACTGGCAGGACTTGCGAAAACGAAGCCTCGGCACAACATAAAACTGCAGTGGTGTTCGAGCTTTTGAAAAAAGACAAAACAAACAACAACCAAAAAAAAACTCCAAAAAAATTTTTTGGTCGTTCAAGACTTTGTGTGCAGGACTTTGATGAGATAGAGAGATTGCTGAGGACATCGGTTCAGGGAACAACAAGTGTGCCATTCATGTTGAGCTTTGCCTGTAGTTGGTGGTATCCAAAATCTTTTTTTTTTTTTTTGAATTTGAATGAGAAAACATGAAGTCAACACAACGGCGAAACGGTACCTTTTTCCCGCACATTGCGCATATGCCTGATCATGTGTTGACATGTTAGAAGAAGACTGAACGGTAGGATCTATCATGTACCTAGCTTGTACGCGCATTGTTGGCAATAATGGGATCCTGCTTGGTGGATTTTTTGCTTGCACACCTTGCACTTGATCGAGTATGGCTCAAACCTGATAGATAGATAGATCGAAATTCGGCTACGGTGAGGATCCTGGTCTCTGGATCCTACGTGTGCGTACGTGTTCCTGGCGGATTTGTTCAACAGCTTGTTTTCGCCAATCTTTCGACCTCCGATTGCCATATCCGTCTCTTTGCCTCCAGCACCTGCACTACTGCTACTGCTACTGCTGCTGCTGCTTGGGGCGCCCACTGCAGCAATGCCATCAGCAAAAAACAGCTCGATCATGCAACATACCACCAACTCCCAATGTCGCAGCGTTCTTGATACGATATGGGTCGGGAGGGGCCGCCTTTCCCAGCTTTGCTTGACCTAATCAGAACGAGCTGTTAGGGCACGATGGGATGCAGGTCCATACATTTATCGCACACCATCGACGAGAACAAGAAAGCACCTCGGTGGAAAGCCTATGGGGTTTACTTTGAAAAGTGTGGCGCCGCGATGTCGAAAAAAGACGAGGACGTTGGTACGTCTTGCCTGCAACAGCCTGGAGGGGGTGGCGGGTGCGCGGGAGCAAGATGTGTTGGAGGAGGAGGAGGGGCAAGCGTGGGAGTATTGGGGTTTTTTGAACTTGATTTGGAGGAGATGGGAAAAAAGTCAGCAGCGACAAAATCACTCGTACTGAACGCGGAGAAACACGAAAACCCTGAGCAGAGGTCACGCCGTTCACTTCTATTGACAAGAGCCAGGTGCTCCAAGAGGCGCGCATTTTCCACGACCTGCAGGTATGAAGCAACCCGCTCAAACAAGCATACTTTTTTTTTTCTTCCAATCTTAATGCCACACACACACACACCCCAAAACCTCTGTGCATACACACGCACGTACACGCACACAGATCAACTCGCGGAAATGCTGTGTCCTGCTGACAAAGATCCTCTACCTCATCTACCAAGGGGAAATCTTTGCGACGACCGAGGCAACCGAGGTGTTCTTTGCAATCACCAAGCTGTTCCAGTCCAAAGACGTATGTCTCTGCATCCGCCGCTCCGCGTACTAACGCTTGACAAAAAAAACCCTCCAGATTACTCTCCGTCGAATGGTCTATCTGGTCATCAAGGAACTCTCGGGCGTCGCACAGGATGTGATCATCGTCACCAGTAGCCTGCAAAAGGACATGAACGCCAAGGCCGACCCGGTTTATCGCGCCAACGCCATCCGTTCTCTCTGCAAGATCACCGACGTAAACCCTTGTGTTCTTTGGGTGTACGCGTGTGTAGTCTGAACCTCTTTCGTTCATTCAAAAATAGTCTTCCATGATTGCAAGCATGGAGCGTTTCTTCAAGCAGGCCATTGTCGACAAGAACCCGACCGTGTCGAGTGCAGCGCTTGTCTCAGCCTGCCATCTTTTCAACAACAACAAGGAAGTTGTCAAGCGCTGGGTCAACGAAGTGCAGGAAGCAAGTCAGAGCAAGTGTAACGCGCTTTTTATTTTTTCATTGGTCCCCATGGATAAAATTTCCCTGTCATGACAGCGACAATGGTGCAGTACCACGCCCTCGGCCTCATGTACCAAATCCGTCAAAAGGACCGTATGGCTGTTGCCAAGCTTGTTCAGGTAGTTTTCTGAATGGAAAAGCCGCCGTCAAAACGCTGACGGCACTTTTTTTGCTTTCTCCAGAGCTTCAGCAAGGGCGGTGTCCGTTCTCCGTACGCTCACTGCATGCTCATCCGCTATGCCGTCAAGGTCATGGAGGAAGAGGAGGGGCCCAGCCCGGGGAGGTCTCTGTATGATTTCCTGGACTCTTCCCTCCGTCACAAGAACGAGTTTGTCGTCTTCGAGGCAGCTCGCGCCATTTTCTCGCTCCCCGACGCCACAAGCAAGGAGGTTATTCCTGCCCTTGCTGGTAAGTGGAAAATTCCAAAGTGCCCAAACTTACAACGTGTCATACAATCTAGTTCTCCAGCTCTTCTTGTCGTCGCCCAAGCCTGCGCTCAGATTCGCGGCCATCCGCACGTTGAACCGCGCAGCGAGCACACACGCTTACATTGTGGCCGCATGCAACGTCGACATGGAGAACCTGATCACCGACGCCAACCGCACAATCTCGACCCTTGCCATCACCACGCTGCTCAAGACCGGCACCGAGGCGTCCGTCGACCGTTTGATGAAGCAGATCGAGGGCTTCATGTCGGAGATCTCGGACGAGTTCAAGGTCGTCGTCGTCGAAGCCATCCGCTCCCTCTGTCTCAAGTTCCCCAACAAGCAGGCTTCCATGGTATATTGTTTTAAACAAAAAAAAAAAAAAAAGAAAAAGGGGGGTGATTTCATGTTTTTTTTTTTTTCCCCCTCTTTTTTTGTCAATAAAAGATCAACTTTTTGGCGTACAACTTGCGCGAGGAGGGCGGCTTCGAGTTCAAGCGCGCCATCGTTGATACGTTGCTCACGTTCATAACAGAGATCCCCGAATCCAGGGAGGCGGCCATTGTCAGTCTTTGCGAGTTTATTGAGGACTGCGAGTTCCCCCAGCTCGCCGTACGAATCCTCCACATGCTCGGCAAGGAGGGCCCCAATACGCCCAACCCGACACGTTGCATCCGATACATCTACAACCGTGTCATCCTCGAGACATCCACTGTGCGCGCTGCTGCCGTGACCGCCCTCGCCAAGTTTGGAGTTAGCAATCTCGAGAACCTGCGAGCGTCCGTCATTGTCTTGCTTACCCGGTATTATAGAAATGGAAAAAGAAAAAAAAAATTTTTTTTTTTAATGGCAGAATATTAAAATACTCGTTTTACAAAGATGCCTCAACGACAATGACGACGAGGTCCGCGACCGTGCCACTTTCTACCTCAATATCATCAAGAAGGACGCGTCCGTCGCAAAGCAGTACCTTGCCGCCGGTATGTCTTGTTGTTTCCTTCTTTGCTTTTTTTATTTTTTTATTTTTTTAAATGCTGTCTTTCTTCCTCGTAGACACAATTTATTCGATCGCTGCCCTTGAGCGCGCGCTGGCAAACTACGTGACCGACCCCCACAACGCCGTGTCGGGACCATTCAACCCTCAGTCGATTCCAAAGATCTCGGCTGACCAAGAAATCACACAACCCATCCGCAAAACGGCTGCCTCAATGGTCGAGGAGACACCCGTTTCGTTGTCATCCCTGGCCGCTGCTGCGGCTTCCAAGAGCGACGAGTTCACTATTGATAAGCACGCTGCAAACCTTGCCAAGGTACCGGAGCTCGCCAAGCTCGGCACGCTGCTCGTCTCGTCCAAGCCGATCGCTCTGACCGAGGCTGAGACAGAGTACAACGTTTCCCTCATCAAGCACATTTTCCCCGAGCACATTGTCCTCCAGTATGACTGCCGCAACACTCTCAACGACCAGATCCTCGAGGACGTGTACGTTCAAACCGAGACGGATGCCGACGACATTTCGGAGGAGGTAACTGTCTTTTTAAAAGAGGTCAGCGTTTTCGGTATTGAAAGGGGGGGAAATTGCAGAAATCAACCAAGATCGCACAGCTCAAGTACGATGACAAGCAGAGTGCCTTTGTCATCTACAGCAAACCCGCCGATAGCTTCCCACAGGGCTCGTTTACCAACCTGCTCAAGTTTGTCGTCAAGGACTGCGATCCCGAGACCGGTGAGGCCGATCCCGAAGGCTATCCCGACGAATACGAGGTTTTGGGCTTTTTATTTATTTTATTTGTCTCACTGAAACTTGTTTTTCCAATCTCTTAGCTCGAGGCTGCAGACTTGTCACTCGCAGACTATATGCTCCCCCACCAGATCAACAACTTTAAACAGGCATGGGACGAGATGGGCGACGCAGGACAGGCCTCGGAGACTTTCCAGCTGACCGCCGTCCAATCTCTTACGGACGCTGTCGAGACTGTCGTCTCGTGCCTCGGCATGAAGCCCCTCGAAAAGTCAAACGTTGTCCCCGCCGACAAGACCACACACACTGTCTTCCTCTCGGGCAACCTCAAGGGCCAAACAATCATCCTCGCTCTCGTGCGCCTTGTCTACAACGCGAGCAGCGGAGTCACCATGGAGCTGTCTGTGCGGTCAGACAACGCAGAACTGTCGCAACTCATCGCCAACGCCATCCAATAATAGCATAATAAAAATTCTCCATCCATCTCCTCTTCGTTTCTTTTTACCCCCCTCCCCGTCCTTTACCTTGAGATTTTTATTTTTTTTTTATTTTTTGCTTTACATTGTTTTGAATCTTTTGGCATCCGGTTCGTTCACTGAACTGGACTGTCGTTTTGCCTCCAAAATCGCTTGGGCACGCCGCCGCCGCTCCTCGAGGACATTGTCGTTGGTAGCCATCGACTTGGACCTGAGAAAAGCGTCGGCGCGTTTCCTCCGCTCCTCGAGCAGGTCGTTCGACGATCCTGGAAGGACAGAAGACGATGGCTTCCCCCCTTGCAGTTGCCTCAGCTTTTCACGGTAGTACTCGTTGTGAGCATGGTCGGGTTTTAAAAAGAAGAACTTTTCGTTTCCCCTGTTTTTCTGTGCGACTGTGGCCTCGAATTCGGAGCCGTTCCGTGCGACGTACTCGGCCACCTTGTCAATGATGCTGACGGCTTCTGGCGGCGGTTGCAGCGGCTCCTTTGATGACGTCTGATCGGGCACTTTGTGTGCGTCTTCGTCGTCGTCGCCGTCAATGTCGTCCCCATCCGTGTAGTCGAGCATTCCGCTGGAGACAAGGTAACAAACGTGCCTGTAGAACGGATGGAGCTCATCCGCAGGCTCGAGGAACCGAAAGAGAGGATTGTGCGCCTGCTTGGCACGAACGAGCAGCGCAGTTTGAGGGTCCTTGTTGGAGTCGAAAAACTTTGCCGTCTTCTCGATGATTGCGCTCTGCTTCTCCGTTTGTGGCTGCGAAATAATAAAAATTTAGAAAAAAAAAAATTTTTTTTTTTTGTGTGTATACCAGCTGGATGTTGTCGGGCACGGCAAAGCGAGGAATGTAGATCGTGGGTGGCTGAGGGGGCGGCGGTGGTGCTGGTAATAAAGTTGAATAATCCAACTGAAAAAACATTGCATCGCCTCTCCGCTTTTCGTCCACCCTTCGCAACTCTTCTCTTGCTTCTTCCTCTACCACCTCTGCTGCCGCTGCTGCAGCGGCTGCTCCTGTCGCTGTCGCCTCGACCAGGTCGCGGTATCGCTCCGTCTCCAGCTTGCGGTGCAACTCGACCTGCTGCGGTGATCGCCTGTAGACGCCCCTAAAGCGGGCCAGCTTTTGCGAGTCGTCCGTCAGGTTGCGCACGTCGTACCGGTCCACGCGCAGACTGTCGTCGCCGTTCCACGGGATCAGCATCCGGCCCTCTTCCACCGCGCGCGCAGTGTCGTCGTCGCGGTACCGTTTGCTCTCGTAGCCACACACGACCATGTCCCTCTGCGTTGTTTGTTTGTTTCGTTGCAGTTAGACCACCATGTGGGCTGTCTGATACACTCGCTCACCAGCACTTCGTCCAGCGAGCGCGGTAGTTGTTGCCGGTAACCGTGCCCTGGACCGTGGCGACCCCGTAGGGAGGAGGCCTCCGGGGTCCCTGGCTCGGGGAAGAGCCATGACGCGCGGAAGTCGCCCATTTTATCCACCACCAACCACCCTTCTTCAGCGACATTAGTTCAAGAACATCACCCCCTTCCCCATCCCCCGCCGTCCGGTCCGACTGTCCGCTGTTGAGCGCGACCGTGACAGCCGAAAAAAAAAAAAAAAAATGCTGTCGTTTGATTGGTCAACAACTGGTCATGTTTCATTCCTGACGTTTCCTGTCGGGCTTTTTCCATCCTGCTCTCGCCGCAGTTTTGTGTCGCTGCTGTGTACGCCTTTTGCACAGATAGGACCCATCCCTTCGTCATGGTTCTCATTCTGTCAACATAATTTTTTTGTTCCGGAAATAGAAATCTGGAATGGACGCGCGCGAGGAAGACGAGGAACCACTGAGCGCGCGCCTTCTCCGCAAAATCGCGCTACTGGAGGGCCGCAGTGGCCGGCCTCCAGCCATCCCAGCCGCCCGCGCCGCAGATGCAGCGACTCCTGCCAAGCCCACAGCGACGGCCCCGGTGGCTCGCGCCGACGCCGCGGCCAAGACGACGACGCCTTCGACTTGTTCACTGACAACACAAGGCGCAAAGGGGAAGAAGCCAACATTGACCACGGAGGACGCCGTGACCGCGGCCGAGTCACTGCACAAGCTCGCCCAGCCTGCCAAGCACGTGTACCTGTTCGACAACCTGCCCGAGACCGTCCTGAGCAAGCGCGAGATGCGCAAGTTTGAGTGGGTGCTCCGAGAGGAAGACAGTATATATTAAAAGGGGTGTGTGGGCGGGACGGTGGTGGTTGCTAACGGCAAGGCGTGACTGCACGGTGTGGTTTGTTCGCAGAGGAACGCAAGCGGCTGCAGCGGCTGCAAAAGCAAAAGGACAAGGGGCGGCACCAGCCGAATGACAACGACGACGAGACGGAAGACGCCTTTGACAACAAGTGGACAGCCGGGGGTCTTCAAGCTGGCGTCGTGCCAAAGGCTGCTGTGCCTGCAGCTTCTGCGGCTGCCGTCTCTAGCTCTGCGGCTGCCGTCTCTAGCTCTGCGGCTGCCGTCTCTAGCTCTGCGGCTGCGTCCAAGCAACTCATGTCTCTAGACTTTCTCTGCAGCGACGGTACATGTATACGTAGTTTATGGTTTTCCACGGAATCTAATCCTCCCATCTGGATGCCCAATAGATGACGCGGTCGTGCCGTCGCCCAAACTGGCAGACCAGCCATCGCGCGTGCCTTCGCCAGCCTTGTTGCCAGCGTCGTCGTCGCTTTTCGCCACAAAACCACTGTCGGCCGAGGTGGTCCATGACGATGCCGACTACGTGACGTTGCCAAGGACGTTCAGCGTCGGCAAGACCATCCAGGTCCAGGAGCGCAACGGTGAGTGGTTCCGTGCCGCCATTCTCAGCATCGAAGACCGTCTGGTAACAAACAAGACTGGGAAAGAAAAAAAAACACCCTTACGTTTGCATCTCTTAGATGTTTGTGCACTTTGACAACTCGGACAGTGGGCACGACCAATGGATCGAGTACGACGAGAAGACGATGAAGATCGCGTCGTCCTCCGGCGGCAACAAGGCCTCTGCCTCCTCTCGAAAGGACCCGAAGCCATCACCAGCGCAGGAGCCTGGGAGGGACGCAAGACACTTTGTGACAAGGTCGTTGATGAAACAGCTTGCCGAGAAACCTGCTCCCGCCAAGAAGAAGAACACGAGTACGGATGTTTCTGATGTTGCTCTTGCCATACTAAATTATTCTGCTTGTCCAAAAAGAACTCCGAAAACTAGCCGACAGCTCGGACGAGGAAGGGCCGAAGATCGTTCCCGCCGAGCGACAGCCTCAACAGCCACAGCTTCCAGCCCAACAACACAGCGACAGCAGCAGTGACGATGACGGCGACAGCGATGGTAGTGCCGGATCGGATGCATACAACAGCGACGATGGCGAGGACGACGCTGCTCTCAAGGGAGGAAGGCGCACTTCTGTTGCTGGTGAGCCGGCCAAGGCACCCAAGCGGAAACGAACGGCTACCGAACGACTCCGCTCCGAAAAGCACCTTAGTGGAAAGCAGCTCAGGAGACTGCTGAGACAGCAACGCAAGGAAGAAGAGATTGAGCTACGGAAACAACAGCAAGCCGAGCTCGATGGTATACCCTTTTTTGTTGACGCTGAATGTTTCAAATAAAAAAAATCTGGTTGCAGCGTCTGCGTGGTTCAAGTGCGACAACTGCCAGCACGGCATCCACACGCAACGTTATTCGTGCCAATACTGCGAGACGGACGAGGAGGGGATGAACAGCTTTGATCTGTGCGTGTCGTGCTTCCAGGTCAACTTCCCCTACTCGCACCCGCACCCGCGCGAGTCCTTTGCGCTCGAGGTCATTGAGGAGGACTTGGACTTGAACACGGACGATCACGAGGAACCCAATGCGGCGGCCACCATCAAGGGGCGATCCCTCCAGCCCGACACGTTCCTTCCCAACTGGGAGTCGCTCAAGCCTCCCCAGAATGAGTTTGAGATGCTCCTGGAGGAAAGGTGGTGTGAACATGGTAGCAATAATTATCTCATTGCTTCAAACAGGAGAGAGCACTACTGCGAGCTGTGCGACGAAGGAGATGGTGATGCGTTTGGTCCATTCGTCAGCGACATCCCGTTTGCTGTCCCTGGCACACGCTCGGGTGTTCCACAGTCGTACTTTTGGATCCATCGAGGTAATGCATACAATTTTATTTTATTTTTTTCCCTTGAGATGAGGCACTTACCACTCCCCGCCCAACAGCCTGTGCACTCGCAGCCCCGGAAGTCGTGTGCCGCGAAAACAACTGGTTCAACGTTGCAAAGGCCGTCCGTCGAGGCAAACGGATCGTAATACCAATAAAACAAATCTTGAAAAAAAAGAATATTTTTTAAAAAAACATTGCTTTTAGAAATGCACCTCGTGCAACAAAAAGGGAGCCACCGTGGGCTGCTACGACATTACTTGCAATAAGAGCTTCCACGTGCGATGCTCTGGCCGTCCTGCCCAAAAGTTCCTGGACGGAGTCGTGTATTGGTGCGCACAGCACGACATGACACGGACCAAAGTGACGTACGAGTACATCATCAACTGCGACGGATGTGGCCAAGAGCTCAAGGACTCGTGGCGTTCGTGCACCATGTGTGAGTCGTACTGGAACGGCTTTGACCTTTGTCTCGACTGCTTTGATCGGTATATATTATCAATACGTTGCCCGATATAATAATTGACAAAAAAAATTAAACAGGGTCGAGATGGGCGTTGACCACAAGAAAAAGCGACCGGTCGTCGTTGCCAAGGTTCCTCCCCCTCCTCCCCCGGCTGTGCCGTCATCAAGTCTCGACGGGTTGTCTTTGACCGGCGATGCAGATTCTGCCTACGGCACCTCACCAAACAGGTCGCCGTCGCCTTTGTCAGACTGCATGGATGGTGTCACTCCTGCTGCCTCTTCGCCTCCCGCGCCTCCCAAGGAGCCCTTGTTGCATCCGCACGAACGCGACAAGTTCAAGATCGCCACACGAGAGGCCTTTGACGCTGACTCGACCGAAGACACTGAGATGAAAAAGATCTCGCGATCAAGGACCAGGCGACCTCGCCCCGTCGAAGGCAGCTCTGCTCGCCAATGCTACTACTGCTCGACCTCGGAGTCGACCGAGTGGCGCCAGGGATTCCACGGTGTCATCATGTGCACAACATGTGCCGCTGTCTCTGAGCATGACAATCCCGATGCCGCGATGGACGAAGATCAGGACTCGGTCCTTCAGTCGTAATAAAACTTTTTTGCAATCCAAAAAAAAAAAAAAAAAAATTGTTTTGGGGTATCATAGAATCCCAGAGGAGAACGACTACATTGCATCCGTCGAGGATTACGCGCACCAGCCTTACGAAACACGACGTCTCTTGTATGTTGTTTCATTTGTGATTTTTTTTTTTTTTAAGTTTCTAATAGCAAATGTTTTGCACACAGCACAAACACCACAAGCAAGCTTAACGAGATGGCCGCGGATACCAGACGTCCTCTTTTCCTGCCGACCTATGCTCCGCAGCAAGACCAGCTATACTCGCTCAATATCAAGACAACCTTTTTCGACGTGCCTGGACGCGCGCCGCGATGGGCCTCTCACTCATCCTCTGACTACAGCGGCACGTGGCTGCCGCAGATTGTTCGTTGGACACTGGAACGACTGACCAACGAAGGCGGTAGCAAAAAAAATTTTTTTTATTCTTTCTTTTTTTATTATACTCAAAAAAAAGAGTCAATCAGATCGTGTGCTCACAAACTTCTTGGGGCGTGGCACTGATGTCATCGAGGCCTTCCTTCTGGGTCGCAAGGCCGTGGGCATTGACATCAATCCGATGGCGGTCGCTCTCTCACAGCGCAACTGCACGTTCGCTGTCCCTCCCGAGCTGCAACAGGTCATGCGAGCTGACCGGCGGCCAACCCTCATCTTGGCCAACGCCATGCGCCTGCAGGGAGCACTGTTTCGCAATGCCTCGTACGACCATGTGCTCTCGCACCCGCCCTACTTCCGTTGCATTGTCTACTCGTCGCATCTGGATGAGGACATCTCGCGCAGCCCCGACTTTCAAAAGTTTGGCGAGCAGATGTCCATGGTCGCAAAGGAGACTCGTCGCGTCCTCAAGCCGGGAAAGTACTGCACCCTCGGTATCGGCGACAACCGCGAGCACTGCTTCGTCATCCCGGTCTCTTTCGTCACCATCAATGCCTACATCCAGCAGGGCCTGCAGCTTTCAGAGCTCGTAAGTTCATGACCAAAATGTATCATTTTTTATTTATATTTGTTTTCGTTAGATTGTCAAGCGTCAGCGTTGCTGCTCGGGCACGGCCAAGGGAGCGTCCCTTTCGATCTTGCACGACTTTCTCATCATCACGCACGAGTTCATTGCCATCTTCCGCAACCCAGACGGTGCCCAGCCAATGCCTTGCGAATGCGGTGACCTGCCAAGACAGCACCTCAACACGCCCATCTCGCAAGCAGGCCCGCAACAGGAAGTTTGTGATGCAGACAGCGGCGCTGTCAAGATCTCCAACCAGACTGTGCCCCCATCGAGCTTTGCTAATCAGTGCAAGGTCCTCGGAACTGTCTGGTGCTACCCGACGCTTTCGGAGAAGCAGCTGGTCGAGTCGACTTGCAACCAGGTGGTATGTTGTTGTTGTTTTTTTAAAAAAAAAAATTATACTTTTATTTATTAGCTCGGCCGCTTTGGATCGCCCGGTCAGCGATGGCGACGAGTCCGTTGGGCGGAAGATGAGCAGCCGGAAGAAGGTGTCAGTGACGAAGAACAGCCGGAAGACAGAGGCGATCTTCAGCAGCCTCGTACCGAAACGACCAGCGACCCAACCACCGATGAGGCCACAAACGAGGCCCCCAAGGTAGCGGTGTATTGTTTACTTTTTTTTTAAAAAAAAAACAATCTCTTTCCAGCTGTCCGACTACGAGATCGAAAAGAACCGACGCGTCGAAAACAACAATCGGCTGCTGCAAGCCCTCGGCCTGCTTTCGACGGACGAGAGCATGGCGGGGCACTCCACCTTTGACGGAAACATCGATGAGTCTCTCAAGAAGGCCCTTGCATGCCTCGAGGAAAGCAACAGAGAGGACATCTCGGTTTCCTCTTTCTCCTCTGCCTCGTCCAAGGCGTACGCGCCATCTCCCGTAGCCCTCGCGTTTATCGACCCCAAGCGGGTCGGCAACGTCGCTCAAGTCGATCCGTGGCGGAGACACGTTCTGACCCAGTGCCTGCAGGCTGCCCGCTCCCTCACTCTCGGTGGTGTCCTTGTCGTCGGCGCACGCGATCAGCGATTCGAGTGTGCCTGCTGCAAGTGCAAAGTCCTGTGGCCATTGTCGATCATCCTCTGGCGTGACCTCGAAGAGCCCTTGGCAGATGCTGGCCTCGTCCTCAAGGAGATTGTCGGTGTCGCTCCTCAACAGTTCTCCAAATCCAAGTAAGAAGACTACTGGAATAAAATTTATTTTTCGTTTATTTATTTTGATTGCAAATATTCTTGATCATTTGAAGGAATGACGTGTACGAGCCAACTACATCGCAAACCGGCCGGTCCGCAGTTGAGGTCGAGCACCTCCCAATCGTCCACGATCTCTATCTGATCTATGTCAAGAAATCCAACAAAAGCAACTAACCCAGAAGAATATACGTGTCCATAACTACGTACCAGCATGCTATAAATCAACTTGAAAATTCCCCTTCTTCGCATAAACATCTTCTACTTATTCCCCTTCTTGTATGGGGACTTTGTCTGCGACAGCAGTGGCCGAGTTTGGTGCCGTGGTGACAGAGGCAGCAGCAGCAGCAGCAGCAGTGGTTGTGGACGGAGGAGCCGCCGATGAAGACTTGTCCTTTGCTTGTTCAACGAGGGTCACCAAACCGACAAAGAGCGGCGTCGAACGAGCACCAGCAGAAAAGTGCTCGATCTCGGCGCCGTACGCTTGGATATCCACGGTGAGCTGTAGGTACATCTTGTCCTCATCCGAGGTTTCGCCAGTGGCCGCGGCCGTCTTTCGCTTGGTCTTTTTCAGCCGGGACAGAGAATCTTCTGTCCTCTTCACAGTCTGCACCACTTCGTTGACCAGGGCCGAGTACCTTTTTTAACCCAGATAAACAAACAAGCCGTCAAATAAAATAACCAAACGCACTTTTGCGTAAGTCCTTCGATCACTTGTCCTGTCCAAGTGGTCACGACAGCCGGAGCAATGTGTTGAACTTCGCTGGAGAGGAATTTGCGCAAGGGGGCGGTAGCTTCTTGAATGTATGGAAGGGCCCGGTTGGGCGCCTCGCGGTTGACCATGCGGTACATGCCAGGAATCTCGCGTACAGCTGTAAGAACATCGGCACCGTGTGCAATAATTGCCTAAGGGGGAAAGAAAAAGAGAGAGCATTAAAATTGAAATTTTTGATTTAACTCTGCGGCAAAAAAAACCTGAACGATAACATGCTCCGACTTGCCAACAAGGGCCCCGAGAGCGCCGATGCCAACATCAAACGACTCCTTGAAAACGGGTGAGGCGGCAAAGGCAGGCGGCATGAGAGGCACGATCTTGTCCTCAAAGACCTTGGAGGCCTTGTAGGAGAGAGAAGTCAGGTCCTCGTAGATGGACACGAGCACGTGAAGGTTCGCACGCGGCTGTTGCACGGCAGTCTTGGCGTCAGCCACAGTCTCCTCATCTCCGTTGACCTCGCTCGGCTGTGGTTGTTGTTGCAGCTGTCCAGCCTGGACAATCGACTGAACCCACGACTGGTATCTCGCGAGCAGCTAAATCAAATGACAATAAATCAGAGGCTCTATTGGACTACTGGGAGCTTACCTGCAGAGTGAGCTTCCAAAATCTATGGGCGAGGCCGAGAAGAAACACGTCCGGATGCCAGCATCGCTCGATTGCAGCGAGCACTGCGGACGACGCATTCAGCCTGAAAGGCGACGACGTCGCAGGTGTGGCCGTGCCTCCATTGGTCTGTTTTTGAAAAGCTTCGTCCACCAGGCCAAGGATTTCGCGAAAGCTGGTCATAGAGCACATTATTCCCAACCCTTCTTGCTTTTTTACAGTGGACTTACCGGATTTGATAATAAATAGGGAGTTGGCGTTGCTGCCACCTCTGCATGAACTCGACATACTGGGGATTGCTTCGGAATGCTTGCACTGCAGCGATGGAGGGCAACTGACCCTCAAACTCGCTCACAAAGTGCATCGTGTGCGTGTAGTTCTAATCAATAAATACCCACTTTATAAAAAAAAGCTTCAGGCCAGATCACCTTGTGAAACACATCGGGGATGCCAGCGTTGAATATGGACGACAGGTTTTTAACAATAGCACCGGCAACTTCAGGCCAGATTGCGTTCGAGTAGAGGTCGTAACCAGCTCCTTGAAGGACGCTCTTTGTAATCAATAGGACAGATGCACGGTCCATGCGCACAAAGTTGAAGGTTTCCTAAAAGTAAAACACAATCAGTCGTGCGAAACACTCCAAAACTCAAACGAAACCTGATAGAGAACGGCAAGACCGTCTGTGCGAGACTTGCCGCCAGCGCACAGGGCCTCGAGGTTTTCTTGCGTAATTGTCTGTTGTCGCTTTTTTTCATTAGGCGAATAATTGACAAGCAAAACCAGCTCCCGCACCTTTTGCACAAACGGCACGACGACTGTTAAGCGGTACAGCTCTTCGGCCTCGCGCGTTTTATCGGTGAGCGCGTACGTACGCAGGCTCTGCGTTAGACGGTTCGAGTCGTTTTGTCGGATGCCATCCAGGAAGGACGCCTCCAGGCTCTGCTTGAGCAAGTCGGTGATTCTGACAATGCGCTGTGACCGTAGTTGTTAGTTTTAGGGCAGCGGCAGGATCCAGTACCGGCTGAAGGTTGTTGAGCAGAGGCAGTCCTCGGGCTTGTGAAACGTAAAACTGCAGCTGGTTGAAAACGCTGGCTACTCGCTCCGTGCTTCCACCGCTACCGCTACCGCCACTGCTCGCGGCAGCCGCTGCGGCCGCTGCGGCCGTCTGTCTGCTGCCGGCACCGGTCGTGTCACGGATTCCGAGCAGTTCCTCCACTTTCTCAACGCACTCGTTGATGTTGAGCAGGAGCTGCAATACCGACTTTTTCTCGCGGATCGCGGCGCGCTCAGCGAGCTTGTCCTCGAGCGTGAGCACAATCTCCTGCAGCGACTCGCGCGATTTCTGATGTGTGGGGCGATTAGTTAAATGTTGCGATAAAACACAAACCTGGATGTCTTCACGGACTGTACCAAGCGGGGTCCGTATATGCTCGAGAGCCTAGAAGGGGAAAGTATCAACAGGTGAGCCGGTCGGCAAACAACGAATGCATGCCTTGTCAATGCCAGAGAGGTTGGTGGACAGGTTGATAAAGTCGGCATAGTCGTTGTTGATCAGCTCGACCAGCTCGTTCTTGAGGTTGCGCTGGAACGTCTGCAATTGTCGTTGTTTTTCGGGGTGGGGGTGGGTGGAAGGGGGGGGGGCGTCAGCACAACACAAAGGAAAGGCAAGAGGGAACACACCTGCAGATCTGCCAGCAACCTTTCCAGCGTCACGACCGTTCTTTGCGCGCTGATGAACGCATCCACGTCAAAGTGGGTCGCGCTGAACGACGCCGGCGAGAAACTGTACTGCGCGGCAACCTGCTGCGGCTGCTGCGGCTGTCCCTGGACAAAAGGGTATGAGACGGTCGAACTCGATCAACGAGGTCTTACGTTTGCGGCCATCATTATGGAAATGAGATGCCCATGAATACAATTTGCAAAAAAAAAAAAAATTCTGCTACTGGCGAAGGGTCGCTGCCAAGGCGTCGTACGTCTTGAGGCTCTTCTTGGACACGGAGGGCTGGACTTTGGTGAGGGCGAGCTCAAAGTGGGCAAAGGTGACCTCGGTCGCATCGACGCGGATCGCTGAGATAGCAGCCTCGCCTATTACATGTGTTATTTATGTTACGATCATGCAAACAAAAGCGTACGGACGAGGGCGGCCAGATCCGCGCCAGAATAGTTGGTGCACTTTTCGCTAAGAGCAATCGAGGGCAGCTTTTCCTTGGCGTCCTCCGACAACGGTGTCTTCTTCACCAGTGTCCACAATATTTGCACTCGCTCGTCGGGAGTAGGGAGGGCGACGTACAGCAGTTTATCCAACCGACCGGGCCGCAGCATGGCTTCGTCGATCATGTCTGCGGGAAAAGAAAGTTTTTCCGTCAAATTTAAAAAAAAAATTTTTGTTGTTGTTTTTTAATAATACCTGGCCTGTTGGTCGCGGCGATACAATAGACTTGTCGACGGGCATTGAGGCCATCCATCTCTGTTAAAAGGGTGTTGACGACCCGCTCGCTGGCCTGGGAAGCCGAGTCTGCGCCGCGTCGGGGCGCGAGCGCATCAAGCTCGTCGAAAAAGATGACACAGGGAGACGATGTCCGAGCGCGTTCAAAAACTTGCCGCACGCCGCGCTCGCTCTCACCGACAAACTTGTTCAGCAGCTCCGGGCCCTTGACAGAGATGAAATTGCAGCGGCTCTCGTTGGCGATCGCCTTGGCGAGCATTGTCTTTCCACAACCTGGGGGACCGTAGAGAAGAACTCCCGCTGGTGTCGACAGACCCATGCGCTCAAATTTTTCGGGTGACTTGATTGGTTCCACCACCGCCATCTGGAGCTCATCGCGGACTAGAAATTATAAAATTTTTTTATATTTAAAAGCCGTCTTTTGCCGTTGCAAACCTTGCGTCAGGGCACCCACGTCCTGCCACGTCACGTCGGGGATTGTAGCAAAGCCCTCGCGCTTGGCCGACGGTTGCACAAGAGGAATGGCTTTCTCAAAGTCTTCCATCGTCACACAGAGAGGCTCGAGTTGCTCGGCCGTTAGTGGATCGGTCATGGAACGAAGCAGATTGCTAGAGGCCACGCGAGCATCGTGCTCAGAGACGGCTGGGCTTCCAATGGCCGATGATGTTGCCGCAGCTGCCGAAGATGAAGACGATCCTGCTACCCCGGCGCTCGTTGTTGTCAAGATCTCCATTGCCGTCCCATCGCCATTGCCTTGGATGTCTTGAAAGATCCGCTTGACGGCAAAGTTGGCTGCCTCTTGAGTCAATGCCTAAAAAAAAATAATAATAAAAATAAAAAACAGAACCGGTTCAAAAAAAACACGTGTTTATCAAATAATCTACCTGAAGGTCGGCTCCAACAAATCCCGGGGTGGCCTTGGCAAGAGCCTTAAAGTCAAAGTCACCGGAAACGCGCAGCTTTTTGGTGAGGACACCGAGGATGTGTGCTCGTGCGTTCTCGTCAGGGCTGCCGATTGCGATCTCGCGATCAAAGCGCCCGGCACGTCGGAGGGCCGGATCAAGTGCATCCGGGCGGTTAGTTGCAGCAATAACGCACACGGGCTTGTTATCCGTGTATTCCATCGATAGTTCTTTCAAAACGGACTGTTTTAGCCTTCTAATAGTTTTTGCGTACCGTCAAAGCAAGTCAAGAGCTGGGCCACGATACGTCGCTCCATTTCTCTCTGGGCGGTGTCGCGCTTGGGCGTGACGGCATCTATTTCGTCGATAAAGATGATACACGGCGCCATGTCGCGGGCGTCGGCAAAGAGCTCTCGGATGCGCTGCTCCGACTCGCCAGACATTCCCGAGACGATCTCGGGTGCGGATACCTTGAAGAAAGGAACATCGAGCTCGCCGGCAATGGCATGGGCCAGTCGGGTCTTGCCGCATCCGGGCGGCCCGTGCAACAGGACGCCACTGAAAATAATATTGGCTTTTTAAGGTGCATTCAAAAAACCCTCTCATTCTTTTACCGTGGGGGCTCAACACCGAGGTGGACGTAGATTTCAGGGTGGGTCAGAGGGCGCTCGATGAGCTCGCGCACGTCCTGCAAGCACGATTCGAACCCGCCAATGTCAGAGTACCTCAAAGTGGGGCGGGTCGCTTGGGCCAGTTTGCCAGCCGTGGCACTGGTGCTGCTGCCACCACTAGAACCGGGCTCCTTGTCCTTCTTCCCAGTCTCTGCACGTAATTGAGCTAGCTTGGCAAGTTTGGCGGCCATGGCGGGCGATGCGTTCTTAGGGGCTCCCCGAAGCCTTCTCTTGGCATCAGGTGTGTTGATAATCTCTTGGACCGTCGCATTGCTTAAGGCGTCACTCTGTTGCTGTTCCTGTTGCGGTTGTGATGGCGGTGGTGGCTGCTGATACGGGTTGAGGCCGACGGCCGGGGCCTGATCGGCACTTTTCTGCTTGTACGACTTGGTCAGGGCCTGATTGAGCAGATTGGGATCCTAGATGTGACATTGTGCACTAAGTACAGGACAGAGAAAAGCAACAAAAAAAAAAATCCACGCGTACGTTCACTTGCATCATGCGGATCGGTTCTGATGAGCCCTTTTTGTAGTATAGCACACTGTCTTCATCCTCTTTCCCGCTCTCGCTGCCGTCGCCTTCCTCCTCGTCTTCGTCTTCGCCATCACCACCACTGCCGTCCCCGCTGTCGATCCCATCGTCGCCGTCCTTGTCGTCGTCGCCCCCGTCATTGCTGTTCTTGCGTTTGCTTCGGTGCAGCTGCTCGTCCTCGTCCGACCCGCGCACGCGCTTCCCCGGCTGCTGCTGCCGTTGCACAAACACGTTGAGTGCTAGATCGAATGGCACGGCCTTAGCTTCTCCTCCAAAACCAAACCAAACCAAGCACGTACCTCGCTCAACCGCCTTGCGCAGCGTGTTGCGCTTCTGCCGAGCAAGATCGCGGTGCTTGGCACAGAGCTGCTCGAGCGCGTCATCCACGCTGTAGCGCACCGCCCCGCTCGCGGTCGCCAGGGTGCGCAGCTGCGGCTTCAGCTGCTCCAGCAGCGACACCAGCCGCCGCTCAAACGGGCCCAGCGACGTCGACGGCGAGACGGAGCCATGTGTTGCTGAGGCCATATTTCCCAAAGTCAGTGATGTCAGGTATGTGATCCCCGGCGGCTTGCACCACTGAATCCCCCTTCCCTGCAAGCAGCGCTCAACACGGCCACAAACGAGCTGGTGACCAAGCTCAAGCGGCGGTAACGCGTCTGCTACTACTGTTGCTATACTAGTATAGATAAAAATCCGTGCTTTCCATTCTCTCAGGCAAATCGTCGGTGCGTACGCGACTGCCGTGCAGACCTTGGTCTTGCTGCGCTCGGCCGTCTCGGCGACGCGGTTCACGTCGGCCGACGGGATCATCGAGGTCATTCGCTCGATCGGGCGGACGCTCGTCCAGGCAGCGCCCCTGGGTGCGTGTTGCTGTCACTGGTATAAAGCTCACTTCCTCCCCCCAAAAAGAGCTGTCCATTGGCAACACGGTGCGCCGTGTCCTGCGCGTCATCCGCGAAGAGGCCAGCGATGCCGAAGAGGAAGTCGCCCACGAGACGTCCATGGACGATATCAACCGGACAAACTCGCTCCTGAGCACGCACACGAGTATGTACAACTTGCTCGCAGCCACCAACAAAAAGGCGTCGGAGACGCTGGCGCGCGCGCACTCGGATCTCAAGGGAGCGGTCATCGAGGCCCTCAACCAGATGCTCGACGAGCTCGAGAACGTGTACTCGTCCATCACCCTCCAGGCCCTCGAGCACATCCACAGCAAGTATGTATTTGTGAACACTTGGGCTAGGTGGTACTCAAACTTTGCAACAGCGAAATCATCCTCACCCTGGGCATCTCGCGCACTGTGACAGAGTTCTTCAAGGCCGCTGCACGCAAGCGCAAGTTCCAGGTGATCGTTGCCGAGACAGCCCCTTCGTACGACGGGCATAAGTTGGCCCTGGAGCTTGCCAAGGCTGGCATCGACACGACCGTGATAACCGATGCGGCGATCTTTGCGATGATGGCGCGTGTAAACAAGGTGATCATTGGCACGCACGCTGTCCTGGCCAACGGAGGCCTGATCGCTCGCAGCGGGACTCATCTCGTCGCGTCGGCTGCAAAGTACCACGCCACGCCAGTCGTCGTGGTCACTGGACTCTTCAAGCTCGCACCCGTGTATGCCTTTGACCAGGACACGTTTAACGCACTGGCCTCACCGGCGTCAACTCTGCCCTTTGAGGATTGTAAGTCGCTTTTTGCTTGTGATACAACTAATAAAAATTTTTGTAGCAATCTTAACTGACAACGTCGACGTGTGCGTGCCATTCTTTGACTACATCCCTCCAGAGCTTGTCAACCTCTTTGTGACCAACATGTATCAACCGCCTTTATCTCATTGCCGTCCAATCTAACCATTGTGCACCGTAGGGCCGGCCATCCCCCCTCGTACATCTACCGACTTCTGAGCGAGCAATATCACCCAGACGACTATGTGATCTAAATAAATGAAAGAACAAACGATAAATTACTAATGCACGTACAACCGTCCCCTTTCTCTCTTTCTCTCTTTCCTCTCTCTCTCTCTCCCTCTCTCTCTCTCTCCCTCTCTCTCCCTCTCGTGCCAACTCACGTAAAAACACCCACGACCAGCCCTTCTCGATGTCGAAGTGGCACCATAATTTGGTCTTTTACTGCGTGCTGGCTAGACTAAAGATCGCCGTTCGATGACTCTATCGCCAAAGTGACCGCGATCCAAGAGACAGATACGCGGCCGACATAAAAGTTCCCAGTGGTAGTTGAGGAGAGAAAGAGACGTTAGTAAATTTTCATCCCGGGTCGGCATGACGGACACACTCCGAAGAATAAAAAACACGACGACTGCAAGCGTGACGCGCTTGAGCTCGTCGGCCCAGTCGTTCCTCGCCTCCCCAAACACACCGACGTCAACGTCGTCGTTCCCAAGCAATGGTTTCAGCGCTTCTACAAGCACGGACGAGGTACTAGCGTCCGTCCCTCTCGTGTGGTTAAGGTGACATTCACCTAACAACAACACTGCAACCAGATCCTCAAACAGGGCGTCCTGCGCAAGCAAGGCGGCGAGTTCAAGTCGTGGAAGGAGCGCTGGTTTGTCCTGACCAAGGACTCGCTCTCGTACTACAAGAAGAAGGAAGTACGCTCTTTCAAAGAGGGGAGGGGCGGTTGCAGTGCTGTTGTTGTTTACTTACCAGCCTGGCTGTTTCTAGGACACGACGCCGATCAAGACGGTCCCACTCGGCGAGATGACCGACTGCAGGCCCGAGAGCGCGTCGTGGGTACTGGAAGCAAGGCGTTTTCCGTACCTGTTTGTGGTCGAGACGGGGCTGCGGACGTTCCTGATCAGCGCACGCAGTGAAGTCGAGCGCAAAGAGTGGGTCGACACCATCGCTGCGCTGATCAAGATGAACAACAGCAGTGCGGCTGCGGCTGCTTCCGGCCACACCGGGGTGAGCACATTGATCGACTGCCCCTTGGTTTGAGTACCCTAATAATAATAATAATAAAACAGTCATCGCCCGAGCCAAAGAAGGAGCTGGATGCGTCCAAAACAGGCAGCGTCCATGCGGACACCTCCTTTGTCGCGTCGGGGGAGACAGATGCCGGGCCAGTGCCCTGGATCAAGAAAGCCCGTGGATCAATGTCTGCTGCGGTCAGCAGCCAGCGGATCAGAAAGGAGTTTGACAACACGCTCTACACCCGACAGCTTAAGGTTCTCGTGCGCAATGAGGCCCTGAGCGACCTTGTCCTCCAGGTCGGCATCGATCTTGTGCCTGTTCATCGAGCCATCCTCGCTGCGCGCTGTCCTGTATGCTTGATCGTTCCCTAAAAAAATAGACTAATGCTTCTCCGTAGGTCATGCTCAGGTTCATTCCACCGGACAGCAACGTCCACAAGCCGGCCGTCTCTCTGGATGGATTTGTGAGCTCAATCGACTCGCTCAATCGCGTACTGGACTATGTGTACCTGGACGAGATCGAATTGACGGTGTCGACGGTGATGGACGTTCTGTACACGGGTAAACAGCAAACTGTTTTGTTTTTTTTTCCCCTTTACCATGTCTAACAAAGAGGGCGATGGGTGTTTGTACAGCCAACACGTTTGAACTGATACGGTTGCAGCAAATTTGCAAGGTGTTTATCCGCAACCGCCTCGACGTGGGCTCGGCTTTGGTGCTGCTCAAAGGGGCCAATCGGCAGCATCTGATTGAGGAGGAGCACTTTGTCTTGCGCTTCCTCAAAAACATGGACCACTACAAAGTCGTGCTGCAGCAACCAGAGGCTCAGCAAATGGTGGAAGAAAACAATCGTGCGTTTTTTTTAATTCTTGCTCTCTCTCTTAAAATACTAAACTAGCTTTTAATTATCATCAGCGCTCTATGTCACGCTGACACAGGTCTTGGGCACACCAGACGACCAGCTGGCCTCCGAGTTGATCAACGTGACCGTGCTGCCATCCACGCACAAGGCTGACATCGAAGGTCTCATGCAGTCGCACAGCTTTGCAGATCTGCACGTCTTCACAAAGGACGGCATCATCTTTGCACACCGCATCATCGTCCAGGCACGTTGCCCGCTCTTTATGGACGAGGGCACCCTCGCTGTGGACGACAGTCTCCGGAATAGCCCAATTGGCAAGCCTCAGGTGCCCCCCACTTTTTTTTTCCAGCCGTTTTGAATGAACAGGAGTACTAATGCCTACTATTTGATAGACACTCAAATTTCCAACGCTTTGCGCAGAGACCGTCTTCACGTTCCTCCAGTACCTGTACAGCAACTCGATTGTCTTGGACTCGCTCGTGGAAGCGTACAACCTGATCGAGCTGGCTGAGCGTGTCTCGCAAGACAACCTCTTTAGTCTTTGCGGTACGTGCACATTGAAAATCTGGTCCAAACGTTGAAAATGATACAGAGGAAATGATGCGCCAATTCCTGAACAAGGACACTGCCCTCAAGATCCTCATGGTCGCGTCCGAGTACGAGCTTGTCAATCTGAAAAAGGAAGCCCTGGCGCTCATCATCAAACATGCGCCCGAGATCCTCAAGCGCCCAGAGCTTAGACAGGTGTTGTCCCAGTGGCCCTGGAACCTGATCGACATCATCCGTGCGCTGGCGTCACAGGATGCGTCTCGTTTGTCCGACGAGGAAGACTACTATGAGGACAATGACCAAGGTCACGAAAGCGACGACGATAAAATCCCCGTAACACCTACAAAATGATAACAAGCGTATTTAAGCCCCTCTCTCTCTCTCTATCTCTCTCTTTTTTCCCCACCCTCTCGCGTCTAATTGAGTTGCCACCACCAAAATGTATACAAAGTGTACATGCTTTTAATTGGGCTTAAAAATCGATTGGGTAAACAAGGACATTTTGTTGTGGCGTTACGCAGATCATTGAGTTGGCTGGCACAGGGAGCCAGTCAAGTTCGTCAAACGTCGTCGGCTCTGGAAGATGGAAATGCAATTAGCAAAAAGAAGGAAAAATAAGTTGTAGTTACCAGATGCAATGATCACAACATTTTCGCGTCGATCCTCCTTGACCATGCGGTAGTAGCCTGGCTCGTACGACTCGAATTTTGACCCTTTGTTTCGGGGGGCGGCATAAGAATAAAAAGCCACTTGGCATCGGTTCACGTACCGGACGAGTAAAACAGTGATGCAGACTCGGTGGCGTTGCGGTTGTTGTAGCGCGTGACAAGGACATACGAGCCTGTCGAGACGGCAAAGTTCATCAGACTGGCCTCCGTAACGCCGGCTTCATCCTGCCAACGGTTGATCTGGGCAATTGTTTGAACCATGGCGACGCGTAGCTCGTCCAGGGTAAAGTGGGCATCAAACGGCTTCCGCAACTGTTTTTTTTTTTTAACCGCATTAGAACAAGACGCTTTATTGCCTGTCATGCCTGATTGAGGAACACGGCAAAGGCACTCTCCGAGTCGGTATTGCCAGAGATGAGCTGGTACAGCTCGTCCGTCAGGCTCTCGCGCAGACGTCGCTTGATCTTGGTAAACCCGCTCACAAACCCGTTATGCATCCACAGGAAGTTGCCGTACTGCCACGGGTGGCAGTTTGTCTCTGACACGGGCGTGTCGCTGCTGGCTGCACGCACGTGCGCAAAGACGAGGTGCGACTGTATTTTCTCGGCCAGCCGGAGCAGGTTTGGGTTGTTCCACGCTGGCATGACGCTCGTAAACACGCACGGCGTCGACGACTTGTTATTGGCATGGTCCCCGGCGTCATTCGGATCGTACCATCCCACTCCAAAGCCATCTCCGTTCAGCGGCCTCGCATCATCCACACGCAGCCGCGAGTCGTAGCTTTGCTGCAAAAACCAAATGTCAACAAACGCCAAAAAAAGGAAAATCCGACCTTTATGATTGAATGCACTGGCCGCGTGATCAGGTCGCACACGCGAATCGGATGCCTGACAACAAAGAATGAGCATTTCCACCAAGGCACAAGGGCGCCCGTACCGTCCTTTGTACACCAAAAAGCGGCACATTGGAACGTCACTTGAAGAGCAGACGGCTATCAGACGTGGGAGGCCACGTGGGCGTGATTTAGGAGCAAATTGGACACCATTTTCACACAATGGCGTCCCTATCTCCTGTACGTTGAGGCCGCCTAACGGCTGACCGGCCCCTCTCACTGTCCCTCCCCGTTTGTCTTAGGAATCGGTGGTGGACAAGCTCAGATCGGTCAACGACAGCGTCGAGAGCATCCAGACGGTGTCACACTGGCTGACGTACCACCAGAAGCACAGCCGCATGTACATTGACGTGTGGAAGGCTGAGCTCGCGCAAGGTAAGGAAGAGATAGCCTTTTTTTTTTTTCCCCTTGTCGGGGCTGGGAATCTAATGATGACACAGCGAACCCACCGCAGCGGCTGCGGTTGCTGTATGTCGCCAATGAGCTCGTCCAGAGCAATCGCAAGAAGCTGCCGAATCTCGTGAGCGAGTTCTTCCCTGCATTCTTGGAGACAATGCCCCTGGCGATGCGCGGGGCCGATGAAAAGACCCAAAAGTCGATCAGGCGGCTGGCGACCGTGTGGGAGGAGCGTCAACTGTTTACGGCCGCCAACGCGGCTCGTCTCAAGCGTGCCCTAGGTACAAACACGAAAAAAAAGAAAAAAAATGCAAATATTCATTGAAAAACGATAAAAACAGATGCTGTGGCCCCGGCGCCTGCGTCGGCGTCTTCGTCGTCATCAGCGACGGCGGCGGCCACCTCGCCTGCATCTAGGCCTGCGCCTGTGTCGGGATCCACGTCCGCTTCGGGTGGACCGCGCTCTCAGGAGACTCAGATTGCAGACTTGGCTCGACGACTGGATGAGGCTTCACATGAAGACAAACGCCTCGAAGCACAGCTGGAGCAGTCTTCCCAAGCACTGACATCGCGAGAGGGGATTATGAAAGCCAAGCGTAATTTTTTTTATTTTTTTTGAATCAAGAAAAAATTAAACATTCTCTTTGTTCAGACTTGGCCGAGATCGAAGAGCTTCAAAAAACCATTGAGGTGGCAAGTGATGTTGCATCCAAACTCTTTACTCGAACCCAGGCAGAGGTATTGAGCGTAAGCATCAGTTTTTAAGTTTTTCAAATCGTTGGGGATACAGGTCGCGGACCTCACCCTGCTTGTGGAAATGCTCTCCCGTTCGCTTAAAAAGCACGAGTTGCAATTGGCGTCGATCCAAGAGAAGCAAGATGTACCCCCAACAAAAACAGTCGCTTTCGCCGTCTCTCTAACGTTTTCTTCTTAAAACATTTCAAGGAATACCAAGAAAAGACATCGACGCTGAACGACCTCAAGCGTCTTGCCAAGGCCAAGGCCGACGAACTCACAGCAGGATCGCTGCTCCAGTCCAAGCCCCCGCCCGTCCTATCGGCGCACGACATCTTTGACAATGCGTACTCAAACGACCCTGGCACGCCTCCGTTTCCCCCGCCAGAATTTTCCGGCGGCGACATGTCCATCTTTCACACCACCGATCTGAGCGACCCCGGCAAGGCCCCCTCGAGCTACTCGATGAGCAATTCTCGTTTTGCGCCGTACTAGCCATGGCTGTTGTGAATGCGGAAAAAGAAGCGAGTCGGAATTGAGTATTGGGTGATGCATTTCATTGAAATGGCGGAACTCACACCGTTGGGTCACGCCGTCGCCGGCGGCATCAGCGGCATGGTCGGCTTGACGTGCACGTACCCTCTGGACCTTATCAAGACTCGCTTGCAGGTACTGTGCTGTCGCTTCCGAGGGAGGAGAGGGTGATCTGGCGGGGGGGAGTGGGGAAGTCGGGCAGCGAATCATCTGCACGTGCGGTTGCCTCCGCCTTAGTCCCGTCTCTGTTTGTAACCCCTTTGTGGCGTGCGCGCGTTTAGGCAAAGGGCACCGACTACAAGAACGCTTGGGACGCGTTCGAGAAGATTCTGTCCAAGTCTGGCGTTGCGGGTCTGTACGTGGGCCTTCCGTCGGGGCTGCTGTCGACCCTTCTGCACCAATTTGTTTACTTTTACTGGTACGAGTTCCTCAAGCCGGTCTACCAAGGGAAGAGCAAGGAGCCGCTGAGCACGTTCTGGCAGGTACGCAGAAGGTAGACAAAGGTGGGGCAGGGGGTGCTAACGACACTGCACAGTTGCTGCTTGGCGTCCACGCAGCGTCGTTCAACTCGGTCACGACCCTCCCCATCAGTGTCATCAACACACGCATCCAAACGACGCCACTCGGTCAGTCCAAGGTTGGCTTTGTTGTGAACAAACAATTGGAGGGAGGGGGGGTGCTCACTCGTTTTTTTTTTGGCCTCTAGGGTATTACAGGAACCTTCCAGGAGATTGTCAAGGAAGAGGGTATCCTCGGGCTGTGGAAGGGCATCCAGCCAGCACTCATCCTTAGCATCAACCCTGCCATCACCTTTTTGTTTTACGAAAAGCTCAAGAGTATGTAGACTATTCCGTTTCCGCTGGCTCCCCGTTTTTTTATTCACAGCATTATGAAACTAGGCACATGGGAAGCAAGCGTCAAGGCCAAGGACCCCAAGGCGAGGCTATCATCTCTGCAGTTTTTCATCATCGGAGCCATCTCCAAGACAATCGCCACCATCGTCACCTATCCGTACATCATGGCCAAGACACGATTGCAGTCAAAGTACTCTGAAAACAGCGGGGTTCCCAAGTACAAGGACACGATGGATGTCCTCGCCAAGGTGTACCAAGCCGAGGGCATCGTGGGCTGGGTTTCGGTACCGCCTTTCTTTTTTTTTTTTCAAAAGGTAAATCCAAACCTATTCTTTGTG
>Ga0302230_10000582_pt1 | contig 29702 bp, 55 predicted proteins | sample II_Palsa_N2_1_FD_193523 | JGI IMG/M metagenome (GOLD analysis project Ga0302230, IMG submission 193523) | Peat permafrost microbial communities from Stordalen Mire near Abisko, Sweden - II_Palsa_N2_1 | ecosystem: Environmental > Terrestrial > Soil > Palsa > Peat permafrost | place: Sweden... | reverse complement strand
CGATTACAACAAAAAGTACGTCCCCCCCCCCCCCCCCCCCCCCTTCAATTAAATCTCTTAAGACAAGCTGATGTACATGTTGAAAACTAGACGTGCGGCTGTCCGCAGCAAGACTGAAAAGGAGCATCAACAACTTGAAGACCGCGTACGCCAGCTCGAAAAGGACAGCAAGACTCAAAAGTTCCTGGAGAATGATCGCTCTGAAATCGAGGCGGCTATCAGCAAGCACAAGCAACAGCAGAAGACGGGCCTCCAGCGTGTTGACCAGATCACCGAGAAGATTACTTTGATTTCTGAAGACCTCGAGAAACAACGTGATCAGCTTTCGTCCTCCAACAAGACCCGCCAGGATCTCCAGTACCGACAAGCGAAAATTTTATTTAATTAACAAGAAAAAAAAATTTTTTTTTTCTTGCAGAAAAGCGATCCGGGACATCGATGACAGGCTGCGAGAGATCCGCTCGCAATTGACCGAGTACTCTCAGGACAAGAAGCAGTCAGAGCGTGGCAAAAAGAACGAGGAAATGTTGCGAAAGCTGATCGCCCACTTCCCCGGCCGCGTCTTTGGTCGTCTTGTGGATCTGTGCAATCCGACCACCCCCAAGTACCGTCTGGCGATCTCCACTGTCCTCGGCAAAAAGTACTTTCTACATACGCGTGTTTTGAATTGTTGACTAAAAAAAGGTTATGCCTAGTCTGGAAGCCATTGTCGTCGATACGGAGGCGACTGGCCGTGAGGCAATCAAAGAGCTCAGTGATGGTCAGCTCGGTGTAGCGACGTTTCTGCCGCTGGACTCGATCCGCATAAAGGATGTCAAGGAGAAATTCCGCAACCAGCAGCAGTTCCCCGGTGTGCATCTCGCCGTGGATCTCGTCAACCCGACCGCGCCAGCGTACCTCCGAGCTGTCCAATACGCGTGCGGTGACACGATTGTGTGTGACAGCATGTCTGTGGCGCGCGACGTGTGCTACCGCCAGAATGAGCAGGTCAAGGCCGTTACGCTTGAAGGAGAGGTCTTTCACAAGGACGGCAAGCTCACGGGGGGCGGCAGCGAGCAGTCGGACCGATCCGCGCGCCAGTGGCAGCAGCGTGACTTTGACACGCTACAGGAGAGGCAGAACGACAACCTGAAGGAGCTCGAGGCCAAACAAACTGCCCTCCGTCGTCTTCCCGATGAGGCAGACACCGAGTCCGCAATCAAAGGCCTTGAGGTCCAGCTCAAGACTATGCGGCAGAGCCAGTCGACTGAGAAGAGCAAGGTGGATGACGTCGAAAAGCGACTCAAAGAAGATGAGGGCAAGCTGCGCCAAATCAACATTGACCTCGAAAAGGTAAATACTGCTGTCTAAAAATTTATTCACCGAAAAAAAATTTTTTTTATTTATTTTTATTTTTATCTAGCTTGCACGGACTGAGAAGCTTCACAATGAGGAAGTCGACAAGATCAAAGCGGTGATCGGAGCAGTGCAGGACAAGGAGTTTGACAGTGCGTTCAACACTTTCCAGTCGTTCAGTTTTGAAAATAATAATATTTCAACCAGCTTTCTGTCGGAAGATTGGCGTGCCCAACATTCGAGTATACGAGGATACCCAGCACAAGCAGTCGCTGGACAAAGTCAACAAAAACATTGACCTCCAGAACGCTCATTCCAAATGCCAAACACAGTATACATTAAAGAGTGTTCAAAATACATACTAATTTTTTTTTTTTTTTTTTGGGCAAGACTGGAGATGGGCCAGAGCAGGCTGAAAAAAATCAAGGACGAAATCAAAAAAGCTGAAAAGGACGTGAATGCGGAGCAGGCCAACTTGGTTATTTTTATTTTTATTTTTGCACTATGAAATAGGCATAAACGGGCTTTCTCTTTGTACAGAACTCTCTGCTCGAGCAACAGATCAACCTCAAGACGGCGTTTGACCAAGCGAGCAAGGAGCAGAAGAGCTTGAAGGACGACCTGCAGCGGGCCGAGAAACTCTTGGATGCCAAGACATCCGAAGTGAAACAAGCCAAGTCTGTCCTGGACGACCTGAAGGAGTCTGTTGACAACATGATGAAGGAGATCAGCCAAAAGGTTTTTCGTCGTCACAAAATCGGTTCCTAAATCAAATTATGCAGGAGTCGTCGATTGAAAACGCCGTCGCCAGCCGCCGAGCGCTTCTCAAACAGTACAAGCTGGACAAGGTCGCCATCCCTCTGTTGGATGCTGAGTCTTTGGAGGATATCGAATCCGATTTTGATATTGGCAAGGTAAAAACTATTACTTCCAGAAAAGTAATTCATTTTTTTTTGTTTTTATTTTTTTTTTGAACAGCAATCAATCAACTACTCGGCTCTTCCGAAAGAGTACAGGAACGTCGAAGCCGGTGTCGAGGGGTCACTGCTGGACAAGATCAAGGCACAAGGCCTGGAGCTCGATCGTCTGGACCCCAACATGCGTGCGCTGGACCAGTACGTTTCACATCGCAAAAAATACCTTTCCCCCTAACATGAACATGAAGACTGACCGACGTTGAGGCCCGTCTCAAGGTCACCGATGATACATTCAATCGTGAACGCCAGGAGCTCAAGGATGCTAAAGATCGCCATCAAAAGGCCAAGAATCAGAGGTCAGCAGTTTGTGCAGTTTTTTTAATGCTATTTACTAAATAAAAAAAAAATGTTTATGCCTTTTTAGAACTGACAAGTTCCTCAGTGCCCTCAACCACATTCGCGAGCAGATGAACAAGATCTATGGAGAGCTGACCAAGGGCCCAACCTTTGTCCACGGCGAAGCTCACCTCGAACCAGAGGACGAAAACGAGCCCTACCTCAAGGGCATCCGACTCCTCGCGAATCCTTCCGGTCGATCCACGCGTGATGTGTCAGATCTGTCTGGTGGAGAGAAGACAGTGCGTTCCCCCCCTAAAACACTGCTCTATTAAAAGAAACCTTTTCTGCCCAACAGCTGGTGGCACTTGCCTTGCTCTTTGCCATGCAGAGCTACCGACAGGCACCCTTTGTCGTGCTGGACGAGGTGGATGCGGCACTTGATTCAACCAATCTCAAGCAGGTGGTCGAGTACGTCCGTCGCAAGGCCTCTCCAGACTTCCAAATCATCCAGATCTCTCTCAAGAGCGCCATGTACGAGCGTGCAGATGCCCTCGTGGGCGTGTTCCGTGACCAGGTGAGTTTTTCTTTCTTTCTTTCTTTATAAAAAAACACCCTAATGTACCATTCACGTGCCAATCAGGCCCAAGCGAGCTCGGGAGTCCTCTCGCTCGACCTGACCCAGTACCAGCCTGCACTCCCAACTGCATGAATTGTTTTTCAGTGTTTGCAAAAAAACAGTTTCTCGTGAGATCGAAAAAGAATTTTTTTTCTTTCTCCAGAAATGCGGCATGCACAGTGCACCCCCTCCTCTCCCGGTTCTGGCACAGCGCACCCTGGCTGCGGTCTAACTGCTCTTCCTCATGTGCTCTTTTCTCTTTTAATGTGCTCAAAAAAAAACAAGCAAGGGGCGAGCCATGTCAGTCGACGATTCGGGCGACAGCCTCGCGATCCCGTTGACGAGCGCAGGAATTGCTGCCTCGAGCTCTGGCGGCACGGTCCGCTCGACGGCAGGCATGAGCAAGGAGGAGATCAAGGAGCTGAAAAAGCTGGAGAAGCAGGAGAAGCGTCCTCGTGCGGCCAAGGTAACCTACAACCTTTTTTTGTTGTTGTGTCAAAATCTAAAAAAAAAAACGCGCAAACACATGAACACCGTCTTCCGCTTCGTCCGCCAAAAAAACACGTAGATGATGCTAGAAGAGTTCAAGCACTCGCAGCAAAACGAAGTCTTCATTGGCGAGATCGAGCACCGCAACGTGTACTTTGGCTCTGAGGAGGACCTCGCGCTGTTCAACGAGATCAAGGCCTACCGTGAGGAGCGCCCCACCGAGGACATGAACAAGTCGGCCTTTGGTCTCTTCTGTACGTTTTTGCACACACGAAATAGGAAATCGCTGAAATCTGTCAACAAAAGGCGCCCGCCCCAACGGCGATGCCATTGTCAAGGTCGTGTACCGCTCGCGTCACCCCGACTATGTCATCAAGGTGGTCGAGAAGGAGAGCTACAAGGGCAAGTTCACGCCGATTCGCGCGCTCTTTGAGAAGAAGCTGCTCAAGGCCGGCCTCGTCATCGTGCACGATACCTACTTTGACACCGAGGATATCTACGTGCTCGTCTTCACGCCCTTCCAGCTCCTGCTCAAGGTTGCGGAAGAACGTGGCATCAACTTTGAGCTTATCCAGGGGGACGAGCCCCCGACCAAGACCGGCTGGGCTCTGATGCTCGACTTTTTCCTCAACAAGATTGAGCCTGAGCCGTCGGCGCCCTTTCGCACTGCCAAGATCGAGCAGGTATCTATGTCCTGCTAAATAATAAATAATGTTTTTTTTGTTTTTGTTGTTGTTTCCTTCTTTCAGTTCAAAGGGTCGGACAGCGACCACAAGTGCGTTGGCTCCGATCCGGAGGAGACCCTGCGCAAGGACTTTTTCCGCAAGTCTCTGCGCCAGCTCCTCACTTGGCATGTGATCACTCACACGACGCTCAAGTTGAACGAGCTCAAGAGTTTGTCTTCGCTGCCCTTCAAGCCATCTTCGCGCTTCAGTAACATGAATCTGCAAACGACTCTGTCTAATTTTAACTCCTTTTCCAGGCATCAACCACATGCTTGCAAAGGGTATCTATACCCAGTTCTTCCCGATCCACGATGGCTCAATGAAGAGCAAGCAGGAGCACCCCAACCTTCGGTACACGACCATTTGTTGCGACTTGTCTAAATTTTTCCATGACAGCACGCAACTCAAGCATGACTGGTCCCTGGCGCCGTTTACGCTGCAGCCCCTGGACAAGATCCGCTCGTACTTTGGTGAGCGTGTTGCTCTTTACTTTGCGTTCATTGGTAAGAATGCTGCCCTCTGTCTTTTCTTATTCTTATCCAATAGGTTTCTACACATGGTGGCTCGTGATTGCCAGTGTAATTGGTATTATTGCGACCCTCTACGGCATTGGCCAATCTTATTCGTACGTCGATTTACTTGAGGAGGATTTTTTTTTTTAAAAAAAAAAAAATAATAATACAATAATAATTGCAGGACTGGCTCATTTGATTCGGCTGTGCTCTTTGACAATGGCTTCAGTATTCCGTTTGCTGCTTTCATGTCCATCTGGGCAACCATGTACCTGGAGTTTTGGAAACGTCGTCAGAACCTGCTCTCGTGGTGGTGGGACATGATGGATTTTGAAGAACAGGTAAAGAAAGCGTTTGTGCTGTTTTTTTTTTTTCGTATTCTTATAACGACTTGACTTCTAGGAAGCAACGCGTCCCGAATGGTACGCCACATCGATGCGCACGTCTCCAATCACCGGTAAAAACGAGTTGTACTATCCCGAGAGCCGTCGCATGATGAAAATGATTGCGTCCTTTGCTTGCGTCTTTGTTGGCGTACGTTTACACAAGCCGACAAGCCTTTTTTTTTTTATATTTATTTTAAGGGCCACTATTCATAGGTCGTCATCGTCCTTGCCTCGGTAACTGCGACGATTGTGTACCGTGTCTGGGCCGTCAACAACATTGGCCAGTGCACTGCTGTCAACGGAACTGAGACTTATTGCGTGCCATCGTACGCCTCCTCTGGCAACGTCATTCCGGATACGTTTATCACTGGTATAAACAGAGTAGATTTCTTACCACTAAAAAAAAAAAAAATGAAAAAAAATTTTTTTTACCTAGCATGCCAGGATTCGTGCTGGTTTAGCACCACGGAAGCCAATTGCAACGGCACTGGACCCATTTTCTCGGCTGCCTTACCCGCCGGCACAGATGTCCCTGCATGCGAATGGTTTGTGCCCGTCAACGGAAGCGCCTACTGCCGCCCTGGTACGATCTAACGTACCCGCACACTTTATCTGATACTGTGACACATCCAGCTTGCGAACAATACCTGAACGGTGTGACATGCAATAATGGGTACAATCCCACTGGACAAGCAAACGGCTCGTTCCCCTACCTTACGCTGCCTGGATATCGCTCCACCTGTTCTTTTGTTGATCCGACGTATGGCTCAACCATATCTGCCTCGTTCATCTCTCTAGTTGTCATCCAGTTCTTCAAGCTGGTATAAAAAACGACTTTTTTATGTTTATTTTTTAAAGATTGATTTCTGCATGTTGCCAGTTTTTCCCTGCCATTGCTACTGCGCTCAACGATTGGGGTACGTGAAAATCCTGGGTACTCCTGAGCTAACAGTGTTCGACGTGCAGAGAACCACAAGACAGACACGATCTACGAAGATGCACTCATCGCCAAGTCCTTCTTCTTTGATTTCCTGAACTCGTACACGACGCTGTTCTATATTGCGTTTTTCAAGGGTACCCTCGGTGGTTCCCTGTTTGGTTCACCCCTGCTCGTCGACCACTGTCTGTACGGCGGCTGTCTGACTGAACTTTTGATCCAGCTCGTGACTCTGTTCTGCGGCACGCAGTTTATCATGAAGATCACCGACGTCCTTATTCCGTACGTACCCTACTTTTGGCAATACTAATAATAAAAACAAAAAACAAAAACAAAAAAAAAAGATACGTCAAGACCCTGATCCGCAGCCAGTACGAGCAAAAGGAGAAGGAAGAAATGCAAAAGCTTTACGACGATTTCGTACGTCGACTACATCTCTTTCCTTTCATTCTAAAGAGAAGGGCCAACTATAGACGGCCAATGAGAGGGACAGCAACGGTGAGGCCGTGGATCCTTCCAACGAGATGCAGAAGCCTCCGCAGTGGATCAAGGACGAGAAGCTCGAGCCTGGCTTTGACCTGTTTTATGACTATGCTTGGCTCGCCACTCAGTTTGGTTACATGACCCTCTTTGTCGTCGCATTCCCTCTTGCTCCTCTGGCTGGTCTCCTCAACAACATTATCGAAATCCGCACCGATTCGTACCGCCTGATCACTCGTTTCCAGCGCCCCCCGGCGCGTGAAGCCGAAGACATTGGTATTTCTGCGTTTTTCTTTTTTCTTTTATTTAATTATTTGTTTTTGTGTCTAGGAACGTGGTACTACGTCCTCAAGGTTCTCAGCCTCATGGCTGTCATTACCAATGCATTCATCGTCGCCTTCTCGTCGTCGTGGGTCTCGAACACCATCGGTGCCAGCATCCCTGGCTACACCCCCACCTGGATTCAGGGCTACCAGGCACTCAACAATGTCAACGACGTAACTTTATTTCCTTTTTTTCAAGTGCCTTCAGGCTGATTCATATCGTTTTACTCAGGTCAAGCTCCCTTTGCTCGCGTACCGTCTTGTCATCGTCATTGTGTTTGAGCACGCCGTCTTCTTCCTCCAGCTCATGATCGCTTGGTTCGTGCCTGATGTCCCAGCGCCAGTCGTCTTGGCCATCGAGCGTGAAAAGTACCTCGCCAAGATCCTCATCGATGGCGAAGCTGAAGAAATTCCCCTGGACGATGATGACGAGAAGGTGTTTGAGCGCTTCGAGTCCATTGCCTAAGCCCTCCCCATCTTCCCCAAAACCGAGTTTGTTTGTTTGTTTGTTTTCTCTCTGGCCTTTCTACGGCCGTTCTTTACTGGTACCCATCCGAGTTTCTTTGTGATTGTTTTTTTTCAGTGGACCAAAAACTCGAAAAAAAGACAAAAAAAAAAAAATGCCTCCGCCACCGGACACGGAGTATTACGAGCTGCTCGGTGTGAGTTGGGAGGCGACACAGGCCGAGATCAAGAAGGGCTACTACAAGGTTGCGCTCAAGTACCACCCCGACAAGAACCAGGGCGACGCCGAGGCGGCCGAAAAGTTCAAAAAGGTCTCGGAGGCGTACCAGGTAAGCGCTCGTTCGACACTCAGTGTGTCTGTCACTGAGCCAAAAGGGCAGGTGCTGTCAAACACCGAGCTCAAGGAGCGATACGACAAGTTTGGCAAGGATGCCGCGAAGGACCATCCGGAGATCAATGCCAAGGAGCTCTTCAACGCTCTCTTTGGTGGCGGCAAGGTATGCAGTCCACTCAACAGTCCATGACCAAACAGACATCACCCAGTTCGAGGACTATGTGGGCGAGCTGTCGGTGGTCTCAGAGATGGAAAACATGGCTCAAAACAGCGGTGCTGCCGATGGCGACGTCGCTAGTTCGCAGCCTGCCGGTGGCCCCAGTCCACAGCTCGACAACATGACCGAGGAGCAGCAAAAGCAGCGCGAAGAGCAACGAGCCAAGCGTATCAAGAAGCTGACCTCGCAGCTAATCGTTCGACTGCAGCCGTTTGTCGACGGTACGCAGGGTTCAGAGTGTGGTGTTGTAAAACCGGAAAACAGGCAAATCCAACGAGTTTGAGGCCAATATCAAGGCAGAAGCGCTCGAGCTCCAGGACGAGTCGTTCGGTGCAGACATGCTCGAGGCTATCGGCTACGTCTACGAACTCAAATCGCAACAGCAGTTGAGTCAAGTCAAGGTTTGCTGCCTTTTTCGTTCCACCGCACTTGACCATTAATGCCAAAACAAAAACAAAAAAAGCTGTTTGGGATTCAGCTCTCCAATCCGTATCACTACACTCGCGAAAAGGTGCATACGGTCAAAAGCGCCGTCAATGTCATCACATCCATGGTCGACATGCAGGTGACCGCTCAGGAAATCCAAAAGCACGAGGAAAAGGGCACATTGAATGAGGACATGCGTGCGCAATTTGAGACGGACGCTGCTGCAAAGAGTAACTGTGCTGCTCACGTTCTGTTCATGCGATTTCCCTAACACTTTGACCAAGTGATGGCCATCTTATGGCGCGTCAACAAACTCGAGATCGAGACGGTCCTACGTGAAGTCTGTACGCAAGTCCTTTCTGTAAGACCAAACGATTTCTTTTTGCTCCTCTTAGCTTACGACCTCGAAAATGCAGGACGAGGGGGTCGACAAAAAGTCACAAAAACTGCGGGCTGAAGGCCTCCGGTTGATTGGCAAGATGTTCCGGAAAGTGGCCAAGGACTCGCTGCTTGCCGCCCAGCGAGAACTCCAGCGCCAACAAAGATTGCACGCTGCCGCTGAACAGGCCACAAGCAGCGCTCATGACGCATCCTCTTCATCACAATGAGTTCAGTTTTTTTCTTGTGTTTGTTTTTGCAGAGTCAAGAAAGACAAAAAAAAAAAAAAAAGTACTAAAAAAACAAACAATCATCATGATCGCGCAGCTTGCAGTAGACGGGCGCATAGTGTTTGCACGTTCAGTAGGATCGTGTTTGCTCTTTCGGGGAAGACGTATGCGAGCACGATTGCCACCACGACGATGCCAGCGTACTTTAGCGAGTCGCCCAGCGATGAAGCTTCGTCTGCTTTCTTTTCGATCTCGGGTCGGGGCTCCCTCCAGTCAATCGGCGTGCTACTGAGGAACGGCCACGGAGGTACGGTAACAGCAGCAGCGAGCCCGACACCGGCGACGAAGAGCCAGAACGTGACTGCGACATCCTGCATCACAAAACCGGCGACAAAAGCAATGACCTGCGTTTTTGTTTTCCATGAAAAAAATAGAAAGGCCAAAGAGATTCCGTACCGTTGATACGACGACGACGCGCTGCTGCAGCTGCTCCACGAGCTGGTGCATCTTGTAATCGACGATGTGGTCGGCAGGCACGAGCTTGGTTTCCATGGGGGGTGCACTCGTATATTCAAGAAACATGGAAGTTGTCACAATTGGTGGGAACGTGCGGCTTGCCCTGCTGCGGCTCAAGCCGTCGGCGAGCTTGCTGGCGTCCCCCGCGGCCACCGGCGTCAATCGCACAGTGATCGCTGTGCATGCGACGGGTTTCTGTAAAGAGGTGCACACCGCTGGGAAAACGACCAGTCACTAAACATCCGCCGCACACACGGCAGGTTTGGCTCCCGGTCGTCGAAGAGCTGCGCAAGCAACACGATGCGAGCGAGTTTGTCCTGTACGATGCGCGCAACCACGGTGACAGCGCCCTGCTCAACCACCACTTGCTCGGTAGGCGCCTTTTTTTTGTTTATGACTGCACGTGACTCGCGTGCTGCAGACTACTCGTCGACCGCGGTCGTGGAGTGGACGACGTTTGCACAGGACCTAATCGAGCTTGTGCACCACGAGAAGAAGGGCAAGCCCTTGTCGCATCAGATCGTCGGTTTCGGCCATTCCGGCGGCGGTGCCGCGTGCGTTGTTGCCCAAATCAAAAATTCAAAGCCGCGACTGTTTGATGCGATCTTGGCGATCGAGCCAGTCCTGTTCAAGTTTCCGGAAGGATCCACCGTTGAGTAAGCGGCGGTCCCTTTCAGGTGGACTGTAAAAAAAGGACCAGACCCTCAAACATGTTTTTTATTACAATAGCACCCCTCTTGCTGTCGGAGCACGCAAGCGTAAACCGCACTTCAAGTCAAGGTAGTTCGCTCTTTGATTTCCCAAGCTGATTGTCTTCCCAATAGGCAAGAGGCATATGACAGTTTTCACAGCAAGAGTCTGTTCAAGACTTGGGATGCCCGAGCTCTCCGCCACTACGCCGTACAGATAAAGGGGAAAAAAAGTGTAAGACCCTAACCAAACGCCTCTCATAGTTTGATGGTTTGCGTGACCGCACAGACGCCGAGCGAAAGGAGTCGCAACCCGACATGGCTGTTACGCTCAAGTGCCCGCCGTTGCAGGAGGCCGTATGGTTTCAAATCGTTTACAATGTTTGTCTCACTGTGTGCTCTCAGGCATCGTTCAACGGGTCTTTTTCTATCAGTAGCATGATCTCGCGCATGGGCGAGATCGACGCACCCTGCTTGTTGATCCAAGGGGGCCAATCCGACATGTACGCGATGATGGAAGCTGGCCTTGACGAGGACAAGGACGAAACGTACTTGAAGTCCCTCGCTTCCATGGCCCCACGGTACATCAAGTCGCTCTCAGCTCCAGGCATGCGACATCTCATGGTCATGGAAAACCCTCGCGAAATAGGTAAAACAACCTCTGGCGCACTGATTCTAAAATGGGGAATGGTTTAGCGGCTTACTTTATGGAGTTTATGGAGGCGTCGTTCTCAGCATCGACAAAGCGTTTAGAAAAGCATTCTGCATCGTTGTCATCCAAGTTATAAAAATCAGTTAAGCAATATTTTTTTTGCTCATACAGCAAAACGATACAATACAGGCAAGAAAGGTGAAAAAGGGGAGGTAAATTGAGAGAAACAAGAGAAAAAGGAGCTTTCTCCCCCCCCAAGCCTTTCCAATGCAGACGTAAGAAAAAACAAACTTATAAAAAAAAAAAAGAGGGAGAAAACAATATTGAATTGATTCCATATTTCTTTTTCCCCTTAGAGAAGGATGCATCCACCCTTCTTCTTGGTAGCTGCCTTGTCGGGCATCTGGCGGTTGATCTGGCGAACAAGGTCAAAGAAGACCTCATCGACGTTGATCTTCTTGCGGGCGGAAGTCTCGAGGAAGGTAACGTTGCCCCACGAGTTGGCAAGCTGGCTACCTTGCTCCTTGCCAACAGCACGGTCATCCTCGAGATCGCACTTGTTGCCGACGAGCACCATGGGCACCTTTTTTCAAAAACGTGTGAAAAATTAAACCACGTTCTCTTCCATTCGACGGGTACCTTGTCAGTGTCCTTAACACGGAGAATCTGCTCACGGAGATCGCCGAGGTCTTGGAAGGTCGAGGTGGAGGTGATAGAGTAGACGAGGACAAAGCCCTGGCCGTTCTTCATGTACAAGTCACGCATGGCGGTGAATTGTTCCTAAGAAAAAGAAGAAGGAAAAAAAAAAAAACGAGGTTTAAACACGAGGACGGAAACCAAAATGGTTATGAGTACAGTGCCGGCAGTATCGAGAATCTCGAGCATGCATTGCTGACCGTCGACCTCAACCTGTTTTCGGTACGAGTCCTCGATGGTGGGGTCGTACTTTTCGACGAAGATGGACTGGACAAACTGGACGGTCTGTAGCACGAGATTACGGTATTTAGAACAGGAAGAACGACTAGAATTGCTACAGACACGGAAAGAAAAAAAAAAAAGAGGGAAGAAGTGGAGTGAAAAGGACGGTCACGGTGGAAAGAAAAAAGAAAACCAAAGGGAAAAAATAACAAAAATAAAAAACAAGCGACGTGAAAACGGCAGAATCGTAGTCGTATAATTCGACTGCTTTTCTTCAGTCCCTCCAGTGTGCTTGTTGCAATACAACCCCCACCCACCCAGAGAAGCACAGAAACGGCAGTGTGCCGAGAAAGAAAGGAAAACACCCACCCACCCAACCGCGTGTAGAATATTATTTTTGTTAATTCAGGGAAAACAAAAAGCGACAAACAGTTTCGAGGGACATCGTGAAAAGCTTACCAGGGCGGACTTGCCGACACCACCAGAGCCAAGAACGACGAGCTTGTATTCGCGCATGTTTTTTGGTGAAGACGGGCGGTTTCTTTTTCGTGAACTGCGGAAAAAAAAAAGTGCTTTTTCAGCTTTCTTGTGAACCCGGGTAAAGAATCTCGTTCCCCGGCCCGCGCAGGTCTATTTTTAGACTCGGCGTAAACCCCCCAAAAAAAAGAGGAATTCTGCAAACGTGGGGAGTCATGCAAGGGAGGCCACGGCATCAGCAACCTGGTCCGACGAGGGCGACGAGCACCGCCTCGCTCCCGGGCCCGTTACGCGGCGATGGCTCTGGATTGGACGCCGACGACCTGGAGGATGACTACGACGATGCCCCGGTCCGTCATCATAGCAACGACGAGTACGACGATGGGGATGCAGGCTTCGATGGCGACGAAGACGACGAGATCATCACGGCCACAAGACAGTAATGCAACTCGAAATATCTGTTTCTTTGTGGATAACATGTATGACCCCCCCAGTGGTGACCAGTCACGGCGGCCATCGACGATGCTGCTCAAACAAATGCAGCTACAGCAACTGCAGCAACAGCAGTCGGCGCGCAGCTTCTCTGCCGTGTCCAATGCGGGCGAGATCGAGCAGCCTCTATTGATGTCTCTGATGGCCTTGTTAAAGGTGCGTTTGAACGGCTTCGTGCGGCTCAATTGTGCTTTGCTTTTGCAGGAAAGCGAGGGCACCTCGGCATCTGCAACGTGTGGCCACCAGAGGAAAGCGAAGCGACGACCTGGCGCTTACAACGACAGAGGCGGATCAAGGCAGTCTTCCTCTGCAGAATCTGTCCCGACATGGCCCATCGAAGGCGAGCGTCGTAAGTCGCGCGCAGCCACTGCGATCCTGCCTTTCCTGCCGCACGTGCCAAACAGTACGTGTCACAAACTCGTATGCTGTTGCTGTTGACAAGTAGCCCTCAGATACACCGAACCCGTCACCACTACACACGCGCAAACGAAGCGATATGTCGCCGTTCACACCGCAAAGGTTGCTGAGCGACTCGTTCTCACCAACAGCGCACAGTGGTGATGGCAACGATCAGGCTGCAAGCGCACGATCCAAGACATTGCAGCGACCATCGTCGCAACCCAAACCTGTGAAGAACGCAACAAACTCTGGCGGTGATATCATGTCTCTTTCGCCACCCAAGGCATTTCATTCGTCGACCACTGTGGCGTCCCCTGCTACCTCGGCCGCCGTTTCTATTGCTAGTGTGCCCTCGCCAACGTCCTCGCCTGCACCCACAGCGCTAGTTGGATCACCGCCACTGTCTTCCTCGCCCCCGTCAGCGGACGATCCTGTTCAACAGCAGATCAACAGCATGACCAAAGTGTTCTCGTCGTGGAACGACTCGCAAAGGAACGTGCTTCTTGCACGACTATTGCGCATATGTCGGATGCCTCAGGTGCGATGTGCAACAAATAAAAAGTATAATGAATGATCGTTCCTCTCCCTGGCAGATCCACTTTATCAACTCCCAGTTTGCACTTTATGGATTTTCGGTGGACATTGTACAGTCGCTGCCCGAGGAGCTTGGGCTCAAAGTCATGTCGTTCCTGGACCCCAAAAGTCTCTGCCATGCGGCACAGGCTTGTCGCACATGGCGTCGGCTTGCGGGCGACCCCCGAGTTTGGCGCGACTTGGTGGATCAAGAGTGTTACTGGCGTATCTCGAGCGACGAATGGAACCAAATGGAGGACAAGGTTGCCGCCGGCGAGCACGCTCTGTGGAAGACGTACTTTTCGCACCATTACCGTATCAAGCGCAACTGGATGACGGGCCGTTTTGCCGTGCGAACGTTCGAAGGTCACAAATCGCACGTGTCATGTGTGCAGTTTGACGATAGCCGAATCGTCAGTGGTTCCTCCGACAAAACTATCCGGTATGGGGGCTCACTCTTTTTTTTTTTTTTTTTTTTTGTATGGTTCTTGTCTAAAACATTTTAGCACACTAAAGAATTTGGGACATCCGATCAAACACACAGTGCAAGAAAACGCTAGTAGGACACGAGGGTACGGTGCGGTGCCTACAATTTGACAACGACAAGATCGTCTCTGGCTCCAATGACTGCAATATCCGTGTTTGGGACATGAACACTGGCGAGTGTATGGCAATCTTGCGCGGCCACACGAGCGCTGTGCGGTGTCTACAAATGAGTGGATCCACGCTTGTTTCAGGGTCGTACGACAACACGATCAAAGGTACCCACCCTACTGAATGAAAGCAACAGGTCTAACGAGCAACTACAGTTTGGGACATCAATTCTCGCGCGTGCATCCGCACATTATCAGAGCACACCGGAGGCGTTCTCTGCCTGCAGTTTGACAAGGAGCGAATCATCTCCGGCTCAGCCGACTCGACAATCAAGATTTGGGACTTCAAGTCGGGCGAGTGCCTTCAGACTCTCGTTGGCCACAATGATGCCGTCACCTGTCTCCAGTTTGATGCAAACAAAATCGTCTCTGGATCGCTGGACTCGTCACTCAAGGTTTGTATCTATTCATGATTCTCTATTGTGCTCACGCTTGCCTCAGTTTTGGAGTATCCAAACGGGCGTATGCGTGGGCACTCTTGACTGGGTGCGATCGGAAGGGCACAAGGGCGTGATCCGCAACCTGAAATTTGACGAGTACGTACATTATAACAATCCAAAAAAAAAAAACAAGTTTAATGCACGTAGATGGCTTATGATCAGCGCCGCAGACGACAAGACCATCAAGATTTGGAATGTACAATCTGGACAGGTAAAAAAAAATAAATAATTAGGAAATAGGACATGTAGTAATTAATTACTAAAATTTAGCGAATGCTCACCCTTCAAAAGCACGCCGCCGGTGTGACCTGCTTCCAGTTTTCCTTCACCAAGATCGTCTCGGGCTCCTACGATCGCACCATAAAAGTGCTCAACTTTGACCTGTGACTTGTTTTATTTCTTTGTCGATAAAAGCTGTTTAAGCTTTCGACTAAGCTTTATGCTGCAGGTTTTTGGGGGGTCCTAAGTTAGGGCCGCCTCCAACGAACTGAATTCATCAGGCACATATTTTTAATCCGATTTCTTTCTTTCTTCTTCCTTTCTTTCTTCACTGGTGCAGTCGACTAAGATTTGGCGAGGTTACTAACCGACGCTCTCGTAGTTCTTTGTCCGCCCGCACGAAATGAACTTTTTCTCGTCGCTCTCAGAAGGTTTGTCCCAGTGATATCGGTCCCCCTTATGGTGTGTGTGTGTGCGCGCGCGCGTTGTAGGGCCAGACTGGCTGGGCGGTGCGGCGACGGCGGTGACGGTTGGGATCATCGGCGGACCACCTGGTCAGCCCGAGGACGGCTCGGCGATTGTTGAGTCGTACTTGTCAGCTATGCGCCAGAGTCGTGCTGAGGGGCGCGAGGACTGGCAGCGCAAGGTGGCCGAGTCACACCGTCACCAGTTGGACTCGTCTACGGTGCAGCACGTCCGCAATGGTACGTCAAACGTGCACCTGACCGTGAAGGTGTTGACGCGAAGAAACTCGGCAGTGTTTGCAAGCGCGCAAGACACGATCTGCTCGCTGCCATTCGAGCCAACGTTGGGGCTTATGCATGTTGCCGAGCACGTCGAGCGGACTTTGCCCAACATTGTGGAGATACAGGTTTGGTGGTGTGCTCGTGTGTGTTTCCTCATTCTCACGTTGACTTTCCCTTCCATACACAGAGAGCACAGAATGCCTTTCTGGACCAGATCGAGAACGCGACCAAGGACATTGAGGATGCACATGCTGAACTCACGCGGTGGATGGATCTCCAGAGCCCCTCGAGAATATTTGAAGACCTAAGGCGCGCCATCAAATCCAAAAACGAAATCAATCGCCGTGCGGTGCTCGCAGCCCAGCAGCAGCAACAATTATATCAAACGAGAGCGACCGTGCCTTCGTCGTCGTTCTCGATTGCCACCACGACTCCCGCTACATCGTCTTCCTTTGACGGAGATGTGCGCGAGCAGTTGCAGACCCCGTCGACACCACACGACATCGTGAGGGATGCACAGTCGTTCGTCGAGGCCCCCACGGAAACCCCTCCCCCTACTCGCACCTCTCGGGCCATCTCCGAAACATTAACCTCATAATCATAACGGAGCGGAAACGGATTTTAACGCTGAGTGCAAAATTGATGAGAATTTTACAATTCAGGTTCAATTTACAAAACAAGGTTTATGAAAGGAGTGATTGGACGGAAAGAGAGTGCGTATTCAGAATGTTGTGAAAAGCACAAGAGAGGAGAGAATACAGTGGTTGAAAAGAAAGAAGGAACGAAATATAAAAAAAAGGTATAAACGAAGGAAAGAAGAAAACATGCGGTTGAATGTGCATGAATAGAGATGTAAATTCTCATCAATTGTGCACACGGATTTTATTTTGGGGGAAAAAATAATTTTCATTAGGGTCGGAACTCGGAAGTGCAAATTTTTCTCGGTTCACAGCGAACAATGTTGGGACTTCAGTTCACAGCAGTCGAGGACATTCCAAAGGTAAGCAGCCAGGCACAGGACGTGCCAGCGGTGTGTACTGACCAATTGTTTCGTCCTACCTCGTCTTCTTTTTTTTTTTTTTTTTTTTTTGTACCATGTGGGGTTTTCATTACCACGCTGGGCCATGCGGTCAACGTGGCACTGCTGCGGTAGATTGTCGACGAGGCTCGCAACGAGTTTGCCACGTTCAAGACACTGCCACTTGCCTTCCGCAAGCAGCAGCTGACGCAGCTTGCAAAGCTCCTTGCCGAGAACGAGGTACGGATTTGGTTTATTTTTATTCGTACCAAATCCACGCACGACGTACACTTTACAGAAAGAGATCACAAAGGCTCTGTTTGACGACCTGCGCAAGAACCCCATTGAGAGCGCCCTGACCGAGATCGTGGGCGTGCGCAACAGCATTGCCGAGAGCCTGGACAACCTCGAGGCCTGGGCGGCCCCTGAGAAGCCTTCAGTTGACCTGGTCCACTCGCTGGACGGTGTCCGCATCGTCAAGCAGCCCCTTGGCACGGTTCTGATTATTGGTATGCATTGTTGGTTGCGGTAGAATAAAAAAACAACGTGAGTGAGCTAATAATCTGAACGGCTGTCAATCAAGGTGCCTGGAACTATGTATGCTGGTTCAAGCCATCATAACTTTGACTCTAAACGATTAAAACGATGCAGCCCTTCAATCTTCTACTCTGCCCGCTAATTGGCGCGATCGCCGCCGGATGCGCTGCAGTTCTGAAGCCCTCGGAGGTTCGTAGCAATGATCTCTCTTAGGACCTAACGATAATAAAAACTTGAAAAAAAAATTTTTTTTTCTTATTTTATTTCAAAGGTCGCACCCGCCACAGCAAACGTCATCTCCAAGTACATTCCAAAGTATCTTGATAACAAGCTCTACAAGGTCATCAATGGCGCTGTTGCCGAGACGACCAAGCTGCTCGAGGAGAAGTTTGACCATATCCTCTACACCGGCAACGGTACTGTTGGCCGGATTGTTATGGCGGCCGCAGCCAAGCATCTCTGTCCAGTCACCCTTGAGCTGGGTGGAAAAAGGTATGTACCGAGTGTGTGTACTTGTGTGTTTTCCTGCCAACCTGTTTTTCCGTCGTGTAGCCCGGCGATCATCGACGACACGTGTGATTTCGCAACAGTGGCCCGCCGACTGGTTTGGGGCAAGTTTCTCAACTGTGGTCAAACCTGCATCGCTCCAGACTATGCCATTGCTATTGGCAATGTCCAGGTACCTTCCCCTTTTTTTTTTATTACAGCGAGATCAGCATCAATAACCGGTGTTATAGGACAAGCTGGTCGAGCAAATCAAGGTCGTGGTAAAAGAGTTTTACGGTGAAAACCCCAAGACGTCGGACAGCTATGGCCGCATCATCAATTCCAACCACTTCAACCGTCTCAAAGCCCTACTTCCGTCTGGCACGGTCGTTGTTGGCGGCGATATTGACGAGGTATTTATTTTCTTTTGTTGTTGTTGTTTCTGACAGCCGTCCTATATAAAAGGCCGACAAGTTTATTGCTCCGACTGTTCTTGTGGACGTGTCTCTGACTTCGCCCGTGATGAAGAGTGAAATCTTTGGACCCATCCTCCCCATCATCAAGATGGCCAACCTGGACGACGCCATCAAGTACATCAACCAAAAGTATGATATTTACTTTATTTTTTTTTCCTTTTTCTTATTCTCAAATTTCTAATTTTTTGCACAGCGACAAGCCTCTGGCCCTGTATGCGTTCTCCAACGACAAAAAGGTGATCAATCGTATCTCGATGGAGACTACGTCTGGCGGATTCATAGCCAACGACTGTTTGATGCACTTTTCCGTTGCTCAGCTGCCCTTTGGTGGTGTCGGGGCCTCTGGCATGGGCTCGTATCACGGCAAAAAGTCCTTTGACACTTTCTCGCACGCCAAGTCGAGCATGTTCAAGGATCAGAACCTCGAGTTTGCCAACACCATCCGTTACCCGCCCTACACCGAAAGCAAGCAAAAGATGGTCAAGTCCATGGTTGGCAAGACTGTCAACATGAGCGAGCCTGGGAAGCCGCAAAAGTACGTGCTGCTGAAGAAGAAAAACCAAAAATTAAACGTATTTTATTATCAGGACGTCATCGGCCTGGTTCTGGTAATGCCCAATCGCCCACCTAACCATTTTACCTCATATGTTCAAAATGCAATGTGTTCTCGTCACCCCGTAAAGCAAAATATCAAAAAACAGCCATCAGCGCAAACGATGTGTATAAAAGAGAGATTGGGTAGGCGATCAGCGCTCGCTGGTTGTTCATCGAAAGCACGTTCACAAACATCGTTGACGACGAGTACGTGCACCATGCAACAATCAATAGTCCCAGGAAAAGGCCGAGCCAGCCACTATTACCATCCGTTATTATCTTTATTTTATTTTATTTTTACTCGTTCTGAAGACGTACTTGAGTTCGACAAACACACTCACAAACGCGAGGATGTTCATTGGCAGGAGGCAGTAGCCGAGGATTGAAGCCGTCCGAGTGCCATTGATGCCACCGTCCGACATCAGATTGAGGATCGTGTAGACACCGACGCAGCCCAGCAATGCGAGGCCGTAGATGTAGCCAAAGTGGACCTTTCCAGCCTTCAATTTTCCACCACATCTTTTAATCGATAAACAACAGTAACAAAAATTCTTGCATACGAGAAGCAGCGAGCCACCAAAGATGAGACAAAACAGCAGAGGTCCCGCAAGATCGTCGTCGTCCAGCGTGTCATGGTCGAGCGCTTTCCCTGCCGGGTTCAGCACAGCCATCGCCTTTTTTTGAATGTGCTCAAAGTTCACGCCAAGCTCCTCGAGCAGCGGGGGCTCATTTTCAAACCCAGGAGCGCCCGTGATGCCAAATGCGGTCGCAAAGCCTTGTGGTGGCGGCGAGTTGTATCGCCGGAAACCTGTGCCACGCACACGGAAGCACGGTTACTACCACTAAAAGAAAAGAAAAAAAACGCACCGTCACTGTCTGCTCCGCCGATACCACCTTGCCCAAACTGCTGCTGTTGCTGTTGCTGCTGCTGCTGATAAGGGTCTTGCTGTCCGTAGGACGACGAGTAGAATTGCAGGTCTGCTCGAAGGAAAGGGTCAGAGTTGACGCCGAAACAACGCACGTCTACCAGAGGAGGCCATTATTGAAAGTGCAGCACCCATTTGAATCACCGGCCAGGATGCTGTACCACCTTGTGTCTTCAACCAAGCTCGCGTGTGGTACGGACAGATGGTTTGTGTGATGTTGACAGAATAAGGTCGCTAGTCTTGGTCGGCCTGCCAGCAAGAGGGAAGTCCTACATCGGCCAAAAGGTGTCCCGCTATCTGCAATGGCTTGGTGTGGTCACCAAGGTTTGTGTTTTTGTTCTCTCCAGCCATGTTGACCTCCCCTCCAGATATTCAACGTTGGTGAGTACCGCAGGAGCAATTTTGGCGCCCAGCACACGCACGAATGGTACGCGCCCACAAACGAGAGCACGAGGGCTCAGCGAACGCAGGCCGCAATGATTGCCCTTGAGGACATGCTGCGGTGATTTCTTCCACGCACTAGCCTTGGAAGCTCATTTTCCTCCTTGACAGGTGGCTGACAGAGGATGGCGGCCAAGTGGCCATCTACGATGCGACCAACAGCACCAAGGAGCGACGATCGTTCATCCTAAGCGAGTGCAAGCAAGCAGGCATCGAGGTCATCTTTGTCGAGTCCATTTGCGAGGATCCAAGCGTGATCATGCAAAACATCCGTGAGGTCAAGCTGTCCTCGCCCGACTATGTCAAGATGGACCCTGACGCGGTCGTGGACGACTTTGTCAAGCGCATCGAACACTACCGCTCAGCGTACCAGACCCTGGACGAGTCGGAGGGTTCGTACGTCAAGCTGGTCAACGTCGGCAACCAGTACATCATCAACCAGATCATGGGATTTCTCCAGAGCCGCATTGTCTACTACCTCATGAACCTGCACATCCAACAGCGGTCGATTTACCTCACGAGGGTATAAAAAATAGCGTGCGTTTTTATTGTTTACTTTAAACAAAACAGCATGGGGAGAGCCAAATGAATTTGTGCCAACGGATTGGCGGGGACTCGGACCTGTCGCCGCGCGGAGAGCTGTACGCAAAGCAACTGCCCGGATTCTTTGCAAAGCATGTCGGCGATCGCCCTGCGTTTACCGTACATAATCTATCAGTAGTGCTGTACATAACGCGTATCGTAGGTTTGGACGAGTACACTCAAGCGTACGATTCAAACGGGGGCGTACTTGCAGTACCGCAAGTTGCAGTGGAAGTCACTGGACGAGATTGATGCCGGTGTGTGTGACGGGCTGACCTACGAGGAAATCGAAAAGCAGTTTCCCGAGGACTTTTCTGCTCGTGACGACGACAAACTCAACTATCGGTACCGCGGCGGTGAATCGTACCGAGATCTCGTGACAAGACTTGAGCCCGTCATCATGGAGCTCGAGCGCCAGAGCGATGTCCTTGTGATCGGTCACCAGGTACGTTTTGTTTTGAATGCTTCGCTCGGCTATATTACTGAAAGTATTAATTTTGCAGGCCGTCCTGCGCGCAATATACGCCTACTACCTCAATCTTCCACTGGAGGAGCTGCCATACATCAACGTGCCTCTGCACACAGTGATCAAAATGACGCCCAAAGCCTACGGTACTGTTATGGAAGAGTTCCCCCTCAATATCGAGGCTGTGGACACCTATCGCGACGGTCGCAAGATGAAAGCACGCGGCGGCGCTGACGGCACACCAGAGGGCTCCCCGCGAGCCTCGGTCAAGCCAATCAATAAATGAAGGAAAAAAAAAGTGTTTTTTTTTTGGTTGTTGTTGTTGTTGTTGTTTGTACAAATTGCAATTGGAAAAGATATCAACTTTTACCGTCGCCCATGCGATCATTATACTCTTCCATGTAAAAGCACTTGCGAAAATCGTTTTGGCGCACGTCGACCTCGCCTTCTTCACACTGTACGCAACACTTAGTTTGACTTTATGTATCAAGCGACGCATACTGGATCGTCTCCATAGTAGGTCTGGTAGCAGACAGGAGAGATGCATCGTTTCCAGCAGTTGATCGACTCCTCGGAGGCATCCAGTTCTGGCGAGTAGCTACACGTCGACCGGCATTTCTCGTCTTGAAGCCGATATGCCCTCTCGTATATCTGCGAACGATCGTCAAATCGTCAATTTCTGGTTGTGTAGCAAAACATACTGCCTTTGCTGCCTTGGATGAAAACGATGGCTTGGAGGCATCGGCGCTGGCGGCCAGCATCATCAGAAATAGTAGCAGTAGCAGGTGGCTGAACCCGGGTTCAGCCGCCTTCGTCAGTGCCATTTTACCAAAATGTCGGCCCCAGTGCACCCCGATGAACAGCTTGGCGAGGTGTGCCGGCACTTCTTCCTGTTCTCTTTCTCTGATTCCACTGCACAATCCTCAGATATTCGACCAGTACGATGCCGATGAGGTCGGCTATCTGGACCGAGTCATGTTTGAGCAGTTTATTTTTGGTACGCGGCGGCAAACTGTCCCCTCTCATTTTTTTTTTTGTGGCAGAGCTCGGCCGCGCCGACTTGCTGCCCGAGCAGCTCGAGAGGTGCTTTGTCGTCGTTGATCGTGATGACGATGGTCGCGTTACAAAGGAAGACTTTATCAAATACGTGCCGCATCTCTACGACGTACGCGCCAAAACAACAAGTCTCCAATTCTGAAACAATTGCTGTTGTAGGTGGACTTCAACCCGCCACCGCGGCGGCGCAAAAAGTCAACGACCGACCTTGTTCGCATCAACATGGGGCCGGGTTTGCTGCGCGTGGGTTCATCGGTCTCGTCCACATCGTCGTCCTCGTCGTCGTCAACGCCACTCGTGTCCGACGTCACGACCACGATGCCGCTCAAGTCGGCCGCAAAGGCCATCATTACGAGCGACCCTGCCACTTTCTTCACCAAACTCAAGAAACTTGGCAAGGGCTCGTTTGGTACCGTGTTTAAAGCCATCGACGTGAGGTCGCAAGAGGTAGCAAGCAGGCGCGTGATTTGTTATACTGAAAATGCTCGCGCACAGGTGATCGCTCTCAAAGTGGTGGAGATTGAAGGAGACGACGAGGTCATGGAGGACGTGCAAAGGTATAAAAAGAAGAAGAAGAAGAAAAAAAAAGGCAGCACTTGCCAAAGTAAGATTTATTTACCGTCAGGGAAGTGACGGTGATGGCCGATTGCCATTCACCGTTTGTCGTCCGCTATTTTGGCTCCTATTTGCGCGGCACAGAACTGTGGATATCGATGGAGTACGTCAGTGGCGGATCCGTGCTTGATCTGCTCAAGTTCCAGTCTGTCAGCGAGGCCCACGCAAGGTGAAAACTTTTTTCAGCACTGAAATCTATTTTTAGAACTTACCGTTCGGAGCAGAATAATTATTCGCGCTGTCCTGAATGGGTTGACGTATCTCCACAGCGAGAACAAGCTCCATCGAGACATCAAGGCCGCCAACATCCTCATTACCGATGCTGGTCAGGTCAAGCTTGCTGATTTTGGGGTTGCAGCCTCGCTCTACAGCACAGAGAACAACAACGTAAACTGGACAATAGTTTTTTATTTTGTCTTTCTTCTCACAGTGGTGGATGGTTGTAGAATACATTTGCGGGGACTCCGTTGTGGATGGCGCCCGAAGTCATCCAACAACGACCGCAAACTTATGCTGTGAGCAGGATTATATTTTTTTTTTCTTTTTCCTCTTGGACTTTTTATTCAACAAAATGTACAGGTCGACATCTGGTCACTTGGCATTACAGCAATCGAGATCGTCAAAGGCTCCCCTCCCAAGAGCGACCTACATCCCATGCAGGTGCTATTTTCGATCCCCGAAGACCCTGCTCCGCGCCTCGAGGGCGGTTTTTCGGATGATTTCAAGGTAGTGTGTATTTTTTATTTTTTGTGCCTTTTACGATTCTGCCTTCCCATAGGGCTTTATTGCTGCTTGCCTGAACAAGGATCCAAATCGCCGCCCGCCCGCAGCTGTCATGTTGACGCACCCGTTTATGGAGGTAGAGGATGAAGCATCCTTGCGGTTGCTGCTTCGACGCCATCAACAGTTGGAAAACACGCAGTGGCGGCTCAGCCGAATGTCCATGGCAATCGACAATGAAATGAACGAAATTCGCGCGTCGCGGTCCCTGGCAAGCATGTTTTGGGACTTTAGCCCTGACGTCGCCAACGACGGTTTGGAAAATGTATTTGTTTTTTTTCTCCTAAAAACGAAACACAATCCTGCAGAGCCTGACCTCGTTGACATGGAGGAGGAGGCCAAGGAAAAGTTCCAGCCTGGCATGATTGACCCATCGAGTGAGCTGGGCATTGTCCTCAGTCGCTTGCATCTGCTGCATCTGGCCTCCATCTTTAAGGACAATGACGTCGACTTGGATGCGTTCCTCCTACTCGAGGACCAAGATCTCAGGGACATGGGCGTGAAACTCGGCAACCGCAAAAAACTGCTCCACATGATCCCGATCCTGCGTCGGGAGCTCGGCTTTACAGGTTTGATGGTTGAAGACAGTGTCGGCATCGACGGCGATGCAACCCCAACGCCGTCCACTCCAACGAAAGACTCGACGAGGGAGGGCTTCCCGGCCGAAACAAGCAGCGAGGGAGAACAGGTGCAAGCGGAAGAGAAGGAGCCTCCACATCTCACTCCTGCTCGAGTCATCACCCTCCCTCTGCCTCCCGTGGAAAATGCACATGCGTGGACGGTTGCTCAAGTGGGCCGATGGCTTCATGAGCATGGGTAGGCGTGCATACAGTCAGACTGCTGAGCTCACTACAAAAACAAAAAAAAACAAAAACAAAAAACAAATTAGGTTCGATGCCTACATTGAGTCGTTTCTGGACAACCAGATTGATGGCGAGGCCTTGGAGAACCTCGAACTGGAATCACTCAAGGAGCTTGGTCTTCGTCTTGTCGGTGAACGTGTTAAATTTTTGGCCGCCGTCAAAAAGCTCTTCAAGCCACCAGGCCCAACAGCGCCGCCGCCACAGATCAGCGTGTCAGCTGTGCCTAGAGAAGACGGCTACAACTCGGACGCAGGAGACTCGATCGGAGGAGGGCAGCGTATGTTTGCTTCAGTGTCTTCTTTCGAAAAAAAAAATTTTTTTTTTTTTTTTGATTCTTTCTTTAGAAGACGAGGCGCACCTTTCTGTCGCGACGGGGGCGGCGGGAGGTGGAGGCAAATCGTCAACACTGAAAAAGATCCGCGAGTCGTTCAGAAAGTCGGTTGATCCTGGGAAGCAGGCCGAGCTGCAGCGAGCGCTTACTATCCTCCAGACAAACAGGCAAACATCCTCGCCGACCAACTCGACCAAGAAAAAGTCCAGATTTGGCTCTTTCAGAGACAGCAGCAGCAACAATAACAATGCCGTCGTTGTCAGCCACGTTCGCCAATCCAGCAACACCAGCATCTCGAGTAATACCAGCGCCGGAAGTCCAATCATCGGTGACAATACCAGTGGTATGACCAAGTCAACCTCGTCCACCAACATCAGATCACAACTTCAAGGACCTCAGGTATCTATGTCGTTTTTTCCCTTCTTCTTCTCTGTGCTAAAAGCATGACATGCAGTTGTCAGCACCAAATATTACCGTGGATGATATCAAGAATCCTGCATTTGCAGGGTGGCTCATGAAACAAGGGTCCTCCACCCCCAAGTCCTGGAAGCGACGATGGGTCGTCATCAATGGCCCTGTCCTTTACTATTTCAAAAGGTGAGGCGTCCTTCGCTAATTCGTCATCCTAAACGAAGTATTATAACTACAGCGAAAAAGGATCCAAGGCCAAGGGTACAATCATGCTGCCCTCCTATACCTTATGGCTTGCTGGTGAAGTGCGCAAGAGATTTGCATTCAAACTGCAGCACGTTTCCGCTCGCACCTATTACTTTCACGCAGAAACCTATGACCAGATGAAGACGTGGATGAACTTTATCGACGCAGCTGTACGTTCTTGCGAGCCTACCCAAATCTCTGAGCTGCCTGCCGTCAGTTTCGGCAACACTGAAACAATTTAATACATTTTTTTGTGTGTGTGTGTGTGTGTTTGAAAACGCAGTGGAGCAAGTAACAAATTTGGACCCAAGTACAACAAAGTTTTCTCTAAATGGGGTCTACTGGCAGCGAGATACCAAACGAACGCATAATGTTGAAAAGGAGTACCTTATCCTCGACGACCAGTCGAATCGAGCCAGCGACGAGGACAGACAGGATGAAGAAAAGGACGACAAACAGAGGTACAGCCAGGTTCAATTTTGGCTGCGAGGGCACGATCGCCGCGCTTGTGGTCGTCGACATGACCAGCGTCTTCATCGGGGAAGGTGGGGCATCCATGTGACTTTGCTCGTTCATCGACACTTGCTGATTCTCCTCTACCATCGACCGTTCGTCCATCGATCGTGCACCCTCGTCAAATTGACCACCCTCTTCAAACATCTGTTGTCGGAGCCGCAATTGCACTGCAAGACATGCACGATTAGGTTGTCAATGGAATATTTGTCGCTACGTACGTAGTGCGATCGCGTCGTTCAAGGCTTTCTCTTTTTCCTTCGCCTCTTGCCTTTGCTCCTTCAAAGTCTCCTTGGCTTGGTACAGGCTTGTGTTGAGTTCGTCCTTTTCCTCATCTTGCTTGGTTGTTTGCGTCTGCCAGAAAAAAAAAAGGATGTAAAAAAAGAGTTATTGAGATAACATACCAGCAGCTCGGTATAGTTTGTTTGCATATCACTAGCATGCTCCAACGCTTTGTCTCGTGCTTCCTTGAGGGCCTGATTCTCCTTTTCGAGATCAGCGACCTTTTGCTTCAGCGCAATGTAGTCGGTATCTCCTATCCGGGACTCTTCATCGTTTGTCACGTCCAGAACATTGTGGTGCTGGGCGTCGAAGGAAAGATCTCCTCCTTTCTATTTGGTCCCCAAACGTTTAAAACAATAAGAGGGTGAAAAAAATGATGTACAAAGCCATCATCCGCGATCGGCGTGCCCATGGGGTTGTCAGACGAGGCGAGTGGCCCACCCGACCAAGGTGTTGCAGGAGACTATTTCAGTCCACATTAGTGGATCAAAAAAAAAAAAAAAAAAGACATACTGTTGGAATGGCTCTTTGATCAGAATCCTCAAGCTTCTGACGCAGCGAGCTGTTCTCGGACTCTAGATCCTCGCATTGCTTCTTCAGCTTTACGATTTCTTCTTGCTGCTGGCGCTTTGCAACATCCAACTTGCTCCGCAATGATTCGTTCGTGTCCTTGAATTTTTCGTTGGAGGACGCCAGTCTCTCGTTTGCCGACTTGAGTTCGGTCACTTCTTGTTCCAGCGATTTCACTTTTGGGTTTGCCGAATTAGATAACCGTAATTAATTTACGTCTTCATACTATGACTTGAAAGAGCGTCCAAGTTGGCCATGAGCTTGCTGTTGTCATTCTTGGCTTGCTCCAGCCGTGCGTTCAATTGTTGAACGGCTGCATCGGCTTCCTCCTTGAAAAAAAAAATGTTACGTTAAAAATTCTTTTGCGCAAAGTAAAAAAAAAAAAAGATTTCATACACTGCTACTCTTTGCGTCCGACTTGTTTTCTAGCCTCCGCTGGAGAGCATTTTGCAAGCGCTCTTTCTCAGCGAGAAGCTCCTCGTTTGCCATCGTGAGGGTCTGCAGCTCCTTTTGAACCTCGTTTACTATTTGGCGATGTCAACAACAGGAAGAGCAACAACAAAATGGCCTTTCTTACGCTTCTGGGTCGTGATCGCTTTGGCTGCTTTCAGCGATTTGATATCACTGTCTTTTGCATCGATGGCGCCCTCCATCCTTTTGTGAAGCTGCAGAGAGACCACCATGAGAAATTAATTTTGTCTTTTCTTAAAAAATAATAATTCATTAAAAAAAATAAAAAAAAGTACCGAGTTCAACTCCTTCTTCGCCTCGGCTGCCTTTTTCTGATGCTCGTCAGCTCGTTTCACTTCTGCGTCCAGCTTGGCTGCCGTTGAGTTCTCCATCTCAGCGTACGATTGACAAAGATGGTTCAGTTCGTCCGTCTTCTTTGTCAAGTCTGTCTTGCATTGCTCTAGGTTGAACTCCAGCTGGAACGAATGTCGATTTAGATAAACGGCGTAGCGACATCCAGATACCTCGATTATCTTCAAGGCCAGTTGTGCGTTTTCCTCGCGGATGCGCTCTTGTCGTTCCTTGGCTGGGGTAGCGGGCACGTCGGGCTGTCGTTTCAACTTAAATCGGATGAAAAACAAATAAGACTGTGATACCTCGGACACGCTGCTGAGCTCGCTGGTGTTGATGAAGTCCAGCGTCAATTCGCGCTTGTACGGATGCTTCAGATTTGCAGTGGCGAAACCGCTGTCCGAGTGGGTGCTCTTGTTTTGCACGTCGCTATCGGTACTAGTGTTGTGTGCACGCGAGTTGTCCATGCTCAAGTCGATTGTCCGAGGCGCCCACTCGGCCGACATGTCCTGCCTCGACTTCTTGTCACTACCACCACCAAACTGGGAAATTGGGTCGGGCCGTGTGGTTAACTTTTCTCGGGTTCAATTCTATACCATCAGGCTGTCTCTGCGCACCACACCGCCTGCCGCTTGTTCGTCCTTCAGCAGGCTGGACAGACCTTCTTGCGTCTGCTGCAAGCTGTCGTGCTCAGAAAAAACTCTCCGAGCACCGCTCATACCATGTTCCACTTTGTCGGACTCGGTGGCGTGCTGGGCTTCATCGCCTCGCCGGTGGTTTCGCTGCTCATGGTTATCGTGCTCGTTGACGGCTTTGCTTCAGGGCAAGTTGGGTTTGCAGGCTTGTTGCGGTTGTGCCACCAATCGAAGAAAATGTAACTGTTTTTCTTAGTTGCCCAACCAAGCAGCATGCCGCCAGAGCCTCCAGAAGTTGCGCTCGCTCTGGACGTGTGCTCGCGCGCACTCGACCTCTACGGGTACACGCGTCCATTCCACACACACGCACACCCCTTTTATGTCACTGCATGTAAATCCTCTTCTTTCCTTGGCAGAGAGGATAACATTGCCGTGAGCTTCAACGGAGGCAAAGACTGCACGGTTCTCCTCGAATTGTATGCAATCGCTCTTGAGCGACACCATGCCAAACGGAATGGCGGAGACCCTGTGTCGGCGAGCTCGCACATCAATGGAAGGTACACACAACGGCCGATTCGATCGGTGTACATCTTCCAGCCGAATCCGTTCCCCGACGTGGAGCAATTTATCTCTGACACGGTCCAACGGTACGGGTCTCTTTCTACGTGCATCGCCTCCTCAATACCGCTCCTTTTTTTTAGGTACAACCTTGAGCTCACGCGGATAGACGAATCGCAAATCAAACAGGGCCTGACAAAGTACCTGTCCGACCATCCCAACATCAAGGCCATTCTTGTGGGCACGCGGCGAACGGATCCACACGCCCGTATGTCATTTGTGTTGTTGTTGTCGTCGTTTTGTTTGTTTATACGCATTGCATTTTCAGAAAATCTGGAAACGTTTTCACAGACTGACAACGGGTGGCCGTCGTTCATGCGTGTTAATCCGATCATCGACTGGAACTATGTACATGTGTGGCGTTTTTTGAGGGATCGTCATGTACCGTACTGCACGATCTACAATCTCGGCTATACATCCCTAGGATCGGTCTTCAACACGGTCCCCAATCCGCATCTGAGACGACCCGATGGTTCCTTTGCTCCGGCCTACGAACTGGTAGAAGACAGGTTTGAGCGAGCGGGGCGCTCAAAATAAACTTTTTCTTAAATAAAAAAAAATGTAAAAAAAAA
>Ga0302230_10000580_pt1 | contig 29723 bp, 49 predicted proteins | sample II_Palsa_N2_1_FD_193523 | JGI IMG/M metagenome (GOLD analysis project Ga0302230, IMG submission 193523) | Peat permafrost microbial communities from Stordalen Mire near Abisko, Sweden - II_Palsa_N2_1 | ecosystem: Environmental > Terrestrial > Soil > Palsa > Peat permafrost | place: Sweden... | reverse complement strand
CACAGGTCAAAAAAAAAAAAAAAAAAAAAAAAACATACCAACTTTGACGCCTCTTGCCACAGCCGCACGGCCTCCTGCAGATTGGCCTCCACGCCCACGCCCTCGTACGTGCACTGCGCCAGGAAGCACACCCCCCTCGGCAGTCTCGCCGCTGCGGCCCGAGAAAAGAGCTCGTAGGCCTTCGTGCGCTTGCCGTCGTCGCTGCTGGCCGTCTCAAACAGCTCGAGCGCCTCGTCAAAGACCTTCTCGGCGGCTCGGTAGTCGGCCATCGAGACGCCACTGCCGACTGCCGCCGCCGCCGCATCGATGGCAGCGGCAATGTGCGCAGGAAGCGCAGAGGCAGCGGCCGTTCGCACCGCGCCGTCGTCCTCCTCCATGTCGTCTTCGAGCGCGTCATCAAAGCGGTTTTTTTCTGTGCTCATTTTTTTTGTTCGTTTTGGACGTCACTCAGGAAAATGGTACTCGGAAACGCAACACCAAAGCAAACTAACGACGAACACTTAGCTGCCGCTGACCCTCCTGACGGCCGCCCAGGGCCACCCCATTGTAAGGCACAATCGGCACTAACCAGGTACTGATTTGTTTCCCATAGCTGGTCGAGCTCAAGAACGGCGAAACGTACAATGGACAACTGCTGTCCTGCGACGGCTTCATGAACATTATGCTCAAGGAGGCTATTTGCACCTCCAAGGTGCGTGGCAGCCTCTTTTTCTTTTGCGTGTCTCCTAAGGCTGCGCTGCATTTCAAAACACGCACAGAACGGCGACCGCTTCTGGCGCATGAACGAGTGCTATGTCCGCGGCTCGACTGTCAAGTACCTCCGCATTCAAGACGACGTGAGCCCTTTTCAGAGTTGAGACCTCCGTCCACTGACTGCCCAACAACTAGATCCTCGACATTGTCCAAAAGGAGCAGCAGAAGAAGGCGCTGGAGAACGCAGCAGCAAGAGGAGGGCGCGGAGGCGGTGCAGCGGGCGGCCCTTCACACGCTGGCGGGCGCGGTGGTCACCACACCATGACTGGTGCACCCACGGGTGGCAAGCCCCAGTATCAGCAGCAGCAGGGTGGACGTGGTGGATATGGTGGACCTCGTGGCGGCGGCGGCGCTGGAGGTCAGGGTGGCCGAGGCGGGTACCGTGGCGGGTAAGCTTTCTTTTTCTTCGTTGGCTCGTCAATTCACACAACCAACCAACCAACTATGACAGACGAGGCGGAGGTCGTGGCGGACGAGGCGGACATGAAAGCGACTGATGTGACTTTATAGCGTTGTTTGTCCGCAGTTTGAAAGTTCATAACCAAGGAGGAAAAAAAAACGAGTCAGGGAAAGTCAGAAACTACTCAGACTTGCACTTAATTTCCAATGGCTGAGACGGCGTCACCAAACTGCGCCGGCGCGGCGATGGCATGGTCGTGGACGCACTCTTCGTACAGGCCCATCCCGTAGATGATCGACAGAATAAATAGATGGACGACGACCGCGTAGAAAAAGATAAACATGCGCATGTGCTTGTTGGCCAGGAAAAACTTGCTCAAGCTGAGCGTCGCACGCTCGGCCACATTCAGGTTGTAATAGCCCTTGCGCTTTTCCTAATTGATACAATTTTTTTATTTTTTTTTTAGTGAATTAACAACACAGCCCAACAGCACAGTACTCTTTCGTTAAACTCGGTGAACGGGTTTATCCTGTCCTCGTACAGCGACCGGTACTTGCTGGCCACATCGCCGCCGCCCTGCTGCTGACCTACAGACCCGGCAGCGGACGCACCAACATCAATGGCAAAGGAAGGCGTCGCAGACGCTGCTCGCTGCCCCTGATAGCCCTCCAGGTATCGGATCTTCTCGTAGAGTTTGACATTGTCGTCCGTGAGGGTCTTGAGGCGCCCTTGGAGCTCGTCGACCCCGCGCTGGACCTTGGCAAGGATCTCCTCCAACTCGTGGTTGCGCTTTCGGTACCGGTCACGCTGGCTGGTAATAATTTGCACAATCGACGTCTCGGCTGGCCTGCCCATGCCATCCAACGAGGGCTTGGGCGAAGCAGCAGCAACAGCAGAGTTACCCGGAATCGACGCCGTCGCTGAAACCGGCACATCGTTGAAAATGTGGACTGCCGCCAGGTCGTCTTCAAGCTTTGTAATGAGTGCCTGACGGTGTTATTTTTGCTTCTTAGCGCTGTTCGTATCCGTCTTCTTCTTCTCAATACCTGCTGATCTGTCGTGGTGGCCCGAAGAGTCTGCTCGCGTTGGATGGCGTCGTGGAGTTGGGCCTCGAAAGCGCTCAGACTCACTTTGACGGCAGTCAGCTCATCCTGCAAACGCTTGTTCTTCTGCACGAGGAGGGCCTCCAGGGAAGGAGCCTTGGCAGGCTGCTGATACTCGTCTTGCCCGTCGTGATTGTTCACGGTGCTCTCTCCTGGTGTGCTCACAGTCGACTCGGAGGTGAACTCGATGGACTTTAGAATGCCCAAGTCGCGTTTGACATCATCATAGTCCTTCACCTCGGCGAGGCGTTCCTTCAGAGCATCGATTTCCTCGGTCTGTGTTGAGAGAGAAATAAGAATGCCTTTTTTAGCGCAAGAAATACCATCTCGCCAATCTTTGTCTGAAGATCCATCACAACCGACGAGTGCGTGACCTGCTTGGACAGGGTGGCCTTGTTAAGCTTGCCAATGGCGTCCTGTAATCTCCTGATCTCGGCCTGTATACAACGCTGTGTCAAGCTCTTCTAAATAAAATCCCTGCAACATACGTCTTTGGTGGAAACGAGCTCCTCGTATTGTTGCTGTTGTTGTGTCAGGAGGTTGCTCTGCGCCGCGGACGACGTGGAGGAGGGCGAAGACGAGGCCTTGGCCAGTTCTTGGCGGAGGGCGTCACGCTCCTGTTCCACAGTGGAGACACGGTCGTGGGCACGCTCAAGCTCCATATTGATGATCTCGAGCTCGGCGAGCTTTGCAGACACGGTCTCATCAAATCGGATGCTGTGCGAGAAGATAGTGGCCTGGGTCGAGTCCTGGTTGCTCTGCATCGCGACCAGCTGGTCCTTGTAGCGGCTGACTTGTCGCTCCAACTCAAACTCCCTAGGCGTGCGTTATTATTTTTTTTTTATTCAAGTCTACGCCAAATGGGGAGGCCGTACTTTTCCTTGTAGACGCGGATCTTGGAGTCATACTCTTCCCGCAACTGGGCCTCGCGTTCGCCCGTGCGCTGCTTCACGAGCTTTTCCATCTTGCCGTCGTACTCGGCCAGCTTCTCTTTGAGCCGAGCGACCGTGGACGACTGGTTCTTCATATCCACAAAGTCCTTGGTCGCGTTATCGAGCTCATCGCGCAATCGCTTATTCTCGTTCGTGAGGGCCTCGATCTGTGGCAGGTTCTTCACGCCCTCCTGGTTGGGGCGCACACATCACACAAGGTTAGCCAAAAAAAAAGCAGCACCGCCGAGGCTCACACTCACCAGTGCGTTTGCGAGCATCGGCACCGGGTCTGGGGCATCCGCCAGCAGCTTGTACGTGGCGAGGAACGCCGTCTCGGCAAACTTGCTGCGCTTGGTCAGGTTGTCGATCTCGGTCTGGTACGCTGTTTGTAAACGTCGTGTTAGCGCACAAGGCAAGGCAAGAGAAAAAACATGGTCTGGTCTGCTACACTTGAGCACGGTCTTGAAAAACTCGGCCTTCTCCTCGTCGCCCAGCCGCTTGAATTCGCGCGTCTGCTCGGCCAGGATCTTGCGCGAGTTGATGCTCTCCTTCTGGTTCTGCAGGATGCTCATGCCCTGCGCGTCCAGCTCCTTCTGCAGCGCGCCAAAGTTGACCTCTGTTAAAGAATGTTAGCCCCTCTCCAATGCCGCTGCTACTGTCTCGCCAGGACGTACCTCGCCAGTGGCCCAGGGCCTCCTGCAGCGAGTCGTTCATCGAGGTGGCCATTGCTGGTGACGTCGGAGCTGAAGGGAAAAAAAAAAACTGCTTGTTTCCTTTCGTGTTGCCGCAGTCTGCTTCACACCGCCACGCCTCTTACTGCCGCGTGCTGTTCTGGGCAGTTGCACGGCCCTCCTCATGGCTGCTCTCGCTCTCCTGCGCGCTCTCCCCCTCTCTCTCATTTCTCTGTCCCTGTCCTCCATGACAATCCCTGTCTGACAACCCCTTGCAGGACTTCACCACTACCCGCGCCCAGCTTATCAAATGTCGACAGCAGCCCGTCGCCGCCTCATGCGTGACTTTAAGCGGTATGCCTCCTCTAGCCCTTGTGTGAGCACCGAGACTGACACAGACGCAAACAGCCTCCAGACCGACCCCCCAGCAGGCATCAGTGGCGCGCCGTGCGAGAACAACATTATGATGTGGAACGCTGTCATCTTTGGGTACGGAGCGCCTCCTCTTCTGCCTCCCCTCTCTCCCTCTCTGACCACCAAACAAATAGGCCGACCGACACGCCCTTTGAGGACGGGACGTTCAAGCTGACACTGACGTTCCAAGAAGACTACCCAAACAAGCCACCAGCGGTCCGCTTCGTCTCCAAGATGTTCCACCCAAATGTGTACGCCGATGGCCAGCTCTGCCTCGACATCCTCCAGAACCGCTGGAGCCCGACGTATGACGTGGCCGCCATCCTGACATCGATTCAAGTATGCCTTTGCAAAAGTTTTGCCTGATGATAGTATACTTTTTTCAGTCTCTCTTGCACGACCCCAACCCAAACAGCCCAGCCAATGCAGCTGCAGCATCGCTGTACCAGGAGAATAAGAAAGAGTACAACCGAAAGGTCCGGGAAATCGTCGAAAGCAGTTGGGTGCAATGATGCCCCGCGCCGCCAAAAAAGAAAGTCCGTCCAAACGTGCTTTCCCTTGCTGTTTTTTCCTTCTCCTTTGATCTCCTGGTTATTTTTAAAACTGCATTTTGTACACATCAAGCCAGTGGTTTAATATTGACTCATCCGCTATTACAATTTCTCGAGGATTGCAAGGATTTGACTCATCTTTGGTCGACGAGCCGACTCTTCCTGCCAGCACAAGGTCAACAGCTGCGTCAGATGGCGAGGCACAAACTCTGGAATGGTTGGTCGCAAGTTTTCAAGGCAAATCTGCATGAAATCGCATGAGAATAGGCAATTTGCCAAAAAAAAAATAAAAAAAAATACCCTGATGCCAACTTGCATAGCGTGCAGACCCTCAAAGGGCAACTGACGTGTGATAATCTCAAAGAGGACCATGCCAAAGCTGTAGACATCGCAAACGCGGAAATCCTGGATTTCAGAGTCCAGCGTCCGGAGCGCCTCGGGAGCAATCCACTGCGGCTCAAAGATAAACTCTTGGCGCAAGCTAGAGTTGAAAAGGTCACGAAAACCGTAATCGGAGACCTTGACAGTAAGATCGTCCGTGATCTGCCAAAGGAAAAAAAAATTTGTTTAATTTCACTTCAAGCCAAAAAACAAAAAACAAAAAAAAACGTACGAGGACATTGCTCGATCGCACATTATAGTGGGGCATGTTTTGATCGTGCAAGTAGACCAGAGCACGTGCGACTTCAGCAGCAAATTTGATTGCTACGTATGTAATATTTTTAGACCCCCACACACAAAAACAAAAAAAAGTTTTCGTTTTGCACAAAAACAAACCATGCCGTTGATCCATGTTGAACGAGGCATCGTGCAAAAGTTGCGAAAGTGAACCGATCGGCTGAAGCTGGGTGATGATTGCAACATCCGGGGGCTTGGCGACAACGGCAAGGACAGGCAAGAGGTTGATGTGGAAGAGCTTTCGCAGCTCGTCAGCCTCCTTGAGGAAAGTTGCTGCAGCTGCGCTGGAGATCTTGTCCTGGGCAATGACCTTCTTAATGGCGACATGGTAGGTCGACCACTCGCCACGGAAGACCTCGGCGATGATGCTGGCGGGGGCGAGCAGCTCCTCATACTTGATTGTGCTGTTGTTGATCTCGAGCGACGCGCCCGCCTGAGCCATAAACTTGGCCTTGGCCAAACCAGCTGACCAAGCGCAAGAAAAGAGGATACACGTTTACAATACTAAACAGAGCACAGCAAACGTACCGGCCTCTTCCGTATTGCGCACCTGCATCTGCTTCACGGCCAGACTCTGACCCAACGACACGGCCTTCTCCTTCAGGACGGCCGAGAGCTTTTCGCCGGCACGCTGCAGCGGTGTTTTCCCGTACTTGTTGGCTGCCAGGACGAGCGCGCCCTTCTCGACGAGGTACTTTTTTCGGGGAGGGCGGTTAGTCAAGTCTGCTTGCGGAGCACACACAAGAGCGCATACAAGAGCAATCGTGTCAAAGCGCCAGTAGCAGGCATAATGCAGTGGCGTGTTGCCATGGTCGTTGGCGACCATAGGGTCGGCCCCCTTCTCTACGAGCTATAGAAGGCGCGTGTCTGTCAGTCCGACGCACACGGTCTTTTGCGGGGCGCATACCTTTTGGACAATCTCGAGCTTGCCCTCGGAGGCCGCGATGTGCAGGGGCGTGTCGTTGACGCAGTTGGCGACGTTGACGTCGGCGCCATTGTCCAGCAGCAAGCTCACGACCTCGTTCTGGCTGAACCGCACGGCCCAGTGCAGCGCCGCAAAGTCGTGGTCGTCCCTTTTGATTTGGTGTTTTTTGTTGTGAATGCGTGCGTTACAGAAATAGACGCCCCACCATTTCCCGTCCTCTCCCGTCCTCCCCCTCTCCCCGTTTTCAAGCAAACAGGACATACTTTCGGTTCACGTCGCCCTCCGTGTCCAGCCACTTGCGCAGGACGGGGATTTGGCCGAGCTTTGCGGCCTCGAAGATCCCTGCGGACATGACTGGGGGGCACACAGATAAAAATGTGGACGCTGGCAAGTGGTGGCGCGCGGTTTGCGCGCGGTTCCCTCGGGCGGACGATGGTGGCCAGGGCCGCCGCACCGTCTGCTGCAGCGACACCCCTGATGAGGATTGCTGCGCCGATGCTCCAGGGGTCTCCATCGTTGTGTCTCTTCTTCTCGACCGAGGCAGACGGCAGCACCGCACCTCTGGCCAAGAAAAGGACAAGGGCAAAGGTCGCGCCCAAGGGCAAGAACGCCGGCGACGGTGCACAAGGGACTGCTGCTGCTGCTATTGACGAGACCAACGGAGACGATGCCGATGCGATCGTCGCCGGGCGGGATGGTGACAGCTTGAGCACCCCCGCCACCAAGAGGAAGACAAAGGCAATTGTGGTCGCGCACAAGAACAAGCTGGGGACGACCGCTGCCCCTACTGCTTTTGGTGGGGGTAACAGCGACGGCGACGATCGCGACGAAGACGATGACGACGACGATGCCGCCGAGGATAGCAGCACCCTGACTTTGAGCGATGGCGATCAGGATGACAGCGACGAGTTGGAGAAGATCAACAACGACACGGCATTGTCCAAGGAGGAAAGGGACAAGAGGAAGAAGAAGCTCCTTGCTGCGATCAAAAAGAAAAAGAAGGACAGCGAGTCTCTTTCAAAGCAGTTTCTTCGCATCAAGGCCGAGAATCCCGGCCACATTCTGCTCTTCCACGTCGGCGACTTTTACGAGATGTATAACGAGGACGCGGAAAGGTACACTGGAATTGCCTTCCTATCTTGTTCTGTTGAAAAAAAAAAAAAAACAGGGGAGCACAGGCGCTCGACATTGCGTTTGTGCCGCTGAAGCGCAAGGATTGCATCGTCTCTCTCGCGGGCGTGCCCAAGCACAACGTCAACACGTACATCGAGCGCCTGATCAAGAAAAATTTCACTGTCGCCATCTGCGATCAGGTCGAGACACTGGAAGAGTCCAAGAAGCGCAAATCCAAGGTCATCGAGCGCCAAGTCACGCGCGTGATCACCCCGGGCACCGTGATCGAGGATAACCTGCTCGATCCCCGACTGAACCACTACCTCGCAGCCGTGTCAATGGGACACGACGGCCAGATGGGGCTGTCGTGGGTCGATGTGACCACGGGAGCATTTCGAATGTCGCTCACGTCGGCCGCGAAACTTCCGGGTGATCTCGCTCGCATCCAGGTGAAGGAGATTGTGTTCCCTTCCGAGAGTCCCATTGTGCGCAATTTAATAAATATTCCGGGCAGCCGAATTATTATTATTTTTTCTTCCCGTAGATGGAGGAGCTGCGACGTTTCAACCTGTACCATGTCACGCATTTTGACGAACAGCAAGAGACCCGAGCCGCACAGGTGTACGAAAAGATCAAAGCCGATGCTCTGGAAACGACAGGCATCGAATGGCTCTTTTCGCTCGTGGACGACAAAATTCCGAGCGACCTCAGTACAGAGTTTAGCCCGATCGAGCTGGCATCCGGTGCACTTCTTCTCCGCGTACGACAGACAATATTTTTTTCTTATATTTTATTTTCTCACGAGCCCCCAGTACTTGATGTATGCAGAGCGCGAGCACCTTCCGCGCGTGCAAAAGCCGAGCCGATTCCTGCTCTCAGACACCCTCGTGATGGACCCGTCGACCAGGAAGTCGCTCGAGCTGACGTTGACCATTGCTCGAGGGCAGCGCAAGGACAGCCTGCTGGACTCTTTGGACGCGGCCGTCACATCTGCGGGAGCGCGATTGCTTCAGACTCGCCTTCGTATGCGCTTTTGCGAAATGTGGACAAACAGTTCAAGCTGTACGATTATTTAGAATCACCGTCTACAAACATCGACACGATCAACGCCCGACTGGATCTGGTTGAGCTGTTTGTGAACAATCCAGACGTGCTCGCAGACGTCCGAAACGCACTGAAAAAGGGCGCCGACATCGAGAGGTGCCTGCAGCGACTGTCCCTCAACCGTGGTGGGCCGCGCGACCTCCGTGCGATTGCACAATCACTCCAACTGGCGGCGGCCTTTGACACGACCATCTTCCGTACTATATGACCTTGTTCATTCCATGAAAATTATTTACTCCTCTTGCAGAGAACCCTGCACTGCGGATCGGCCCGCTGATGGATGTGCTCGTCCGAGTGCGCGACTTTAACGAGCTCGTTGACGAGATCTTCCGGGCGATCAACGAAAAGCAGGAAACGCAGTTGGAAGATGGCGAGCAAGATAGCGGATTTATCAAGGAAGGGTACAGCGACGAGCTGGACAAGGCGCGTCATCTCGGCAAGAACAGCAAGAGAGATCTGATAAGTCTGCAAACCGACTATCGCAATAACACCGGCATCCAATCGTTGTCGATACGCAAAAACAACATCATCGGCTACCACATCGAGGTCTCGAGCACGGCAGCCAAAAAATTAGACGCCTACCCCGAGTTTGTGCGGCGTCAAGTGCTCAGCGACAAGGTCCGTTACCAGACAGCGGTACGTGTGTCGCCAGAAAGGAAATCAGCTGAAAGAAAATTTTTTTAATTTTTTTTTTTGTTTCTGCAGGACCTCAACAAGTTTGAGAACGCTGCCCGCACGGTCCACGCCGACATCAGACTGCTCGAAAATCAAATCTTCCGAGATTTATGCCAACTCGTCTTCAAGGCCACGGGACCCATCATGGAAGTGGCCAAGGTGATGGCGGAGCTGGACGTGGCCTCATCTCTCGGCGAGATCGCCCGCATACGCCGCTACTGTCGACCGGCAATCACCGCTGCATCCGAGTTTGAAGTAGTCCACGGCTGTCATCCCGTCGTCGCAAATATCATGAACGAGCGAGCAACCCAGTTTGTATCGAACGACTGCTACCTCGGCGGTGAACATGGTCGAGTCTGGATCCTCACAGGGTGCGATCTCGTCCCTTTTTTGTTATTTTATTTATCTATTTATTTATTGATTTATTTTGAAAATCGTAGGCCCAATATGGGAGGTAAAAGCACCTTCCTTCGCCAGAACGCACTGCTCGCGATCATGGCCCAGACGGGCTCGTTTGTGCCTGCCAAGTCTGCGAAAATCGGCATTGTGGATATGGTGTTCAGTCGCGTGGGCGCATCTGACGACCTCGCCAATGACCGCTCCACGTTCATGGTCGAGATGCAAGAGACCGCACTCATCCTCAGAAATGCCACATCCAAGTCTCTCGTGCGTGCACATTACAAAAAACATCGTGCAAGTAGTTTACAAACATCGTATTACAAAGGTGATCATGGACGAAATCGGCCGAGGAACCTCGACGTTTGACGGGACTGCTTTGGCGTGGGCATCACTCAAGTACCTTCACCAGACCAACCGATCACGGGCTCTCTTTGCTACCCACTACCACGAGGTCGCCAACATGGCCGAGGACAGTCTTTCCAATGCCAAATGCTACCGGATGTCCATCGATCTTTTCCCGGTTTGGATTTAAAATATGGATTTAAAATTAATTTTTTTTTTCTTTCGACTGAACAATCAAAAATATAAATATTTAGGACAATTCGTACTCGTACACATATCGAGTCGAAAAGGGATGTGCCAGCCGATCCTATGGCATCCAAGTTGCCCGCATCGCCGGAATTCCAGAGGAAGTGATTCAGGAAGCCCAGGCGACCCTGGCCGTTCTCGAAGAGCAACAACTTCAAGGTCAGACGAATCAACGACTCAAGGGCCCCGCATAACGAAAATCATTGTATATATTTTCTTGGAACTTCAATGAAGCAAAACCTGGCAACCACAGAGAAATATCGCTCTTCTCTCTCCTCTCTTTCTCTCTCTCTCTCTCGTTTGCTTATGCTATGTACTCGAGGATTGCGTCTATTTGCTTGTCGGCGCCGTCGATCTTGTCCTTGGCAGACTTGGTATCGACACCCTTGTTGCCAGAGCTGAGGTCAATGTGGAGCTTCTTGAGCGTCAACAGTTTCTCCTGGTTGAGCTTGCGCAGCTCCTCAATCTTCTTGGACACTTCCTTGTCGATCGCGGTCGCGGCGTGTGCCTGCTTTTCGAGCTGTGCGTCGCTTGCCTGATACGGGGAAAACAAATTAGTTTTCCCACTTCTTCTCAGCAGTTGCAGTACTTTGACGGAGCCATCCACCTGCTCCTTGATAGCCTTCGCTGGCTCCTTATCCTTGGTGGTCTTAAGCTTTTCGATGGCATTCTCAAGCGACTTGAGCTGACTCTTGATGTCATCCTGGATATCGACGACAGCAAAGACGATTTCGCGCACCTGTTCGCGGCGCTCAGCCTTGGCATCCTGTTGTGTGATTTGTGTCTTTAGCGAGGCAAAAAATCTCCTGCAAAAAACACTACCTTGGCAATGGTGAGGTCAATGCGCACGTAGATGATGGTGAAAGTGAAGAGCGTCATGAAGAAGACGAGGAGGAGGAAGGGCTCGTTGGACAGGGCAACGTCGGGGAGGTCATAGGTGACAAAGACGTCCACGGCGTGCGAGTCAACAACATTGCTCTTCTTGACGATAAAGACAGGGCGGCCATAGCTGTCGAGGTACGTGTGCATGATGTCGACCTCAATAGAGTCCACCGCGAAGGACGGCGAATGGAATTGGATGTTGCTAAGGCCGACGATTCAATAAAAGACAACAACGACCAAACAGAAAAGAAAGAAAAAAAAACGTACACCGCGCCCTCAGGAAGAACGACTTTGAAAGTAAAGTCGTCAACGACGGCGTTGTCAAAGAGGATGGCAAAGGGAACCTTGAGAATGTAGGAGCCCTTGGAGTGACCATGATAGAGGACCGAGCTGGCCGGAGAAAAAGATTTTGTTTTCAGTCCCCAAACCTTCAAAGGGGGGGGAAAAAAAAATGCAAAAAAGCAAACCTCAATGGCTGGTTAAAGCCCTGGGCCCATTCGGTGTGCCAGCCACCAAAGAGAGGGAAGCGAGGCTCGATTTCGAGAGACTGTCGCTTGAACTCGTGACGGAGGTTGCTGTTTTTATTCAACGGCATCAGGATTTACACAGAGGGAAAAAAAAAACATACCTCGTGCTGATGTTGCCGATAATGTCCCAATAGTAGACGTCGTCCGCGTCGACGGGGAGCGAAAACTTGAACTTTTGGACAATCGACGTCGAGTCGTGCAGCTGATGGGCCTTCATATGGTCGATGCGGCTGAATGTACCCTTGAGCTTGGCGCCAGTGTGCGTGACCTACATTTTTGTTGTTTTTTATATCAAAAATAATAATAATGTTAAATATAATTACGGTGAAGGCATCGTCGACGGCGAGGTTGTTGCCCCAGTGGGAAACTTCGAGGGTGCGGACGAGCTTGTTGACGGTGATGAACGGCGCGTTATTCTCAAAATGGATGTAAAGGGGTGTCTTGTCGTAGGCAGGGATGTCGTTGTAGACACCGTAGGCAAACTTGCCACTGCCCTCCGAGGTGACCGTGCCATCAGACTTGGACAGGATCTTGCTGTTGGAAGGGACGACAACGACAGTCTTGGCCTTGGTGGTGGTGTAAGGGGTGGTGAAGTGCAGCAGCCCTGTCCACTTGACAAACTGTGACTCGAGCTGGGCAACCTCGGTGGGCAGGGGCTTGAACACGTGCGAGCTGGCGATGAAGATGAGCAGCTGAACCTTTCCGCCGGCCTCAAGGGCCTTGGGGAGCGTGACGGTCCACGACTTGGACCTGCAAGATTCCGGGGGTGTCAGCAAAAAAGGGAAAATAACACAGAAGGAAGGAAAAAAAAAAAAAGATAAGCAGCGCGAGAAGACCAAGAAAAAAGGGCAACCGCAACCAGGAGCAAACATACTTGGCGTCGTAGACAGTCTCGCAGGCGAGCTTGCTCTCCTTGTCCTTAACGTCAATGTACGAGACGTGCTCAGGGGTGCTGTGCGTGATGGTATAGGTCTTTGCGGGCTCGGTGCCCTCGTTCACGACCCACGCGTTGACGGTCTCCTTTGCGACCTGCGACGTGAGATCGAGCGTGCGGATCACGCTCGAGTGCTTGAGCGACGCCGAGGCCGACGCCGCCAGCAAAGCCAGCAAAGCCAGCAAGATCAGTGTTGTCTTGGCCATGACTATTTTCTAAATGGCTCCCCTGACAAGAAAAGCCGTTCTTGTATTGCTTCTGTTGGCGGCCGCTGCAACCGCCGCCGCCGCTGGTACCTTACTGGGATGGTCCCTGCCTTTGTTCGCCTGACGGTACAGTTGCAAAGCAGAGTTCCGATCGGCCAGGGCGGCGGCGGCGGCGGCATGTCAACCAGTAAAGTGCCCCGAGCAATGCGTCGCGTCATCGTCGTCCTCTTCGAGCTCGAGCCGGAAACGCAGCGGGTCGAGTCCGCCGCAGACCAAGGTGAACGACTATGTACTGCACGATGGAGCCATGTGGAACAATGTACGCCTGAATCGCTCGCTTATGACCAATTGATATATTTATATTTTTTGGTATTTTCGTAGGACTCGACATTGCCACCGATCATCGAATCCTGGACTCTCAACTACTACAAGACGCGGTCGTTTGGTACGGGGCAACGGAATGGTCAACACAGTAATTTACAGTTTTTTTTTTTTCTATTTCCAGTGTACCGCATCAGCAATCCCCTGCACCACTTTTCGATTGTTGCGCCAAACAACCGGCAGTGCCCTGGCTACGGCACGACGTCCGAAACTGCCAAGGCTGCTGGCTGTGTCCTGGCGATCAATGCCGGCTTCTTTAATCGCAGTACGGGGGATTGCATTGGCAATGTCGTGTCACATGGCCATCGCGTCGAAATTAGTGGCATTGAAAACGTCAACTTTGCTCTTCTAAAGGTAAATTTTTTTAGTAGTGGAACGGGCGCTGCTTACGTTTTGAAAATATTTCCCCTGCTAGAATGGGTCATACCTTGTCGGCTACATTACTCAAGAAATGGTCTGGAAAGACGAGGTGCAATTTTCAGAGCTGATCTCTGGTATTACAGTGCTTGACTCCACGGGGGAAAAAAAAAAGGTCTAAATTTCAAACTTACCAGGCATGTTGTGGATCCTGCGTGAGGGCAAGCCGTACTACTGTGAAAGCTACGGTATCGAACGACCGATGAAATCCTTTTTGGACCAGACTGCAGCACGCTCTCTCATTGGGCATGACGTGGACGGACGACTCTACCTCATCATCGTTGAGGTCAACCCGGTGACAAAGGTCGGCGTGTCCATCTACGATCTCGCCAACATCGCGTCATACGTCGGACTTTGGAACGCCGTCAACCTAGACGGGGGAGGAAGCACAACCCTGTACGAGAACGGCGAGATCCTGAACGTCCTGACGGACGGCTGTGCACCCGGTCAGACTCCTGCTGGCTACCAAAAAAAAGGCTGCGAACGCCCATTGACAACAATAGCCTGTGTGAGGTGATTGTAATTATGCAAACGAAAAATGTACATAAGATGATTGATTCTTTTGTTTTATTTTTTTGTTGTCTCCGGAGACGGCTTTTGCCTTTTTTGCCTTTGGCTTTGAAGACTCGGCTGGCTGGCTGCTCTCTGCGACTGCAGCCGGGGTCTTTACGGGGGCGGGCTTTGGCTTTGCGGATGCAGGTTTTGGCTTGATCTTTTGCGAGGACGCCTTGGCGCCTTGGGCCTGTTCCAGCTTCAGCTGTGCAACTTTGACCTTCCTGGCGTATCTCTTCTTGGCCTTCTCCTTGCTGAGAGCCTTCTTCCTGGCGGCCACGTCCTTGTCCCATGGCTTGGGCGGTGTTGGCACGTGCTCTGCCACTTTGCTTTGACCGTCGTGCACCTCGGCTTGTTTCTTTTTGCCCTGCGCCGAGGGATACTCAAACAGGTGGTCCAGCGTGATGACGACGCGCTTGTACTTGGGGTCCTTCACGAGCACGCGCTTCTCCTGGTTCTGCCTGCTCCGCTTGGTCTTGCCCATGTAGTTGAACGTCTTGATGCCGAGGACCTTGGTGTCGTAAATCTTTTGGACATAGCTAGAAAGTGCATATGTTGTTAGCCACATCGGTGGAACACAGGGCACTCGACGTACCTCTTGATTTCAAACTTGTTCATGTTTGGGGCCTGCAGCGGTAAGGTACGGAGAGGGTAGGGAAAAAAAAAAAAGCTGAACACACACACACACACACAGACAAAGAAGCCTCGTCGTACCACACGGAAAACGATCTCGTTGGGCTTGGCCGTGGGAGACCGAATGGCCTTGAACACGAGGTTCGGCATGAGTAGCGGGTTCCGGCCCACGACAGTCTTCACGGCCTTTGAGACGACCGGCCGCATCGACAGCGCCATGGTGATGACGTAAAATTTGCCACACCATTTTTTTTTTTTCAATGACGCGTCGTTTATTTTATTTGTCACAAGGGTAACAGCTTTAGAACTTCTGGAACTTCTTGGTGGCAGAGCTGACCTGCTTGTCGACCTTGATGACGTTGAAGCGGACAGTCTTGGAGAGGGGGCTGTTTATTGTATTTGTTCAGATACGTGTCGAAAGAAAAAAATTTTTCTTTTTAAAAAATACCGGCACTGGCCGATGGTAACGAGGTCACCCTCGTCAACACGGAAAGCGGGCGACAAGTGAGCCGAGATCTTCTTGTGGCGCTTCTCGTAGCGGTTGTACTTCTGGACGTAGTGGAGGTACTGCACATAAAGGTACTGTGAGTTTCTCCTCCTTGTAAAAATTGCATTCCGAGTTTCGTACCTCGCGGCGAACAGTGATGGTGTTCTTCATCTTGTTCGAGGCCACGGTGCCAGTGAGGATACGGCCACGGATGGAAACGTCACCGGTGAAGGGGCACTTCTTGTCGACGTAGTTGCCCTCGAGGGCCTATTTTATTTATTTTTGCAAAGCACGAATCAAAACTTTTTTCCCCCCTCCGATATCTTTTGCACTTACCTCAACGGGGATCTTGTAGCCAAGACCAATGCTCTTGACCCAGCGGCCAGTCTTGGTCTTCTTGAGGAGAGCGTTCTTCGAGTTCTGGAAGACACCCTCTTGCTTCTGGTAAGCACGCTCGGTCTGCAAAAATACGCGGGTTTAGATACACATTGTCCATGACCACCGCAAGAAACCAGGGGAACAGCAGCAAGGAAAGACAGGAAGGACAGGAAAGAAAGAACCACACCCATCCCTCCCGAAATCAACCCTCTCTCTTTGAAAAAAAAAAAAATTAAGCTTCCAGTTGGTGTCCTTTCAGCCAGAATCCGCGCGTGCTTTGAAATTCCGCTCTTGGCCCCCCTCCACGAGCGGTTGCTTGCTTCCGTTCGACGAGGCAGGGGAAAGAGAAAAAGAGGTAAAAGAGAGGTCTGGTTCTCTTTTTCTTTTCACCAGTCTGCCCTCGAAAATAATCCCAATCGAGCTCCTCCCTCCCTCCTCTTCAACCCACCCCCCACTCCGCACGTCCCGGCGTCGTGCACGTATTCGATTACCTGCTGCAGCTCAGCCTGAACCATTTTTTTTCCTGGAGGTATAAAAAAGAAAGAGAGCGAGCTTGGACAGGTGTTACCCGGGTCCTCCCATGCGGCTGTCCCTAGGGAGCGCATTATCGCCACGTGGCGCTTCACTTTTTTCACACTCTCTGTTCGCAACCCCACGACGAGCGGCAGCGCTCTGCGGTTTTGTCTGACCTCTCTTTTTTCGCAAAAAAAACAACAAAAACAGAGTGTGTTGTGTTATCCGAACCACTTAACAAGAGATGGCTGCCGAAGGTGACTACAAGGTCAAGGTAAGGAAAAAAATGGGCCCAGATTTGGTTGGACGAGGACTGAAAAAAATCGTACGTTTTTCCACACTGCTTATCGTCCACGACACGACCTACACTGCAATCCACACACCCGGAAAATGATATCAGGACTTTACCCTCGCCGAGTTTGGTCGCAAGGTAATGGAAAAAACCAAAATAGATTCTTCCCTCTTGACGAATCTTTTGTCCCCAGGAAATCCAACTCGCCGAGGTCGAGATGCCCGGTCTGATGGCGTCGCGCGCCGAGTTCGGCCCCTCGCAGCCCCTCAAGGGTGCCAAGATCATGGGCTCGCTCCACATGACCATCCAGACCGCCGTCCTCATCGAGACCCTCAAGGCCCTCGGTGCCGACGTCCGCTGGTGCTCGTGCAACATCTTCTCCACCCAGGACCACGCCGCCGCGGCCATCGCAGCCAACAACCTCGCCGTCTTCGCCTGGAAGGTGCATTATTTTTCTTTTTGAAGAGGAGAATAAGGCCATAATTTTTTTTATACGTACTTACTTAGGGTGAGACCATTGAGGAGTACTGGTGGTGCACTGAGCGCGCCCTCACCTGGCCCGATGGCTCTGGCCCCGACATCATCGTCGACGATGGTGGTGATGCCACCCTCCTCATCCACAAGGGTTTCGAGGCTGAGGTTGAGTTCGCCAAGTCGGGCGCCATCCCCGACCCCTCGACCACCGACGATGCTGAGCTCTTCCAGGTCCTCACCATCATCAAGAAGTACCTTGCCAAGGTATCCAATGCACCGCAAAGACCCTTCTGTATCGCTGTCTAAAAAATACCGTGCGCCTCTTTGTTTTTCAGGACCCCAAGCACTGGCACAAGGTCGTCGAGAAGCTCGTCGGTGTCTCTGAGGAGACCACCACCGGTGTCCACCGTCTCAAGGAGATGGCCAAGGAGGGCAAGCTCCTCTTCCCCGCCATCAACGTCAACGACTGCGTCACCAAGAGCAAGTTCGACAACATCTACGGGTAACACTATGCCGCGCACACACGCGATCTTTGTGCTCACTCACGGAAAACTGCAGTTGCCGCCACTCGCTCCCCGATGGCATCATGCGCGCCACTGATGTCATGATCGCCGGTAAGAAGGTCCTCATCGCTGGCTTCGGTGATGTCGGCAAGGGCTGTGCCCAGGCCATGAAGGCCGCTGGTGCTCAGGTCTTCGTCTCGGAGATCGACCCCATCTGCGCCCTCCAGGCCTCCATGGAGGGTCTCCCCGTCGTCACCCTCCAGGATGTCATCTCCACCGTCGACATCATCGTCACCGCCACCGGCAACAAGGACATCATCATGGCCGAGGACATGGCCAAGCTCAAGAACAACGCCATCGTCGGCAACATCGGTCACTTTGACAACGAGATCGACATGAAGGGTCTCTACAGCTACCCCAGTAAGCACCCAACCTCAAACAAACAAACAAAAATTATTTTTTTTTCCTCTTGCTCATTTCTCCTGTTTTTTTTTTTCCTTTTCAAATAGACATTGTTCGCCAGAACATCAAGCCCCAGGTTGACCGCTTCGTCTTCCCCGACGGCCATGCCGTCATCATCCTCGCTGAGGGCCGTCTCCTCAACCTCGGCTGCGCCACCGGCCACCCCTCGTTCGTCATGTCGTGCTCGTTCACCAACCAGGTCCTCGCCCAGCTCGAGCTCTGGAAGGAGAAGAGCTCTGGCAAGTACGGCAAGGGTGTCTACCTCCTCCCCAAGGTCCTCGACGAGAAGGTCGCCCGCCTCCACCTCGGCGCCCTCGGTGCCAAGCTCACCGTCCTCACCCCCAGCCAGGCCAAGTACATTGGCGTCAACGCCGAGGGCCCCTTCAAGGACACCACCTACCGCTATTAGAAGCATCATGACACCAACTCTTTTGTCTTATTGCTTGTCGGCTGAAAAAATTTTCTTTTCGGTCGCGTGATGTCTGGCGTCGAATCTGAGGCTGAGGCTGACGATCCTGCGACAACGACAGAGGCAACAGTTGCGCCGGCTGCACAAGCTCATGGTACTGTACGATGAATCGGACGACAGAGGTGCTGAACCGACGATGTTGTACGGCAGCGTCCAACGAGGATGCACAGCAAACACCTGCTCAAACAGGGGCATACGAAGAGGTCAAGCAGATCCTCGCCTCACCGAGCTTCGATGTGGAATGTATTCACTCGCGTTCATCCACAGCGTATTGACCCTCGTATGAACAGCATCCGAGGGACAGGCCGTACTGCAAGAATGGCACGCCATCGTGCGCGATCGCGACGACCATTCGCAGGAGAAGCATCAAAACAAGAAGGTGCAAGGGCCTAGTCTGGCCGAGCGCCTCGTCCACGAGATCGTCCCCGAGCGGGCCATCCACGTCCACGCCCCCGTTACACACGGCAGCTGGTTCAAGTACATTAGCTACCAGATAACCGACTATGGTACGTGTAAACAACAAAAAGCAACCAACCGATAATTGTCGTCGCGCTCCGTCCTTCAGCGTCTGGGATCACCGTCCGCCGCCGCTACCGACACTTTTCCTGGCTGCGAGAGACCCTGGAGAAGCAGCTACCGTGGATCTTCCTGCCGCCGATGCCGCCCAAGCAGATCTGGGGCCGATTCGATGAACGGTTCGTGTTCAAGCGGCAGAAGGCCCTGCAGCGCATGCTCAACCGCATCCGAGAGAATCCACACGTGAGCACGCACAACGCCGTCCTACACTTTCTCACGTCGCGATCAGACGAGGAGTTTATGGAGGGCGTTGCCAAGATCGGTACATCCATGCCGCTATCGCAGTATAATCTAAGCAGAAATCGTGCTCCAGACGAGACAAGCAGAGTCATTCAGGCAGACTACAAAGTCTCGCGCCTCCCTGAAGCCAACCAGCCAGCAAACTCGATGGGATGGGGGCTGGCCAAGTACCTGCACCAGATCGGCCTCACCACGACGCGACACCAAGTGCAAAAGCTCGACCAGAACCAGTTCATCTTGTCCATGAGGCTGTACCTGGCGCAGCTCAAGCGCAGCCTCCTCATGCTCGATGGCACACGCATAAAGCTCAACGAGGAGCAGAGCTCCAAAAAGTACACTTTGCATTCAATCATCATGTCCTGAACAAGTGTCTGCAGTATCTACACCGGGGAACTCGGCGTGCGGTTCGAGGCCCTGCGCCAGCTTGAGGAAGTTGCCTCGCCTGGCCTGTCCGACTCGCTCGTGGGTGTGCTCTCAAGACTGCACATGGACATGAAGCGCCTTCAGGCTTGGAACCTCGAGCACATCCTGCTCCGCGATGAATCCTTTGCCGATCTTCTCGCCGATTACGTGAACTATGTCACCGAATTTCTAAGATACGTCAAAAACTACGAGATGAACGAGGTATATGTGTGAAAAATACGTTCGTACTCTAAAATCTTTATTGTAGTATCAACCTTTGGAGGCATGGCGACGAAACTATGTTACGCAGAGGCAGGAGAAAATCGCTCGCACCCTCGTCGGAGGTGCCGCCGTCATGTCGTACGACCAGGTGAGGAGCAGAAAAGAATAATACTCATTAATCAAATGTCAACTGAAGCTCGCCGATCGCATCGCCGCCGACCTCGACAGGGACCAAGTGTATCAACAGCACGCGAAGAATATCGACATTGTGTTTGACCAGTTTTTGTGCGAGTGCGAGCATTTTTTCGCCAACCGCGCCTTGGAGATGAAGATCATGCTGCGATCATTTGTCGTTTGCTGGAAGCTGTACGCTCAGGCCGTCGTCTCAACTCTCGACGAAAACTTGGTGACTAAAAAATCAACATACCACTTTGGGCTTATTTATTTTTTTAGGCCCTGCTCGATCAACTCGAGGGTGGGGTCCAGTTGCGCTCGGCAAGCGGTCGCCCTATTGACGTCGACCGACTCGCAGCTGCTTCCTCGGATGGCCAGGCGGATTCCAAACTGACTTTTTACGCACCCGAAGACGAAGACATTGACGGCATCGTCTTGAACAAGGTCAACACGCAGGCGGAGACCGTGCCCGAGCCGCGTTCTCCACAATCTCATACGGCTCCTCAAGCTCAGGTCGTTGCAGCTCCGGAACACAAGGCATCAAGACTTTTCACGAAAAACTCGAAAAACGCGAAGGGGTACTGCAAAACGGTTATTTTCATAATTTTCTCAATCGCATTTTTTTATTTAGTAGTCCTGTTGCGAGCGATCAAAATTCACCGACGTCACCGCCGGCTCTTGAACCAGCCTCCTCGACATCAGCCCCTCCCCAATCGCCACCTCCACCACCGCCGCCAGCACCTGCAGGTGGTTTCGTTCGATCAGGATCTATGATGGCTTACGCCGTTCCGGACTCGACTCCCCCCGTGGATCCGACTGCAGCCTCTCTACCAGCACCGCCCTGGCCGCCGAAAAAGGTCACGGTCGACGCCACAGGACCGTCTGCCTTTGACATGGGCGATCTCTTCACCCAGATCTCTGGCTTGCGCTCGCAAATGGGCGCCGTCAAGGCCGTCGAGAATGAGCCCGACAGAGGAGACGACGACGATCGTTCGAGCGCGCAAACTACCGACTGACCCCCCAAACTGATACAATTGATAGCAGACTTTTCTTTTTGTGCCTTTTTACACGTGCAGGATGTCAAATAGAGTATTATTAATCTTGAGTGGAGGCCACCGATGTCAGCCTTTGCTTCTTGAGCTTTTTCTTCTCGTTCTTCTTTTTGTTTTTTCGCTTTTTGGCATCCGATGTTGTTGGCTCTGCCTCGGTTGTTTCAGTGTCATCGTCATCGTCGTTATCCTCGTCGATTGCTCCGTCGTCGTTTTCGAGAGATCGCTTTGCATTCGTGCTTGCATTCGTTGCTGCGCCAGCCTTTCGCCGTTGGAACAGGGTGACAAAAAAGCCGATAACGTGATCGTCGCGCGGTAACGTCCTGACGCAGAACTCGGCCCCGTCAAATGAAGACGGGTTCCCTCGTCTGGCAATCGACCAACAAATCAGTGAACAGCCGTAGTGTAGTTTCCAGTACCTTGTCCATTTGGGAAACACTTTGACGAGCTCGAAATCGGGATGCCGCTGGACGATGTGGCTCACAACAGACTCGTTCTCGATCTCATGGATGGAACATGTGGAGTAGACGAGGCGCTGGACCGACGGGAACGACAGGCCGTGTTCGATTGCGGCCAGTTGAAATTCCGAGAGGGACTTGAGTCTATCCTCTGCGCTGCTGCTGTCGTTGTAATTGTCGTCGTACTCACTGGCCGGCGCTGAATGATTGGACGATGCTGCTGCCACAGAAAAAGATGAGTCCAGCAGCTCGTCCAGCCGCGCGACCATGCCCGACCCAGAGCAGGAAGGATCCAGCAGAATGTGCGTCACGTCGGCATACGCAGGGTCGTTCGGGTTCACATCGAGAAAGCTCTTATGTGTGCCGGTTATGTTGGTCGCACCCGCCTTCTTGGTGAGGCGCTGGAGCAATTCGAGTCTTCGTCCGTCAGTGTCAAATGCCGATATTTTGCCCTTGTTTTTCATCAGGGCCGCGAGGTGGCTCGTCTAATTAGGCGAATTATGCCGTCTGCTCTTCCATTTCTGATAGATTACCTTGTTGCCTGGCGCAGCACAGCCATCGATGACGTGAACAGTGGACGGGTTGACGCCGAGCGCTGCGGCGGGAAAGCAGGAAGCCTTGTCCTGCAGGATGAGCGTGCCGTCGAGGTACAGGGCGTTGTCGTGCAGATCTGTTGAAGGCGGCATTGCAAACAGCTCGTCGAGCAGCGTATCGGGCCAGATCCACTTTCCCTTGGGCTCGGCTGTGAGGAGATGGTGCAGGGCGACCGTGGCGCTGTCAACCACAGTCCAACCTTGCGCCTTGAATTTCTCCAGGACTGTCTTTGGCGTCGCCTTGATCGCGTTGACACGAACCCACCGCGGCAGGACCACGGCGTCCCGCAGCTCTGGTGGCAACAGATCCTTGACAGTCCGCGCCTGCCGCTTGACCTTGAGCTTTGTCATCTCTGCCTTCAGCCTTGTCCTGTGCGCCATGACGGCCTCCTTGAGCTTGCCGCCGCACTGCACGCCCCGTTCGCTGATGAGCAGATCGTACAGCAGGACAAGCGCCATGTTGACCTCCATGCGCCTGCCCTCGGGCGTCTTGGCCCACCCGGCCGCCTCCATCACCTCCAGCAGGACCGCGCGGTACTTGAGCGTCTCGGTCACGAGCGCAAACACCTTGCGCTTTTCCGTCACGTTGGGCCCGTGGATGAGTGTCTACGTCATCGCAAGAGCCGATCGGCACACTTAACGGGGGGGGCGCTTCTTTTCTTAGTTACCTTGAGCGACGCGCGCTTCAAGCCGAGCTGGTCGAGGACCCACGTGGCCTCACTGTACGCCATTTTACGCAAGTGCAGGTCCCAACCATCGATGAGCGCTTCGACGGCCGACGAGTTCACGGCCAGCTGCCTGGAGATCTGGGAGCAGGTCCGCACGGCGACGGACAACGCCGGCCGCGAGCGCGCAGAGCTCTTTATGAAGTATTCTGAGCCACTAAACACTGTACAAAGCGCTGATTCGACGTGCAAAAAAAAAAAAAAACGCGCCGACTACTTTCGCTCGCAGGTTGCCCAGTAAGCGCGACCTGCCAGACTACTATGCGAGCATCAAGGAGCCCATAGACCTGAAGACCGTCAAGGTGAGTTTGGCTGCTGGGCTGTTTTTTCCTTTTAAAAAGAAGGTGCGCAATGCAGGACAAGCTCAACAAGCAGCAGTACGAGAGCGTGGACGAGTTTGAGCATGACATGCGTCTGATCTTCTCCAACTGCAAGAGCTACAACATGGCCAAGTCGGAAATCTATGAGGACGCGACGTTCCTGGAAAAGCTCTTCAACAGGCTCTTGAAAGAGCACAAGGAGCAAGCGGCAGCCGAGGCCGCAGCTGCGAGCGCAGAAGCAGCAAAGCCTGTCCCGGTCAAGCTCGAGGAGCGCCTGGAGTCGCGCAACTACCTGGAGACGCTCAAAGTCGGCCGCCGTGTGTACGAGATTGGTAAGCGATCCGGTAGGGAGGAAGGGAAACTGAAAAACACTCGATCAGGCGACTTTGTGTACATTGCCAATCCTGCGGACGAGAGCAAGCCGACGATCGTTCACATTCACGACCTGTGGACCGAGAAGGGGTAAGGCTCTTTTTTTTGTGTGTGTGTGTGTGTGTGCAGTCCGCTTTCGTAACAGCCTTTCGCAGGACAAAACAAAAGGGCTTTATCGGAACGCCGTTTGTGAGGCCAGAGCAGACGTACCATGTGCCCACGCGCAGGTTTTACGTTAACGAGGTCTTCCGCACGCGGGCCGCATACGATTACTCCTTTGAAGATGTCACGGGTTCGTGCTGCGTCCTCTATATCAGGGACTATGTGAAAGGTACTGCTATCCTGGAATTTGATTTGATCTTATGGTCATTGCATTCTTTGATACAGGCCACCCCGAAGGCTTTGAAGAAAAGGACGTCTACGTGTGCGAGTCGCGTTACAACGACACGGACAAGTCGAAAGATATCGAGGCCATCAAAAACTGGAAGTCGATGCTGCCCAAGGCGCAACAGGCAAAGGCGGTTTACCACCCGCCCCTTATCGGTGAGCCGAGGAAGAATGTCAACAAGACCGTTCCCTCTGTTTTTTTCGGACTCAATGTTGCTCCCGAAGAGTGTGTTTCCTTGTGCCCAAAACAAGAACCTAACAACATAAATTCAGGAAGCAAGCGACTCCAAAGGAGAAGCAGTCGAGCAAGTCGCACCACTCACCCGAAGCGATGGGTTCGATCAAGATCAAAGCACCGCCATCGGCCGAGCCCTCTCCCCATTTCACCGTCTCTAACAAACGCAGTCGTGAAGCTGAGACAGCCACGCCACCGCCGGCGTCTTCTGCAAAGAAGGCCAAATTGTCGTCTGAAGCCTCGATTCTCGATGAAGTTGACTTCCCCGGTGCCAAGTCCGACCACGGATTCTCCCGATGGACCATTGCAGAGACACTAGTCCTTGCCCAGTCCATATCCAAAATCGGTGTCAACGACTGGCCCAAGGTGAGTGAAGATTGCCACGAGCATTTGTACCGGTCGAACCACCACCACCCTCACAAGGTACTCGGAAAAGTCATGTGTTTGTTTGTTTCTAAAGAATGCATAGCTCCGAGAACGATTCAGGCTCCTGACCAAAAACATGCCGCCCGGTGGAAGTCTCGAGCAGGCCATGCTCGCCGCAGTAGACGAGAAGGTCGACGAGGGGTACCTCACGAGCTGGCTGATCGATTATTGGGTGGTATGTTTCTCTCTACATTCATTCGAATGAGCTTACGCACGGGCACTTAGCGGCCCGGCGTGATTCCCGACCAGCCTGCAGCTGTCGCGTTGCTGGAGCTTGCAGACTCGTCTTCGGTGTCGTCCTCGATCAGCAAGTGCAACTTTGCGTCCTGTTCCCGGTTGTCGTTCTCCTCTGCCGAGGATTTGTTTGCGCACATCCGCAGTAAGCACGTACTCGAGTTTGAAAAGGAGTTTGGGTCCCGTCAAAGGCTCGCCGCCTTTGGTACACTGGTGCCTCTGTCGACGCAGGTTCCCCCTACCTACGTTGACGAGTCTGCCCTTTCCGAAGACTTTGGTATGTACTTTTCCGTTTTTAAAAATGGAAGAAAAAAAAGAGTACTTATTTTGCATCTATTTCAAGTGAAACAATACGTGCACACGCCAGATAACAAACTCGTGTGGTTCTCGCGACCACCAGTGGATGTCCTCCCGCCACAGCCCAGGCTGGTGCACTCGGCCGAGTTCCTCAAGTTCAAAGAGACCGAGACGCCTGAGACCGAGGAGCAGCCCCAGCCTATGGTCGTGGATGAGGTTGCTGCTGTCGAGAATGAAAAGTACCAGGAGCGGTTAAAAGAAGTCGAGGCGGCCAACTGGCTCTCACTGCTAAAAAGTAAGAGCCATGTTCCTTTCGAAAAAAAAATACTAAATATTAAATCAAAACAGCCTTTGTGCGCGCCGGCGAGTCACAGCAACAACAGGTGTTCATCGCGTAAAAAGAAATGGTTGTTCTTATCTCTGGTGTTAAATTACAAGTGTCAACTGAGAGCGCACTAAAACCAAAACGACAAAACTGTCCATCAATGGAAAAGCATCGACTCTTTTGCTTTTGACGGGCTCTGTGGTACGGAAAGCGATTGGGTGGGCGTTTGTGTGGGCGTGCTTGGACGATCATAGCCAGCAAGGTTCTCGAGAATTTTCGTCGGAACTGGAGACCTCGGAGTCTGAGTTTGAGGAGAGAAGCTGGTGCTGTCTTCTTCAGACTCGACGGGAGTGATGTTTAGCTGGAGAAGATTATCAACATAAAATAAAATAAGGTCGCCGCGATAAGGCATACACTGAGATGGTCGAGCTGCAGTGGATCTTCCTCAGCCCTATTCGGCTGCGGATTGTCCAGCGTGCTGTCATCGTCGGCATGCCCTGTTTCTTCCGACTCCTGGTTCACCTTGCCGATGCCAAATTCTGTTTCGTTGTTTATACCGAGCTGGTTCTCCAGCTGCTCTTCCCTGTCCACGTCCACGTCATCTTGAACATCATCGCCGTTGTCGTCGTCGTCGTCGTTGAGTTGCTGGGCCGTTGCAATCAGCTCTTTCAGGATTGCGAATGACTCCTCCTCCTTCACCACCCCCTCCTCCGGCAACTCATCCCGCTTCCGACCCTCCTGCTCGGGGGTGGTGGTGTCGGTCACGCTTGTCAGCAGGATGAGTAAGACGGAAAAGGCTGGGGACACACAGTGCAAAAGGACAAACAGCAGACGCTGCCACGGTGACGCACTCCCCTTCCAAAGCCCGAGCACCGCGATGGCGAGAAAGGCGAGTCGGGCATCGCGCTGGCCCGAAATATGCTGTGCCAGCAAACCAGCAACTTCGCCGAGGTCGCTCTTGCTGCTGATGCTCGCTGACTCAAAGAGGGCGCAGGCGTGCGCAAGGTCCATGGCGAGCATGACGGCCACAACAGGCACGAGGATGGCGTACTTGGGCAGCCGCGCAAACAACAGGACCGAGAGCAGGACGCCTGCGAGAGCGAGCCGTGTCACGGACCGTTGAAGGGTGGCGTCGCTCCATCGCACGTCACCGTGACCGTTGGCGACGAGGAAGGCCGGTGCTTGCAGCAGCGGCACGTACTCGCCAGCTGAAGTGTTCCACAGTTGCAGTCGGTACTGCAGCAGATCGTTCTCCAGGCGCAGGGCGAGCGCATCGGCCTTGAGCGCGTCGTTATCGGCGACGAGAGTGCGCAGGGCCACGAGCACATCAAAGTCGTACTTTCGCAGCATCCACTGGACATCGAGCGGCACACTCTCCCACGAGGGCAGCGGAGCGGGTGAATCGGCCGTTTCTGGCGACACCAGAGGGGGTGAGGGGGGTCCGACAGGGACCGTTGGCCATAACAGCACAGCGCAAACGATAAAGCTGACGAGAGCAATGGCTGTCATTATTTCAAACTGTTTGTTGAATTAACGAATGGGAAGAAGAAAAAGACAAGAACATCATGAGCCTACACCTAGAAAAGGGCCATCGTGAGAGGCGGCCTGTAGTGGTGCATTTCCTTTATTATTATTATTATTATTGCTCCTTCTTGCTCTCGCCCTGGGTCTTCTTGGGCTTCTGGTTCTGGATGAGGAAGTTGCCAAAGAGAGCGAGCAGCGTGATCATGTAGTAGAAAAGGATCTGGGTTGTGAGCTTGTTGTAGGGGCTGTCGGTGTAGGTGTCGTAGGCCGACTGGATCATCATCGTCAAGAACTGGGTCATCTGCATGCCAGTGATGAGGAACTTGTTCTTGAAGAGCTGAATCTTGAGGGTGCTAGCAAAGTAGTACGAGTACATGACGACGTGAATAAACGAGTTGAGAGCAGCCGAGTAGTAGGCTGGTGGAATCAGAAAATATTTATTTCTCTTTGTAAAGGGGATAAAGTAACCTTACCTTCGCCTCCGGGGGCGGTGTAGGTCACGAGCCACCAGATCGCAAAGATGGTGACGTGCTTTGTGAGCGCAGATAAAGAAAGTTTAGGATTTGCAAGCTCGATAAGCGCCCCCCAAAACGTACGTGGTAGACGTGGAGGAAGGAAACCTGGCGGTTGTTCTTCTTGAGGACCATGATGACAGTGTCGATGAATTCGACAATCTTGGACACGTAGAAGACCCAGATAATCTTGGCCATCTATGTACCAACACAGAGTTGAGAAAATATATATTTTGAAAAAAAAAAGGGCACACATACGGGCCAGCCCTGGGCGGTCTCGTCCGACGCGTTGCCAAAGAGCGAGTAGCCGTTGATGAGAGCTAAAAAAAAAAAAAAAAAGGACGAAAGGTTTAGGCGTGCTATGCGGGTTTACGCGAGCGAGTGCAACTTACCCTGGTGAAGGACCTCGACCATCATATAGCCTGTGACAAGAAAGAAAGAATCCAGATTTAGGATGCGTGGGGTTGTAACGGGAAAAAAAAAAAGGAAGGAAAGATACGCACCGGAGAGAAGGACAAGGAAAAGGTTGTGCAACATGCTGAAGTACTTGACGTTGAGGGGCTCAAAGGCCTTCATGACGAGCATGCCGCCAAAGATGACGACGAGGTAGACGAGGATGATGAGCACAACGTCAAAGGGGTTCATGAGCGGGAGGTTCTTTGCGTGTGCCGAGGCATTGTGCTCGAGGAACTGGTTGATCGCGGTGTTCACGTGGGCGGGCAGGACAGAGCGCACCAGATCCTCCCACTGGTCCGAGACCACGCTCAGGTAAGGGCCGGGGAGGTACTTGTTCACGGCCACGAGGGCCCATTCGGCGGGCAACTCGAGTGCCATTTTTATTCTTTTTTAAAAGTGCAATCTTTACACTGAAGGAGATTGAAAACCTCGGGAAACTCGTCTGTAGCGCGCAAGGATGCGGTAGGACGACAAGGCGAGCCAGGCCGCGGCCACCATCTCCATAAAGAGGAAGAACGAGCCGGTGGCGCCATCGGGCACGCCACGAAACAGGACCGATTGCGAGTGGTCGCTGGGGTTTACGTAGACGTGCACGAGCGAGCCCACGGGGAAGACGAGCTCGGCGATGGTGCGCGCGTCCTCTTTGTTCCAGCCGAGGCAGCCGGTTGCGGGGACGCCGCGCCAGAGCTGCTGGCCGATCGTTGACGTGGGGCTGCTGCTGCTCATGTAGTTGCCCGCGTCCTCGTCCTCGTCCTCGTCCTCTTGGTCCTCCTCGTGGTGCCCATCCTCTTCGTCTTGCGCAGTCGCTGGCACGTCGCTGTTGTTGCTGCTGTGGTGGGCGGTGGGGGGAGCAGGCGCATCGATGATGTCGCCGTAGGCATTGCGCCGCACGCTGCTTTCGCCGTCGTGGTGCAGTTGGTTGTCGTCTTTGGTGCCCAGTCGTCGGTCCATCGCCGCCATGTCCCCGGTGCTCGCGACCACGAGCGGGTCCTCGAGCGACGTCGAGTACTCGTAGTGGACCCTGGCCTGGTAGTAGGGCGGCTTGCGTTTGCTCTTGTCGACGTCGGCGGCATCGGCTGCGCTCTCGAGCAGGGCGAGGTTGGCCTGGGCGTGTTCGTGCACGACGGCGCCGTCCTGGCTGCTGGCGAGGGCGCCGAGCAGGCGCTGGAGGCATACGGTGGGCGCGATCACGTCGTCGGGGTCTCTGGTCCTCTCCGCGACCACAGCCACATCAACGATGCGTCCGCCCGTGCGCACCCAGCTTGACGTGTCCAACTGCTTGCGCACGGTGTTGGCCTTCTCAAACGCCGTCGCACCAATGAGCAACGCCATCGTGGCAAACATCAGCGCGCCTCCCAACTCTTGTCGCGTGGGCAGCTCCTCGGGCTTGATAAACTGCTCGTAGGGGTCGTGCTGTTGTTCGTACTTGTGCTTGTCCAGGATGATTTCCTGCTTGGGTGAGGCAGACGACGAAGAGGACGACCACACAGAGGACCGGTACAGCGACTCGGAGGTGGTGCCTCCCCTGCGCAGGCGCTGGGCCACCGTCACCCACTTCCCCTTCTTTGTCAGGTCGAATCGCTTGAAGAAGACGAAGAACATCGAGCGAAAAAAAAAATAGTAATTCTCCTCACTCGGAATTCTGTACAAGCTTTTTTTTATTCAACCTGGATCAGGGCCACCGGCTCGTCGGGCACAAACTCTTGTGTCGGGACGTCGAAAGGGGCAGGTCCAGCGACCAGCATGGATCGCTTGGATTTGGAGTGGCTGCCGACGGCCA
>Ga0302230_10000573_pt1 | contig 30000 bp, 52 predicted proteins | sample II_Palsa_N2_1_FD_193523 | JGI IMG/M metagenome (GOLD analysis project Ga0302230, IMG submission 193523) | Peat permafrost microbial communities from Stordalen Mire near Abisko, Sweden - II_Palsa_N2_1 | ecosystem: Environmental > Terrestrial > Soil > Palsa > Peat permafrost | place: Sweden... | reverse complement strand
TTCAAAATTCAGAATAAAGGGGTTAGTACCTGATCACGAACCAAAAATAAAGGAGGAGCATACCTTTTACAAAGTATAGGCCCTTCTTTCAGAGCCCGATGCAGGTCGGACACGGGTGTGCAATGCGTTCCTTCCTGCAAAAGTTGTTGTGTTGTTGCTCAGAGGCCGCGGCACATGATGGCGGGACGAGGGAGGCCAGCCATGTGCGCCCTGAAGAGCGTGCCGATGTTGCGAGCATGTTTGTTGTTGAATGAACGTGAATGTAAACTGTTGTTTCTCGTCGATTTTGCACTCCGGGGTAGTACACTCTATTTCTTCACTTGGAAATAAAGGAAGAGACATAGGGAGCAACGACCTCTGGCGAGTCGAGGTGGACATGGTGACGGCCTGGGACGACGCAGCGCTCTAGGGGCCCCTTGATCGCCTCGGTCCATCGCTGGTAAAAGCCCTCTGGGAACGGCCAGCCGTCAGCGGCGGTGACAAGGAGTGTCGGGCACTCGATGCGCCTGTGGAACGAAAGGACCTGCTCCTCTGTCATTCGGACGGGACCGGGCGCGCGCAGCAGTCGGTCGTGCGAGAACGAAAAGTGGCCGCCGTCGGGGCTGGCAATCATGCTTTCGTTGAGCAGGCAGTCTGCAGCCTCGGCCGAGAACGGTCGCTCGAGCATCTTGTCAATCATTGCGTCGCGGTCGGCGTACAGCTTCTCGGGCTTGCTGAGGATGTCACTGCGGGCCTGCAGGTACTGCTGGAACAGCTGTGCAAAGTCTTCGGCGGGCCCGCTGATGGCCGCACCGCCTTCGATCAAGATGAGCTTTTCGATGTTTGCAGGGAAGGTGCCCGCGTACATGGACCTGCATAAGACTTCCTTTAGGGGGGGAGGCGATGATACTCGTGACCAACAGAACCGACGTACATGATGCCAGCCCCCATCGAGTGGCCCATGAGCGTGTACTTGTCCCACCCGAGCGTGCGCAGGACGTCGTGGATACAGCGGCAGTAGTCGACAAAGGAGTAGGCAGGCAGCATGCTCGACTTGCCGTGGCCGGGCAGGTCAATCATGACATAGTGGCTGTCCGTGGGCAGCAGCGGCAGCAGCCGGTCCCACGTCCCGCAGTTGTCCATCCAGCCGTGCACGCACAGCACGCGGTGCTTGGGATTGGGCGTGGCCCACGACGCCTCCTTGCCCGTCACCGTCAAGTTGTTTGGCAGCGCAAACGACACGCGTCTGACCTCGGCACGCGCGGCACGTGCAACGGTGGTGGCCGTTACGGCCATGGCTGCTGCTGCTGCCATGTGCGTTTGTGAAAGTTGGTCCCACCCCCTGAACTTTTCACAGGCGTGTTTGCTGGGAAAAAAAAAACCAGTTTCTTCAGTTCTCGTTCGCACATGGTGGTACGCATGACTACTTTCTTCTTTTGCCTCCTCCTTGCTTGCACACCGAGCGGACGCCTCTCTATCATGGTATGAGAGCGACCCTTGGTGTGGGTGGGCGGGGGGTGACTTTGCGCCCACCCCCACGCACGGAAAACCAGGTTTATACAGAACACAAGAAGGGAGGCTAAATATATTTCGCTTTGCCAAGTGCCGCATGGCGCTTGCTGCACAGCCCCCCCCCTCTCCCCCAAGTGTCTGTCTTGTTTTTCCATTTGCTGGCTTGCTCTCTCCCGACTCTGCTTTTGCTTGCCTCGCTCCTTCGCTTGCTTCCTGTTGCTCTAACGTCTTAACCGCAAATGCTTGCCAGCCGCACCAGCTCCGTCGGCAAGCACTCGTTCGACTATCACCCTCTGTGTTTAGCACCGTCTCTCTCAGCAGCCGAGAAATGTCCACTGGCGCCAAAGGTAGCAATGGCAATGGCAACGGCGACGGCAACAGCAACACGGACGACAATTCGGTAACTGAACGCAACACGCCACTCGTGCCCCAATAAGTCCGTCCACTAATTCCTCTCTTTAAATAAAAAAAAAAAAAAAAAAAAAAAAAAAGGTGACAAGCAAGGTCGTTTCGTTCAACAAACTCGTGGAGCCGTCGGAGCGCAGCGTGCGCATCCGCGAACAGCTCTTTGCCCAGAACCGTTTCTGGGCCGACTCGATCAAGAAAATCAACCCGACCTACTTTGAAGTCCTCTCGCGTCAGCAGAGCCCAAAGTTCTTCTGGATTGGCTGCTCTGACAGCCGTGTCCCCGTAACGTGCCGGCATCTATTGGATTGTCCAAAAACTAACCTCGCTCTTGCGCGCGCGCGTGTGTGTGTGACTCACAGGCAAACGTGCTCATGGGCCTTGCTCCTGGCGAAGTGTTTGTCCACCGCAACATTGCAAACGTCGTCAACCACAGCGACCTCAACTGCCTGTCAGTCCTTCAGTACGCCGTCGAGGTCCTCAAGGTCGAGCATATCATCATCTGTGGCCACTATGGCTGCGGTGGTGTTCGCGTACGCTCGCAAAAGTAGAGATCAAAAATTTTTTTTAATTATTGCTGTTTCCTTGTTTCAAGGCTGCCTTTGGACACACAAAGCTCGGCCTGATCGACAACTGGCTCCGACACATCAAGGACGCGTACATCCGCTATGAGAACGAGTTTTCCAACATTACGGACGAGGACGCGATCTGCAACCGCCTGTGCGAGCTCAACGTGATGCAGTCGGTCCAAAATATTGTCTCGACCACGATCGTCCAGGGCGCATGGGAACACGGTCAGAACCTCAGCGTCCATGGGTGGATCTACTCGATTGAGGACGGTCTTCTTCGCGAGCTTTCCGATGCCAAGGTTTGTTCGTTTTTTTTTCCTTTCTTTTCTTGTTTTTAAGATTGTGTATCTAGGATGTTTCGAGCTCACAGCAGCTGCACCCGATCTATCGCATGGGCCAGTTCTCCCCCGCGGCCGGCTCTGGCATTCCAAACACGGTTTCGCAGGCGGGCGCCTTCACACCGACCAACACGTCGCTTATCAAACGCCAGAATGCATCTGCCGCTTCGTCTGGTACAACTGACACGTCCTCTTCCGCGTCTTCTTCTTCTGAGACATCGTACCCATCCGCAGCGCAGCAAAAGCCAGCGATGAGCATGTCCTCTGCCACCAGTGATAATCGCTCGTGCAACTGCTCTCGTTGCGACGAGCTTCTTTTCAGTTGTAAGCTTTAAGCAATATTCTTTCTTCTTCCATGCAAGAAACGGGCCAAAAAAAAAAAAAAAGAGAAAAAAGGATGAGTGATAGAGGTTTCCGATCAAAACTTTCACGCGCCGAGCGCGCAATCTGTCGTCGATCTGTGTCTTCAAGGGCTCGGCTTTGTGGAGGTGCTGTCGTCGTGGAAGTGCCACGCAGCCAGTGGGCACAGCTGGCACGGACGCTGCGTGCCCTCTCCCCGCTCACGAACAGTCGTCGAGAATTTTTGGAGCTGAGCTCTTATCAGATTGAAGGCCTTTCGTTTTCTTCTTGCTCTCTTGCTCTTGCTCTCTTTTTCCATCGAGAGGTTTGCCGTGTCGTTCTTCTATCGAGACTCAATAAGTACGGTAGTCTTTTTCTCATTTCCCAATCCATCAACCATGAAACGGAAGAAATGCAGCAGCCGCACGAACGGACCGGTCTGCTCTCGAGCAACGAGTCAGACGACACGGCCAACAACGATGCCAAGCCCACTTCCTCCCCCTCCTACGGACTGGTGGCTGACAACGGCGACGCCGCGGCCCTCTCCTCTGACGGGAAGACCGACCTGAGTGCCCTCCCTCTCAAGAAGCAGGCAAGCAATCGAATCCTCTCGCTGGACCAATTCCGCGGGTACGTCGTGCTGCTGCTGATCGCCGTGCCCGCGGTCGGCTTTGGCAACGACTCCCCGGCGTTCTTCAGGCACAACGGCTCTGGGTTCTCCCTGGCCGACTCGATCATGCCCCACTTCTACATCATGGTCGGCTTTGCCATGCGCCTGACCCTGACGCGGCTGGCCAAGCGCGAGGGCGTGATGGCGGCAATCAAGAAGCAGCTCGTGCGATCGGGGCGTCTGTTTGCCATCGGACTCGTGTACTATGGCGTCGACGGCTTCGCGTCCTACTCTGGTACAAACGGATTTCAGTCGAGCTGGTGGACGGTCATCCTGCAGATCCTGTACGGAAGGAGTGTTTGGCAGACCCTGACGACGATGGCGCTGTGCCAGATCCTGCTCCTGCCCGTAATCGTGCGGCCGGTATCGTGGCGAGCGGCGTATGCCCTCTTGCTCCTCGTCATCTACATCGCCTGCGAGTTCTCTTTTTGGTTCGAGTACACCACGCCCTGGGGCAACTACATTGACGGCGGTGTGGTCGGATGCCTCGTCTGGTCGGTCGCCGTGCTCGCTGGCTCGTTCCTCAACGACTTTTCCGAATGGGCAGCGCCGCGCATCTCCCATGTCCACGTCCAGAACAAGGCCAGCATGGCCAAGCGGATCCTGTTGCTGTGCCTGCCCCTGGTGGTGGCCGCGGTCGTCACGATGAGCTTTGGCATCGGACTCTCGGCGCTCCCACAGAGCTGGAGCCCAGTTTGTCTGGACTTTGCCAACGGCCGTGCGAGCGTGCCGTGCCCCTCTGACGCCGGCGTCGTCAGCTTGCCCTTCTCGCAGTACAACCCGATCGTGAGCGTTTTCTCGTTCAGCATGCCCAAGTCAACGTTTACATACCAGATCTTTGGGATCGGCTGGTCGATCGTGGTCTACCTCGTCTTTTTCATCGCCTCCGACATCTTTGGGCTCACCTGGAGCTTTTTCAACGTGCTCAGCGCCACAGCCCTCCAAATGTATATTTTCAACGACTATGGTTTCGGCTTTACAGACGGCATCATCCCGTCTGACTCGCCCGCGTGGTGCGCCCTCCTCTTCCTTCCCATCTCTCTGCTGATCAACATCAACATTGCGTACTTCCTCTTCAACAACAAATGGTTCATCCACCTCTAGGGTTTATTTTTTATTTTTTTATTTTTTATTTTTAAAAAAGTAACGCGTATGGTTCTACGTTTGGTTCTACGTTTGAAATGAAAACATCTCGGGAAGCGAGAAAAAAAAGAAAAAAAAATTGTTTTGCCTGAACCATCGAATGGGACAAACACTCTTGGAGAAATGGCCACTTTTGTTCTCGCACGCAGGTCGGGTTAATGACCGAGCTCATGGACGCAGCACCTGCTGCTGCACCCGCCAAGGTGCGCTTTCTTGTGCTGGCGGTACTCAACCTTTTCGTGGTAAGGCCGTCTGGGGAAAGCTCGTGTCGTCCAACCCGATCTACCCAAACGTCGACCTGGTCGAGGAGAGCTACGTCGTGGGGCGCCACCGCGACTGCCAGATCAAGATCCAGGGCGGAAAGATCAGCAACCGCCACTGCCGTATCTACGTCGTACGCTCTTGTGCCTGTTGCACTGTTTGGGTGGTTGATCAAACTAACACACACACACACACACACACACACACACACACACACATACACACACACACACACACACACACACACACACACACACACACACACACACACACACACACACATATCCCCGGTCGATCAGGCTGACAACGCCGGCCACCGCAGCATCCTGCTGGAAGACCTGAGGTATGGACGTCTTACTTGCCCTTTGGTTGCCAACAGCAGTGGGACACATAGCTCGCACGGGACCTTTGTCAACGGCCAGAAGGTCGCCTCCAAGCAAAAGTGCACGCTGCACCACAACGACCAGATCCAGTTCTCGCTCGGCATGGGCTCGCTGGACCCGGCCGAGGTGGCCCTCGATGTCGTCTTTGTGTTCCACGACCCGGCCCAGGACCTCGTCCATTCAGCGGACACCAAGGAGGCTGCCGATGCCAAGCGGGTATGGGTTGTAACCTCACCTCGTCTACTTTATTCCTCACGGACAACAACACGGGTAGAAAATAAGCAGCTGCTACACCCTGCTCAAGGAGATCGGCAGCGGCAACTTTGCCACGGTGAGCCTCGCGGTCGACGTGGCCACGGGCGAAAAGTTTGCTGTCAAGAAGATCGACAAGACCAAGTTTTGGACCAACCCAAAGTTCTTTGAGAGCATCGAGCGCGAGGTCGCGATCATGATGGAGATCCAGCACCCAAACCTCGTCCGCATCGTCGACTTCTTCGACGAGGAAAACTACATCTACCTCGTGCTGGAGCTGTAAGAAGACCCCCCTCCCTCGCCTCGTGGTTTTCACGACTACTGTACTTTTCTAGGATGAATGGCGGAGAGCTCTTTGATCGCATCGTCGACAACAGCGGGGGCTTCAACGACGAGCAGTCGCGTCGTCTCTTCCGACAGCTCCTCCTCGGTGTCAAGTATCTGCACGACCGCGGCATTGTCCATCGCGATCTCAAAGTAGTCACCACCCCCTCCATTTAATTTTTATTCATTTATGAAAAACATCTTTCAGCCGGAGAACATCCTCCTAGTCGACAAGAGCGACGACCTCCCCATCAAGATCAGCGACTTTGGCCTGGCCCGCGTCGTGGGCGAACACTCGTTCATGAACACGGTCTGCGGCACGCCCAACTACCTTGCACCCGATGTCTTTGACAAGACGGGCTACAGTAAAGCCGTCGACATGTGGTCTCTTGGCGTCATCCTCTACATCATGTATGTTTGCCTCCTGCCCCCTCCCCGGAGTTAAAACTGAGAAAAAAATTGCGTTATTTCACTGTAGCCTGTGCGGATTCCCGCCCTTTTCTGACGAGCGAAACATCAGCCTGATGGTGCAGATCAAGACGGCCAATTTTGATTTCCCGTCGCCCTGGTGGGACTCCATCAGCCCGCTCGCCAAGGATCTTATCAAGAATCTCATCGTCGTCGATCCGGCAAGTCGTCTCACGGTGCAGCAGGCACTTGAGCATCCATGGATGCAGCAGGGCTCGATCACGCTGTCGCAGGCCCTCCAGCTGTCCCCAACCCCGGCCAAGGCTGACGGCGCACCCGTCCGTATGATCCTGCCCGCGATCTCGGTGCTGCGTCCCACACCACCACCCAATGTTGCAGCAGCCAGTGGCAAGGGCGGCCGAAAGGGTGGCCGTGGAGCCGCTGCCGCAGCGACAGCAGAAGCAGCAGCAGCAGCAGCAGCAGCAGCAGCAGATGTGTCATCGTCGTCTACGGCATCCCCCAAGGCCTCCTCCGATGAGCCGACACGCCCTGCGCCGTCGCCGCCGACAAGTGCGACGGCGTCTTCGTCATCGCAAACCCCGCCATCGGTTGCCGCCTCATCGTCGGCGATGGACGTTGACACGCCACCTGCCCAGAAGACGGCCAATAAACGCTCAAACTCTGCCGTGGCCAAGGCATCCGCGGCAGCATTGTCCCCTGTCTCGGAGACGGCCCCGCGCCGCTCAGCTCGCCAGCAAGTCCCCCAAACCGCTGCTTCCATTGCGACTGCGACCGTGGCCGTCATCAAGGGAGGCGATGCCGAGTCGCCCCAGAAGCGCCGCAAGCAGTTGTAGCAGTTTGACTTTTTTTAATGCATTTTCTGTCTCTGCATTAAAAATTAATTCAAAACAAACTGAAACAACTCCGAAATACTTGTTTTCAATGATGGACTCTTTTTTTTATTTTTTTTACTACCTGTTTGCTGATAGAAAACGAAAACGCTATTACGCTAGAATAAGAACTATTTCTTAGCACAGCACCATCCTCGTTCGTTATTTTTAGCCTTCTCCCACATGCACACCATTCGCGTGGGCTTGATATAGTGGCCGATGAGATCACCCTCGTTGCAGTTGCCAATGTTGAATCTCCTGTCGTCCTTGTACGTGACCGCCATGTCTGTATTTTGTTTGTTAAGAGAAAATCAACAAGGGAAACGTACTGTAATTATTCTTGACATGGTGAATCCACGTCCCGGTGCTCACATCTTCCAACCGTAGCGCCTTTATTTCCTATTGATTTTTTTTTCCCCCCAATTTTTAAATAAAAAACATTACTATTTTTATTATAACGCGACTCACATTGTTGTTCAAGGACCGAACGATGGCTTGGACGAGATCGTTGGAGATGACGTAGCCGGGACCATGAGGGAAGGGAGGATACGATTTCTCGGCCCATTCCGACTCGGGCATGTACCACTTGTTTTTGGTGTCGCGAATGGGCACACCGTACATTGAGATGGTTGCGAGAACGAGCCCGTCCTTGGGCAGCTTCTCCAGTTCCTAGTTGAACGCACGAGTGAGTAAACAGTGCTTGTATCAGCAAAAAAAAAAAAAAAAAAAAAAAAAAGGGAAAAAAAAATGCAATACCCTCAGGATGCGATCGATGCGGACGTACGTGTCGTCGTCGCACTTCATAACATAGTCGGCCTGAATTCTGGTTGCACCGACCTCAAGGATGTGGCGTGTTTTGTTTGCAATTGCAAAGTACCCCTCGACGTACGGTGAGACGATGATGTCGTCGTACAACGCGATTTCCTTTGCAACCTAGGTAAAAGTTTTGAAAATAAATAAATAAATAAATAAATAAATAAATAAATAAATACAGCTGTTCAAGGAAAATGAAAATGAAAAAAAAAAACACGTACGTCCTCGTTGTACTCTGGCTCGACGTCGTTGCCGACAAAGAAGCGCACAGCCACGTCGCCGCTGATGACCTCTGGGGACAGCATCCACGCGTTGCGTACCGAGTAGCGCTGGATCGAGTTTTTGGGCCTGCTCATGACGCCGATAAACATCTTGACGTGGCGGTCCTTGGAGAGGGGCAGCTGTCTGCGGCTCTCGTCGTTCCTGTCGAGGATCCCGTTGGCGCCACTCTGACGCTGCGGGGGCGCGTCAATGATGGTGACCTTGTCGACGACGGTCTTGGGCGCGTCAAAGCCGTCCTCCTCGCGCAGAGACAGGGTGAACGCGGACGCGGGCGAATTGGGGTACTCGTACAGCGCCAGGGCCACGCCGTCGACCGAGAGCTTGTAGCCGTTGGCGACGACGTTGATGACCAACTCGACGTCATCGCCCTTGCCAAAATGAATGTCTGCCGAAATCTCGCGGCCCCACACGCCGTTGGTCTGCTCGTTGAAGACGATGCGGTTCTGGTACGAGCGAATGTTGACGTGCACGAGAATGTCCTGGACAAGGCTCACGACCTCGATGATGAGCGAGCCGTACAGCTTGCCCTTGATCACCACCATCGAGCCCACGGCGAGGCCCGTGCGCAGCATCAGCTCGGCGTCCTTGGTGAAGGGGCCCTCAAAGTAGTACGAGATCGGTCCAGTGGGCTCCTTGTTCTGCTGCTGTTGTTGCTGCTGCCCTTGCTGTCGTTGCTCTTGCAGCAGTCGCTGCTTCTCCAGCTCACGCTCGTGGTGCTCGAAGCGCAGCCGCGCCTGTTGCTCGTGCATGCTCCGCTGCTCTTCCTTGGCGCTGTTCAGGTGCGGCAGCATGTCCTCCGCCTTGCCCTCGCCCACGGCCGCCGCGGCCGCCCTCAGCTTGTGCTCGTTCTCCTGCTCGTCCGCGTGCTGGGCACCGGCGTGCGCGTGTCGGGCGTGCGGGTCTGCCACGTCGTTGTCGCCGCCGCCGCCGTCGTCGTCCGTGTTGATCCGGTGCCTCGACCGGCCGCCTCCTCCACCGCCAAACAGCCACGACACGATGCCGCCGTCAGGGCTGCCTGTGTCCATTTGCAACGACGCGTCCAGGACCAGTAGCACGAGGGCCGCGCTCACCAGCACGAGGCTGAACGAACGGAAGGACAACACTGCCATCAGTCAGTCGGAACAAAAGTGTTTTTTGCACTGTCTGGACTTTGGCATCAGTCCACATTCCCAACACTGTTCCTGCGGGTCGTCAGCGAAAGGGGTGCAGGGGATCCAAGGTCTCCTTTTCATGAACGTATCATTGACCAACAAAAAACTCAAACAATACTTCAGTAAAGAGAATCGCTAATGTTTTCAGAGGGTGTCCTCCTCGCCGCTGACGAGCTTGGCCTTGAAGCGCCAAAAGTCGGTGTAGGTGATGTCCAGGTCCTTGTGGAGCTTCTGCAGGATCTCGCCAAACTCCTTGGCGATGGTCTCCTGGCTCGTGCCCATGACCTCGACATAGTCGCAGTGAGTGCTCGCGTAGTGGCAGCTGATGGCCTTGCGGAAGCCGGCAGTGCTGTTGGGACCCGAGCCGTGGATGAGGATCGGGTGGAAGAAGATGGTGTCGCCAGGCTCCATGATCGCGTTCACTCGGGGAATGTGCGAAAATTTGTCTGCACGCGCAACAATTAAAATTATTAAACAAATATCCCCACTTTCCAAAAAAAAAAAAAAAGGTAGTTCGTACCAAGCTGCATCACACCGTGATAGGCTGCGTTCACCGAGTATTCGGGGTAGCCGTGCTCAAGGAGCTCGCCCTTGTGGGTCGTGGGCAGGACTTGCAGACAGCCATTTTCGACAGTGCACTTGTCCACGGCCGTCCACGCAGCAACGATGCGGTTGGCGGGGCGGAAGGGGAAGTAATGCAGGTCTTGGTGAAGAGGGTGGGTTCCGCCTACAACAAATGACAGAGTTTATCAATACCAAAAAAAAAAAAAAATCAAAGGCACAATACCAGATGCGCTGTGCGGAGGCTTGTTGATAAACATGGTGTGGACGCTCTTGAGGTCGGGGCCGGTAAAGGCCTTGACGTACTTGATAATGTCGGGGTGCTGGCAGTACTGGAAGAGGACCTGGTTTATTATGTTAATATTTTTTATCAACTGTATTTCTGTCGACATACTTCGTCGCCCTCAAAGTCCTGCAGCTTGGCAATCAAGGCTTCGCCCTTGGCATCCTCCTTGGAGACCTTTTTGGCAATCGAGAGGTCGCGCATCTATTTTTTGTGATAATTAGGAACACCATGTCAGCAGTCCATACGTAGGTGAGGAAGGGGTAAGGGTTCTTGACCTCCTTGTCGCAGAGCTTGATGAAGCGCTGGCGATACAAGTTGAGGTCCTTCTCCTTGAGCAGGCCGCGGATAAGCAGGTAGCCGTTCTCCTCGTAGAACAGACGCTGCTCAAGTGTCAACTGTCATGTTTTTATTTGCGGGGATCAATTGGAGGTTGCTTGTAAAAAAGCCATTCACGTACAATGTCGTTGTCCACGGTGTACTCAAAGGCACCCTTCTTCGATGAGGCCGCCGCTGCCGATGACGACGACGACGACGAGGCCACGGCCGCAGCGGTCGTGTTCGGGGCAATGTGCTTGGCAGCCACGTCAAGACGACGCAGGGCGTTGCTGTTGTCGTTGTCCATGGTTTCTTTCCGTTCCTTCCTACACACATGGGTGGCGAGTCACGCGTTAGCGTGCACACAGACACACACACACAGAGAGAGAGAGAGGAGGGACGCGCACAGTCAAAACAAACGCACTCGCTGCCACATGACATGTAATTCACCCAGACATCATGGCAACCGCTGCTGATGCTCTTGCCGAGACCGACGAGGAAGCGCTGCGGCGCACGGCCCCGATGGCGACGCTGGACATTGTGCCACAGGTAACCCCACACCACCACCATCACCACAGTTCCCGCCGGCCTTGTGATTTATTTATTTATTTTAATTAAAAAAAAAAAATAGGTCGCATGTGTGCAGCAGATGGGCAATATCCACACGACGGCCACGACGAGGAACTGGCAGTGGGTGTTTACGGCTGGATCGGAGGGAATCGTGCGCAAGTACGACTTTTTCGGGTCGATGAACGGCAAGCAGGTGCTCCGGCAGCAACAGCAGCGGCATGGGTTCATTGATTCGCTCACCAAGGGTGGCGTCTTGCTGTCGTCCTGGGAGAACGACACGCCGCGGAGCACGAGCATGTTTGTGTACAACAACAAGGTGCAGATCCCGCCCATCTTTTGCTCGGCTGTCCACTCCGAGGGCCTGTGGCTGCTCACGGGCCAGAAGAACCCGCTCGTGGACAAGTCACAGCCCGTGACGGCAGATGTACCCGTCAAGCTCTGGACCGTGCGCATCTACGAGGGCCGATGCATGCACGAGTTCCGACACCACAAGGCGACCGTCTCGGCGATCGCATTGGAGCCTGACGAGCAGGCCTTTGTCAGCGGCTCGTGGGACAAGACTGTCCAAGTAAGAAATAAGCAAGACTGGACATTTAACGTGTCTTTACGTTTAGCGGTGCGATCTGCATACTGGTCAGGTCACAAGGTCGTTCCTTGCACACACATCATACGTCACCAGCGTATCGTTTGCCCCTGCGCAATCGTCCACGAGCGCATCGCCGCTTCTGTTGTCTGCGGGATTGGACGGAACCGCGTATTGTTGGGACATGCGCCAAGAGAAACCCGCGCGTTCCCTTGTGACGACTGGGAGCAATCAGGCTTCTTGGATTATCAGTGTACGTATCCCCCCCCCCCCTTTTTTTTTGCTTGCAAGCATACAAAGCGGTAATCGTGTTTTTTTTTTTCAGGCTTGCTGGGGTGCTACGGGCGAGGAGGTCTATTGCGGGAGGAGAAATGGCACGGTGGATGAATGGAATGCCTCATCTGGCGTCTACTCGAAGACGCTCAAGCTGCCTCTTGGTGCCAACGCGGTGTCCACGCTGGCTGCTTTTCCCGACAAAAAGCATCTTTTTGTGTAGGTGTTTTGTTTCTTTTTTTTTTCTCGTACACTCATCCTTTAAATTTTTCAGCGCATCAGAGGACAATGTGCGCATTTGGAACGTCGCCGAAGTTGCCCCCAAGGGCGCAACACCTTACCAGATCCTGCCGACGCACAGTGGCGCGACAGTGTCGTCCGTTTGCATAGATGAAGACATGAAGTACATGGTCACGTCCTCGGGCGATCGGGGCATCCAGGGAACGACAGATAAGCTTACGATAATGTATGAAATTCGTCCGCCGGCATTGTCATGAGATTTTTTAAAAACGGAAGCTGTAAATAAAATATGCGTAATTTTTCTTACAAATTGTCTTTCTACAACTTTGCGAGGACTACCTCGGCACTGCTGTTCTTGACCTTGTTGTCGTGGTCGACAAACTTTTGCACGACGACGCCATTGTTCACCAAGAGTGCGTACCGTGTAGAGATGGGCCCGATCGGCGTCTGCGAGGTCAGGCCCGATTGCAGCGTGAACTCGGTCGTGTAGTCGGCTGCAGTGCCGAAAGAAGTTTAGGTAACCAGCTTTGCTCTTTTCAAAGAAAACAAACATACACAAGAACAAGACTTGCGTCGTCGGCGCAGTCGACTGTTTCCACGCTTCCATCACGTACGGATTGGACACAGCCAAGCATGCGATGATGTCGACGCCCTTTGCCTTGAGCTCGCCAAAGTTGGCGGCGATCGCGGGCAGATGGACGTTGGTGCAACCAGGCGTAAACGGCCCTAAGAACGAACAAGGCCGAGGTTTAACCGAGGCAGCGCAAAAGGGACAGCAGGGTCCTACCAGGAACAGCAAACAAGAGGACTTTTTTGTTCTTAAAGACAGACGCGGACGGAATGATCTTGACCGCACCGTTGACCGTGACTCCCAGCTGGGCTTCCGGGACCTTGTCGCCGACATCGATCTCCTTCTTTGCGGGCGTCACGGACGGCGGTGTGACTGCATCATCCAGTGCCGCCATTAAGACAAAGAGTGCCCTGACAAAAGAGACATACGCTTTCCTGCGAGCAGGTCGTACGCCTCCAGTTTCAGTGGCGCGGCGAGGAGGCCAGCCAGGACCTCTTTCTTCGGAGCGAGCTTGTTAAAGTTACTCCCGTGCAGCTTGAACGCTTCCGCGTTGGCATAGTACTCGTAAAAGACGACGGTGTCGGGGTCCTTGCTGGGCGACTGCACAGTGTAGACGTACGTGTGTGGTTCTCCCTCGACCGTGGCTGACGTATAAACGTCATGAGCAACGACAAATTCAAAAAACTTACACTTGACGAGGGGCCCAAGCGCCTCCAAAAGGTCGGCACGGCGACCAGGCTTGGTCTTGAATGTGGCCATGTACACAACGGGGCCGGTGCTGGTGCTGCTCATCTTCTCAGGGCTGCTTGCGCGTGAAAACTGAACGCTTGCGAAAAAGCGGAGGTGAAAAACGACATTGTTTTTTTTTTGCCAGTCACTGAACTTGAAATTTTGGAGTCGAGAAAAAAGGCGAGTCGTTTGTGGAAATTATTACAATATATATTTTTTTTCCTGCTGTTTTTTTTTAAAAGTTCTGTCTTCTAGACATACCCAACAAATTGTTGGTGGGGCTGTTGCATGGCGCCTCGCGACATAAGATCCCGGGTGGTTCGGATCTCCTCGGCCATCTCGTACATGGACGCTCGTAACTGCTCGTTCTCTTGCATGAGCTCCTCGCATTTGGCCTATTACCGACGATGGTGATTAGTTTCGTTTTTATCTATAAACGTGTTGACAGAAATACCTGCAACTTTTCAACCAGGTCGCGACCCTTGCGACGATACTTTTCGGCTGCCAGGCGATTTCGCTCGCGCTTGGCTACTTGGATCTCCTCTACAGTCATGTTGTCGTAGTCGATCACGGGCATTTTTGCCTTGATGCAGTCGTACTCAGACTCGTCGAGCTCGACTGGGATTACGGTGGCTGACGCTGAGCGCATTTTCTTGTGCGCCGGCATCGTGATTGGTGGATTGTGAGTTGCATGTCGACCGCCGTGCGCTCGCTTGCACGACGAGATGGAGGCAGCGGGCGTCGAGGGTGATGGCGAGCCGACATCGGACGAAGACGACGACGACGACGAGGTCGCCGGTACTGGGGCGGATGAGGACTTGATTCTGTTGGGCAACACGGGCATGCTCAGGCTGCTGAACCGAGGAGTGAACGACAGCTGCTGCTGGGGGTGTTGATGTTGCAAAAAAGGCACTGGTTTGACTTCTGCATCGGGAGTGTTCCAGACACTCCTGAAGCTGTCACTGAACTGCTGCTGTTGTTGCTGCTGCTGTTGCTGTTGGTGGGCAAAGCAAAGATTACTCTGCTGTTGCTGTTGCTGCTGCACGTTGTGGATTTGTTGTTGTTGTTGCTGCTGCTGCTGCTGCTGCTGGTCGATGCTGCTGCTATTGCTGGCATTGACAAAGATGGGCATCGACAGCAAAACAGCCTCGGTCGAAGGGGTAACAATCGGCACAAACGTTCCACCATTGAGGGCACTGCCACTGCTGATGGAACCGTTGTTGCTGCTGCTGAGCGCCGGGGGCCAGTCAAAGTCTTGATGGACCAAGCAAAAAATAATAAATGAATATTAAAATAAAGACAAGAGGAGGAGAAAAAAAAATTTTTTTTTTACATGAGGGCGCATTTGCTATGGCGGGCGAGAGGAAGAGCGACTGGAACGACTGCATCGAGGGCAGTTGCTGCAATAAAATAGTTTTGCATAAACAAACAGAAAAAGGGACAAGGAGTAGCAGTACCTCAAAGTTGTTGTTGTTCTTGCCCAACGGAAGGGGGTCGACCTCTCCTGCGGCAGCTGGAGCATGTCCAGCGCCGCGCCAGTATGGCTCGCTGGCGGGCGACTGGGCCGAGGTCGACGTGGGCGAGGGAGCGCCCACAGACGGCGACTGGGAAGGGACTTCCTGTGAAAGGTTGGTAGGCAACAGAAATCAGTTGGGGGTGCGAGCAAGAAATGCAAATTTAAAGCTGACCTGCTCCTGTCCGCGCTGGTTCACGCGAATTTGCTGCGAAGGGTATCGGCACATTTTTTGTCTCTGAGGGTGTGGGCGACCAGGGCGTGATTCTGCAGCAGACGTAAACAGCAAGCGCGTTAAAAAAAATAGAGAGAGGGAGGGAGGTCAGGGCAAGGAAAATTTTCAACGCAGTGCAACAAAAAAAATAATGTCAGGCTCCGAGACAATGTCGTTGCGTCCCCCCAGACAACGTCGTCACCGCTTTCGCGTATTTTCAGTGCGGCAGTCTCGCGACGGCCAGGAGGGAAAAAAAGAAGAAAACGGGTGACGTCGTGTAAAAAATTGTGAGTCAAAATGAGTAAAGTCGACGGAGGTCTAGACCCACCTTTTTGTTGGCAGCAAACTTTTTGGTGATGATCACTCTTGTTGTGGGCGATGCAGTTTCAAAAAACATGGCATCTCTTCTTCACGCTGATGACGACGACGGCGACGACGACGGCGACGACGACGACGGCGGCGACTATGACGGAATCGCTGCGATCGTGGCTGGTACAGATGATGCTACAGCAGAGGACGATGACGACGGCGACGACGGCGACGAGTTGGAGGAAGAGGAGGAAGAAGAGGACGAGGAGGAGGACGACGACGAGGAGGAGGAGCAGACTGCAGAGGAGCACGGGGCGTACAAGAAGGGCAACGTTGTCTCGCTGGATCGGGTGCCGGAACTGAAAGAAGAGCGCGAGGTGGGATCGCTGGCATCGTGGACGCTGTCGTCCAGCAAGGTCGGGTCGGGTGTGACACAGCTGCGTGACGACGACCTTGCCACCTTTTGGCAGTACGTGCGTTTCTTTTTCCTTGGATCCCTGTTCTAATTGCTTGAGCAACAGATCGGATGGGCACCAGCCGCACTACATCAATCTGCAGTTTCCCAAACGGATGCATTTCACGGTACGGTCTTGCCGAGCGACTTTGACCGTTACTAACTACTCGTGGAGCAGTTCCTGTGCATGTATGTGGATCTGACCCACGACGAGAGCTACACACCGCAAAAGATCCAGCTCCGTGCCGGCTCCAGCTTCCACGACCTGCAGGATGTGGGCGAGACAATCGAGCTCAAGGACCCCCGCGGCTGGCAGGTGTTCCCGCTCGTGTTCCCGTCCAACAAGCCTGTGCGCGTGCACCTCTTCCAGATCATGATCATCGCCAATCACCAGAACGGACGTGACACGCACATACGGCAAGTGAAGATCTACTCGCCCAGGACCAACCTGATGGACCCAGGCATGCCCGCCTTTTCCACGCATCAATTCAACATGTACTCTATCGTGCGCTAACAGGTTTGTCCGGTAGCAATATCTACAAAATCGACGATTGACTAACTTAGTAGACCTCGGCCATCACCAGGACAACAAGGGTCGTCCAACCCGAGAAAGGATGGCACCCTTGACCCACGCCCGTGTCGGGGTTGTAGTTTTCCCAGAGGAAGCCCGTGGTCTGGTACTGGCGGTAAATGTTGTCGATGAGGTTGTCGCGAAGGCGCGAGTACAAATCGAGGGCAGCGGCCTGGTGTGGGCCCTCGACAACGTGCGCATAGTGGTGCAGGCCACGAAGGACCATGTAGTTGAGGTTGACCCAGATCGGTCCGCGCCAGTACGGCGCGTCGTGCTCGGTGTTGTATTGCATGTAAATGCTGCTGGTGGTCGACAGCGATCGCAGGCCATAGTCAGTCCACAGCAGCTCACGTTTGCCCAGGTCGGCCAGGAGCGCTGCCAGCTTGTCGGACGACGGATCTAGTGTTCGTTTTATTAAACAGTTTCTCACAAGGAATAAACTATAGTACCCAGCAGCTTCATCATGAGAGGGAAGAACGAAATGTAGCCGAGATGGGGCACAAACTGGTCCTTGGGCTTGCCCGACGTCACGCGCACCTTATTGCCGCCGGCATTGGGAGGTCGCTGCTCCAGACGGACGCCCTCGGTGTGGTTGCCCCAGTCGGCAAACGTAGAGGCGTTGCTGTCCCAGTGCAGTTGCACGAGGTTGCTCTCGCTGCTCAGCCGGGCATACAGTGCGTCCCATTTGGCGCTGCTCTTGCTCTTGGACACGATCGACAGTGCGGGGATCTGGCGCATGATGTCGGCCGCCAGCGCCATCCAACACAGCAAGTCGACGTGTCGTTCCGACGTGGACGGGTGCGACGATCGCGGGTAGTCGTCCAGGCCAGACGTGAGCGTCTTGGGGTTGAGCTCGCGCGTGATCTTTGGGTCGCGCCCACGCCACCGGAAGCTGTTGGGCACAGGTCCCGGCTGTGTCGTGAGGAACCAGTCCACCCAAATCTCCAGGCGCGGGTAGATGTGGGCCAAAAAGTCGGCCGCGTCCTTGTCGTGGTGGTTCTGGGCGAGGTCCACCAGAGTGAGCAGGGGCAGGAGCAGCGTCGGCGGGTTGGCATTCTCGGGCCGTTGCACAATAAACTCGCTGGGCACCTTGCTGCGCGCCTCCTCGCCCAGGATCTGCTCACGCGGGATCCAGCCCTTTTTGTTCATGAGGTCGAGCCAGTGCGCGATAATGTCCATCGACAGCCGCTTGTTCCAGCGACCGATGAGCAGCTGGTGGAAGCCCTCGTCCCAGAGGAAGCCGCGCGGGAAGAACGAGCGTGAGGGCACAGCGGTCAAGAGGGGCCTGGGACCGTACACGGCAGGCGATGGTGCCGGATTATTATTCTTGCTGCTGCTGCTGCTTGACGGATCCGTCGGCGAAACGAGCGACGAGCCGTAAAAGTAACCGATTCCGCCCACGAGGTTGGAGAGGGCCGCCTGGGCAAACTGGATTTGCGAGTGGTTGAACGCCTTGTGGTCGCCCCCAGTGAGGCCAAACGTCGACTCAAAGCGAGCGTCAAACGCGTCCCTTTTGGCGTCCAGAAGGCGCGTCAAACTGTCTCCCGTCAGACTGTCCAATTGGACCGTCGACATGCCAGAGAAAAAGCGGAGGTCCACCTCGAACGCACCCTGGACTATCACTTGCCAGATAATAAAGTTGCTGTTGGGATCGATTGTGTCTGGCAGGACGCCCACTTTTTTCTGCTGCTGCTGCTGCTGCTGCTGCTGCTGCTGCTGCTGCTGCTGCCGCTGCTGCTGTTGTTGTTGTTGGCCGTCCAGCAGGACCGTGCGCACTTGCTGCGTCAGATTGTGCAGATGATGGACATCCGCCCCCCAATAGTGAACCTCGGCATCGCGGTCGGCCCTCATCTTTGTAAACTCGAGGGTAAACTTGATGCCTTTCTCCACAAGCATCGTGACATAGGGCAGTCGGTCGTCTGCGTTTCCTCCTGAAAGAGAATTGGGTTAGGATTGCTTTAGACGGCCACTCTTGCGGTACGTTGCAGTGCGAGATGGAGGTCGTTGTGAAAGTAGAAGAAGAGCGACGTCGACTGGCTCTTTTGGCTGTTCTGGTTGCTGTTGTTCGCATAGGTGCCCGAGATGCGCGCAGCCCAGTTGCCACCATAGTTGCCTTTGTCCTTGACAAAGCTAGTGGTCATCTCCAAGTCTACAGTGAAAAACACACACGTTTGGTCAAAAAAACACCTGCAGGCTCTTACTACCTTGGTCATAGAGTAGCTGCTCGCCAAAGGACTCGCCATCGTGCTTCTGCCAGCCGTACTTTCGCAGGCCGTCGCCTTGCTCGCACGTGTGCCTGAGCTGATCGACCCTCCTGCCCGATCGGAGCCACATCATGCCAAACGTGAGCGGCTGCGCCTGCCTCGTCTTGAGCCCAAAGTAGACCTGCGGCCTGTACGATCCCCACAGGTACGTCGAGAGATGCTCAGGCTGCTTGAGCACATCGGCCGACGTCGCCAGCGGCCCGCCTGCAAACTGCAGGTGGGTTGGCGTGAACAGGTCTGTCGTGCGCAAGAGCGACCAGAACACGGCCACCCACACCACAGAGATCACAACCACGACCACGCCCATCCATTTTGACGTCATCCACGAGCCATCGTCGCCGCCGCCATCGCCGCCGCCGCTGTGCTGCTGCTGCTGCTGCTGACTCTTGCGAGTGACAAGTCGCATTGACCCAGGGGGAGGCATTTCGGAAAATATGGCGGCACGAGAGAGTGGTTCCGCGCTGCAAGCGCAGCTCTTGGGTTGGCTGGGCGTGTTCCTCGAGGTATTATTGTTTTTTCGTTGCCTGGCGCCTGCTTGGCACTGACGCCTTGTTGTGCCCCGCGTGTGACAGGTCGTGCACTACTGGACAAACGTACGCACTTTTTTTCTGTATCGAGAGTGGGGATGGGGGGAGTAAACAAGTGGGTATTTACAGCGGATTGTCAACTGGTTCCGCTACCGCAACAAGAAGCGCCGTGTGCTCATGCGCAAGATGCAGAACGCGCTCACGTACGAGGAGTGGATCGGGCTGGGTGAGCGCATCGACGTCATGCAGGGTACCTGTGCGTTTTTTTCGCAATTATTTCCTGAAAGGCGAGAAAATACAAACAGGCAAGGACATTTGGCGCGAGGAGGTACAGAGCGACCTGTTTGACACCAACCTCATCCAGGCACGGCTGCGCGAGTTCCGCACGCTCAAGAACGCGGCAGACCCGTGGCGGGTCATGTTTGCGATACGTGCAGGTAAGCCCTGAAATGGCCACGTTGGTGGTGGGGTGGTGGTGTCGTCACTGACCAAATATGTGTACCACTATTCGCCAGGGCTCATCCGCAACTATGCGGGCATCGGACACCAAAAGCTGTACTCTGTGTGCCACGTCGGAACAAAGCGCCTGATCGAGCACTACTACAACGCAATGGTCACGGCAATGGAGCACATTGCAAAGGTGCCAGACGCACGGCTCGACCTCCAGTCAAAGCTCGAGTTTTTCGGCGAGTGTCGCCACAGCTTTGGCCGCACTGCGCTCATTTTCAACGGCGGCGGCACCTTTGGTATTTGATTTCTTTTTATTTATTCGTTTGCACTCTTTTTTAATTTTCCCATCTCCAGGTTTGATGCACATCGGGGTCGTCAAGGCGCTCTACACCATCGGAATGCTTCCAGACATCATTTCGGGCTCTTCCCTCGGTGCTATCGTGGCTGCCTTTGTTTGCGTGCGCTCGGACGAAGAGCTGCCAAAGGTAAAAGTAAAACTGTTCTGCCCTTTTTATTGACGTCGTTTATTTCAGATGTTCCAACGAGGCGCAGTCAACTTGCAGGCTTTCCAAAAGACAGGACGCTCCGGTTCCACCTGGGATGCGTTCAAGCGCCGCCTGCAGCGCCTGCTCGAGCATGGTGTACTCATGGATGTCAAAGTGCTGGAGGATGCCGTCCGTGACAATGTTGGCGACTACACGTTTGAGGAAGCACATGTGCGCAGCGGCCGCATTCTCAACATCACCGTCAACTCGAATTCAAAGTACGAGTCGCCGCGTCTGTTCAACTATTTGACGACTCCCAACGTGGTATGTCTTCCGAACCAGACATAAAAATGATAACCAAACGTTGAAAAAACAAACAAACAGCTTATCCGATCTGCCGCCTGCGCCTCGCTGGCAGTACCCGGTCTTTACCAGCACGTTGACATTCTCAGCAAGGACCCCTCCGGAAGAATTGACACATGGCATCCCCCAGACATGCTTTGGACGAGCCTGGACCTCGAAAAGTAAGTCGACTTTTTCATGTGACGCGACAGATCTCACATAAAAATAAAATAAAAAAAATAAAAAACCAGCGAGCTGCCCGTCAAGCGCTTGGCAGAGCTCTTCAACGTCAACCACATCATCACGGCGCAAGTGAGCCCGATGCTCGTGCCGTTCCTGTCCTCTGCCAGTCCGATCGAGTCGACGTCGCAAGGCATGGGCGACCACCTGCGAACGCTCCTGTTGTCGGAAGTGCGCCATCGCACGAACCAACTCGCCCATCTGGGTCTTCTTCCGAGGTTCATGATGGGGACAGTGAACACGCTGGCCGAGATCAACAAAGGCGACATCAACATTGTCCCCGCCATGTCCCTCGTCGACTACAAGCACATCATCTCCAGCCCCTCAGAGGATGTCATCCAGGGCGCGTACGTTGATTTCTTTCTTCGTTCAGCAAATAAAAAAGCAATATTTCTATAATTAAATAAAAAAATGTAGCATCCTCAAGGGCGAACGGTCGTCCTGGCCCCACGTCAACCTGATCTACCACAGAATGTGCCTCGAAAAGAAAGTGGACGAAATCTTCAAGCTTTTGAAAGAGATCCAGAAGGAGCAGCGCGCCGAGCAGACAAAGCTGCACTCGCAGCTCCAGCAGCAACAACAATACTTTCAACAGCATCACAACGGTGCCAACGGGGGCTCGGTGGCCAGCGGACTCGGTGCAGACGTCAACGACTCGTTCCTCGTCCGGAGGAAATCGATGAACTGAAGCCCTTCTTATCAAGTTAGCATTGTTAAAAAAAGAATTGTATATAATATATATAGTCAGGATGATTAAAGCTTTGAACAGAGGGAGGGGGGAGGGAAAAAAAGCAAAACATGAAGCGAGGGTATGAAAGAATAAAAAAGGAAAGAGCTGAAGCTACGCTGTAGTCGCGGCTGCAATAATACCGAAATCAGTACCAACCGGGACAGAAACGAATTGAATACCTTTGTGCGATTGTGCCTCCTCGTGAGTTTGGTCATGACCAGGGTGGTCGCTTCCGCTGCTGCCGTTGTGGATGCCATTGTGGTTGCCATTGTTGCCGTTCGCGGGAGTAACCGGCGAGTCCACAACGTCCGCGCTCGGGCGGTGGCTACTCTCGTCGTCGGTCGAGGACAGTGCACCTCCTCCGTTGACTGGCGTGCTTGGCAAGGACTTGCTCACTTCGTCGCTGGCATTGGCCGAGTCGATGAACACAAAGTTCTCTGGTGCAGAGCTCCTCTGTGTATTGTTTTTTTTTTTTAAGCCAACGAACAATGGTGTGAAAAAAAAAAAACGTACGCGCTTGTCAGGATTGTCGTTCGCGTCGAGCATCATCATGTTGATGTTGTTATGGTGGACGATGGTGATCTGGGTGAACCCAGCCTTGATAGGCTCGCCGTCAATCTGGAGCGGGAACTCGATGTTTTGTTTGTTGGTGATGACGATCGACTTTGGTTGGGCCAGTCGAGTGGGATGGCTGAGGCCGACTTTGATCGTACCCATCTGCAACGACGACCTCACGGCGACGATTTCCATTTTGCCATCAAACATGAGGGCGGGGGTGAACGACTGCAGAGACCAGGCGCGTTTTAAGCCAGCAAAAATAGAGAAGGTGAGTTGTGCTAATTTTTTAAATACCTTTGCGGCCTCTGCATCGGCGGCTCGCGCCAGATGCCACAAGTCGGTACCAGAGGCAAAGCTGGGAATATTGAGCACGATAAAGTCCTCAAACTCTGGCAGGGTCAGTGCTTTCCCGTCGCACTCGACCGCGATCTTCTCGTGCAGGTTTCGGCACGGTCGTTCGATCGTGTCCAGGAGTCCGTCCACCGTGTATATCAGCTTGTTCATCAGGCGCGAGTTGTACATTCCAGGCCGCTCCTTGCGCCCCTCATCAAACCGTGCTGCGATAGCTGCTGACCCACTGGATGGAGGACTGTAAGCTTGCACAATACTGACAAAAAGTAGTTACCCAATCGAAAAGTAGTTGTTCATGTAAAAGCGCTCGTCGTCGCCCGACGGAAGCGAGACCGTGACCAGCCAGCGGTCAAAATGCACAGGGACGGCCTTGTTCTCGCCCAGGTTGAGGAACTTGCCAATGTTGATGCCGTCATAGCCCGAACCCCAGCCGAGCACTCGTGCCAGGTCATTGCCGGTGCCCAGGGGCAGCACAATCACCTCCACGTACTGTCCCAGGCCGGTCTTGTCGATGCCCTGGAGGACCCAGGCAATGGACCCATCGCCGCCCGCGGCCACAACCCGGAACGGCTTCTTGAGCGCGCCAAACAGCTCCAGGCCCTTCTCGGCTCCCTTCTCGGCCAGCAGGTCCACGACCTGCACGGGGTGCAGCCACCCCAAGCACGTGTTCAGCAGCTTCTCACCGTGGCCGCCGCCGCTCTTCTTGTTGATAAACACAATGGCGGGCCGTTGGGGCAGCTTGTCAACGTTCTACCACCAGCACAGCGCAGCGCAGTGGAGCAAACAGAACAGCAGATTAGTACGTGTGACAAAAAAAAAAAAAAAAAAAAAAGGCGATTACTGTCAGTCGCTTGGTCCCGTCGACCTCTTCCACGCACTCGTCGGGTATCCGGTACTGCAGCGCGAGCTCCTATTTACAGAATCACGCCACAGGTTTCAGTAACCGTAAAAAGAAAAACGTGGCCCGAAATCCTCTGCCGGGCTTCAGTGCGTACCTTTCGGGCTTGCACCGTTTTCTGCTGTTTATTTTTTTTTTGGGGGGGGAGGGTGCTGGATTAGTCACGACGCCGCTCAGTCTGACTGTCATACCCGTAGCCGCATGGAGCCAAAGAGCTGTGCTGTGTTCAGACGTGTCTTTGTCGGTGACGTTGGCCGCTTGCTTGCTGGCTGGAGGTGCTCTGCGTCGGGGTGTGCGAGGGCAGTGGCAGCGGAGGACGACGACGACGCAGAAGACGCAGACGTCGGGGCGGTCGAGGGGGAAGTGGCGGTGGGTGAGGAGGCGGACGTGGTCGTGGAGGAAGAGGGGGCAGTGGCAGGAGGCGCGGCCGGACCTTCCATGCTACGGGGGCGACACTTGGTTGTTCACGTTCGAAAATATGGCCGAGGAGCCGTCACTGACGATGCCCACCTTTGTGGTCGTCATGCTCACGATTCTCGTGTGGGAGCTGGTGCTGAGGCCGCTGGTGATGGACCCGACGTACGCCGCCGCCTCGCCCCCATGTCTGTGTATTAAAAAAAAACTGAACAACAGAATTCGTTTGGGCATTGTAAACATCGACAAGTTGTGGCCGCACCGAGAGACACTGTGGAAGCACCGCCAACTGGTAAGGCGACGATTTCTAGCGCGCCATAGTCTAATTGGTGTGCATGTGTATGTAGCTTTGGGAGAGGAGGCGGGAGATGGAGGACGTCCTGCCAGGTACGGAGAATTTTTTTATTTTAATATTTTTTTTTTCACTTCACCCCACCTTTGACACGTGCTGGTTTGTTCGTTTGATGTAGAACTGCTGCTGGAGCGCAACATGGCCGTGCTGGGCCCGCATATAGGTGTTGTCCTTGAAGAGTACGATGTCATCATGCCGCATCGCAAGCAATTGCTGTATCATCTGCCAGGTATCGAAACCAAGAAACGACGTGTGGGGAAAGTAAAAAATAATCTGCAGCGATGGCTCCTCACTTGCGCGAGTTTGTCAAGATGCGACGACTCCTCTTGCCTCATATCGCCCCGCTGACCAAGCACGCACACGTGCTGGTTCCCAAGATGGTACGTAGTAGAAAATCGTATTTTTATTTATTCTAATTGTGCAAAAATGCTCCAAGGGGGTCTTACTGGCAGAGTCGCAAGTGCTCACGCCATACCTGCCTAAACTCATCGCCGACCTGGACCTGATCGTGCCCTTCCTGGACGACCTGCTCGAGCTCAAGGACATTTTGTTGCCGCACCTCAACGTCATTATTGTTCACCGCACCGCAATCATCCCAAACATCTCTGTTCTTATGGACCCCGCTGTCAAGCTCAAGATGCTTCCTCACTTGGTACTTTTTTTCAATTCTTTCTTTTCTTTTCTTTTCTTTCCTGACAATATTCCCCTGACGGCGTGCAGGATGTCCTCGTGCGCAACATGCGATACTACATGGACTATGTGAACCACCCCAAGTTTCCCGAACTGATCAACTACATTGACGATCTGTCGCCGTACCTGGACGAGCTGGCGCCGCACGCACCGATGCTGCTGCCGCACCTGGACCGCTTGCTGCCGCACATACCAATCTTCCTTGAGCACATTGACACGCTCCTCCCTCACATGGGCAAGACGATCACGCACATGGACGCCCTCATGGACATGTTTGAGTGGTCCCTACCCACTGTCCACAAGATGATTGAACTACCCGGCGTTGCGCGGGCTCTGCCAGCCATCGGCGCCTTCCTCAAGCGCACCGCCTCTGGATCTCGCGAAAGGCTCAACCGTGCAAGCGCGAGCACTGGAAACCTGCTCTCTGCGTCCAACTCTATCGATGACAAGCTCTAGTCCCCCCTCCCCAATAAATGATTTGTTACACTGTGATGGCTTGTACAGTTTTTACTAACGCGTTCAGTTTTATCGATCACCACCGACGACCGATGAAGCGACCCGGGAACATGCGACCGCAGACAAAGCCAAGCACGGCGCCGCCAAGGTGGCCAGCGTGCGAGATGTCCCTATCGTCGTTCAGGTAGTACAGATCCACGAGCGCGAGGCCACCAACGAAAAAATACGCGGGCATGGGCACGATTCCAAAGAGCAGAATCTGCGCGTGCGGGAACAGAGTCGCATAGAATGCCTGTGGTCGATTCGCGCTTTTAGACGTCTGTGCATGTTACAACACAAGAAGCATACCGACAGTGCCATCACGGATCCCGAGGCACCGACACAGCCGCGCCCCGCAGCCCACGGATCTCGCGAAAACCGTGCGGATGCGATATGGGACAGGCTCGATGCGACGCCACCGAGAACGTACACGCCCAGGAGCACGCGACCACCGATCATCCGCGACTGTGCCAGGCCCATGCCCATCATGTACAGCGAGAGCATGTTGAACAACAGGTGCCTGGTGTCATCATGGCTGAACGCGCTCGTGGCCACAGTCCACGGCCGACGGACGAGGTTTCGCGTGGATGCCACAAAGTTTTGCTCCATCGACATCTGCGATAGACCATCATCAGTTTACAGCTCGCAGTCGAGACAGCGCGAGCGTACAAGTAGCCGCGCGTCCCTGTGCTGCGCATTGCTCTGGGCCAGAGCCCACGCCGCGTACACGCCGACATTGGTCGCAATCAGCCCGTACAGCACCCTCGTGGCGCCGCTCTCCTCGTTGCCAGATCCTCCCTGTATCCTCGTCCTGTACACTCGCACCATCTGTGCCCTCCATCCGCTCGCGGTCGCGGACAACGGCGAGGCTGCAGGACGATAAAAAGCAACTCTCCCCAGAGACGTCATTTTTGAAATGTGGAGTCGACATGTGCGCTTTCTTGGCGTACAGCACGCGCGGTGAAGCACACAACCGTGCGTACTCCACGCCTGTGCTCTGCGTTCCTTTACCCCCTTTTTTAAAGTTAAAAAAAAACGAGCGTTGACGCCGAAAGCGCTAACCATCCCTTTTTTCCCGGCACACGATTGCACCACCTCTAGAAAATGGCAGCACCTGCACCTGCAGCTGCAACTCCGGCAGTCTCGGTGGTGCCTTTGACGGCGGTGACGGCGGCGGCCACGTCGGACCCGGCCAAGTTCCAGTGCCGCATGTACGAGAACAAGTTCCCTGAGCAGGACGAGCTCGTGATGGTCAAGGTCAAGCAGATCGAGGACATGGGTGCCTATGTCGTACGTGCTTGCCGGTGCTCTCTGTCAACTAAACGCACACCCCCTCTGTGAACCCAAAAATAAAATAAAAAACAGTCGCTGCTCGAGTTCAACAACCAGGAGGGCATGATCCTGTTGAGCGAGTTGTCGCGAAGACGCATCCGCTCCATCCAAAAGCTCATCCGCGTGGGCCGTGAAGAGGTCGTCGTTGTCCTCCGAGTAGACCAGGACAAGGGCTACATTGATCTGTCCAAGCGCCGTGTCTCCGACGAGGACATTGCGCGATGCGAAGAGCGCTACAACAAGTCCAAGGCGGTACGTGCTTGGAACATGAGCCGTTGATCTTGACTCAAAACAACAAATAAAACTTAGGTCCATAGCATCATGCGACACATCGCGGAAAGGGTCGACATGTCCCTGGAGGAGCTCTATATCATGGTCGGCTGGCCTCTGTACAAAAAGTTTGGCCATGCTTATGAGGCGTTCAAGATCGCGATCCTGTAAGACTGCTAATGAATTGACATTCTAATGCTTGCGCACGCGCGAACAGGGACCCCGAAAAGGTCTTTGACGGCCTCACCATCCCCGAGTACGTGAAAAGCGAGGTTATTTCCAACATCCGCCGCCGCCTCACCCCCCAGCCCGTCAAGATTCGTGCTGGTATGTGCGCGTTTTTCCGTCCTGTTTGCAAATAAATACATACACAAAAAACGTAGACATTGAGCTCACGTGCTTCACATACGAGGGCATCGACGCCCTCATCGAGACGCTCAAGGCTGGCGAGGCTGTTTCTACAAAGGAGATTGAGATCAAGGTATTTATTTTTTAAAAAATTTTTATTTTAACATTGCTTTAAAAAGATCAAGCTTGTCGCTGCCCCTCTGTACGTCATGACAACGCAGTCACTTGACAAGAACCTGGGCATCACCACGATGGAGGCCGCGCTCGCCAAGATGACCGACATTATCAAGACCAAGGGCGGCGAGCTTGCCGTCAAGATGAAGGTACATTTGTCCTATGTATACTCTCATTTTTAGTAAACGGCATTCCTTCCTTAGCCTCGTGCTGTCAGCGAGTCGGACGAGAAGCAACTACAAGAACTCATGACCAAGGCGGAAGAAGAAAACAACGAGCACTCTGGCGACGAGGACAACAGCGAGAACGAAGACGAGTAGATAGTGATGTTTTGTGTTCGTGCCGTAGATCTGAAAAACAAACTTGGGCGTCATCGACCATCATCGACCATGTCGCTTAGCTAATTGTACCGTGTTGCCGATTCCGGCAACAAAGCACGCATCTTTCGTACAACGGCTTCTTTTTTGTTTTTCTCTTTACTTTTTCTTACTGCGGCCCACAAAATGGTGCCTCTAGACGGTGGCGCAAAGCAGGCTCTTTCCTTTCTGTGCGCTAGGCTTGTTCTAATTTTTCTGTTTATATTTTTTTTTTTTCGCTGACGTTGAGCATTTGCAGACCCAAAACAAGCAAATGTCTGAGCAGCACACGTTCTTGCTGGGCGCGACAGACGTGTCCTCACTCCTCCCGTCGGCCAGCAACGTGACGGCGGCACTGTGGCCATGGTGGGAGAACCTCACGTTGTCGTGGACGGGCCTGGTCGACACCGTCGGATGGCCGGCGGTGGTCGTCTTCGGCGTGGTCGGACTGGGCGTGCTGCTGCTGCTGGACCGTTTTGTGCACGTGGGCGGCATCGGAGCGGACACGGTCCCGGGCAAGCAGAACCTGGCCTTGGCCTTTGTCAAGGTAACCGTCAAACAACGATGGCTTTTTGCGCTGACCCCCTCCATCGAAAGATGCTGTGGCAGTTCCGCGCGCACAACCTCGTCGACTACGTCCGCGAGCACAAGGAGCTCTACGCCGAGGCCAAGCGCACGGGCGACCACGCCGCCGTGACCGCGCACTTCTACGACCTCATGGGCGGGTTCATCGCCTACTACTATGGCCCGTGCTTCCACTTTGCGCCGCCGGACAAGCTCGGGCAGACGCGCAGCGAGGCCATCCTGTCGCTGCACCAGCGCATCGCACGTGTCCTGGGCCTGCACGCCGGCAGCACGGTGCTGGACATTGGCTGCGGCCTCGGCGCGATGATCCACGACATCTCCCCCTTTACGGGCGCGAGCATGACCGGCCTCGCCATCTCGACCGAAGAGGTCAAAGAGGGCAACGACTGGCTCGCCCGCGACGGACTCGACTACCACTGCAAGATCGTCCAGGGCGACGCGCAGGCGATGCCCTTTGCCGCCAACGAGTTCGACGCCGCCTACGCCGTGTACTCGCTAAAGTACTTTAGCAAACTCGATCGCGTGCTCGGCCACGTCCAGCGCACGCTCAAGCCCGGCGGCCTCTTCCTCGTGTACTGCATCATCAAGACCGACTCGTACGACGAGACCAACCCCGTCCACCGCAAGGTCGTCGGCGACTTTGAGTACTCGTGCGGCATGCCGTCGCTCCACACGCGCCAGGCCATGATCGACGCAGCCGACAAGGCAGGGCTCGAGTGCGTCACAAAGATGGATCTCTCGCGCGACATCCCCTGGTACTACGAGTTTGACATCCCCGCACTCCACTTTTGCCTCACCAACCCCATCTCCCTCTCGGCCGTAAACCTCCTCGAGACCCTCCACCTCCTGCCCCAGGGCTTCCGCGCGTGGCTCGACATCTTTGTCACAGGCAACGTCATGGGCATCTACCGCGCGGGTAAGATGAAGATCCTTAGCGGGTCAGACATCCTCGTCTTCCGCAAGCCTCTCCAAAAGAAATAGCATAATTTTCACTGGGTTGTTTTCTTGTTCTTTTTCAGTGGTAAATCAGTCGTGAGAAAAAAACTTTTTTTTTCAAGCTGCAGACACAATGAACAAACGATAAAATGTCCTGCGATTGAGATATTTTAGTCGACCTCGTCGACGGTGGGGCCGCTGTCGTCGCCGGCACCAGCGCCACCAAAGCCGCCGGGCATGCCGCCGCCGGGGGCACCACCAGCTCCGCCGTAGAGCTTCTGCATGATGGGCATGG
>Ga0302230_10000565_pt1 | contig 30396 bp, 25 predicted proteins | sample II_Palsa_N2_1_FD_193523 | JGI IMG/M metagenome (GOLD analysis project Ga0302230, IMG submission 193523) | Peat permafrost microbial communities from Stordalen Mire near Abisko, Sweden - II_Palsa_N2_1 | ecosystem: Environmental > Terrestrial > Soil > Palsa > Peat permafrost | place: Sweden... | reverse complement strand
AATATCATGTGGCAAAATAGAATTCAGACTCCGGAGAAATCCGCCCTTATCCATTTGCCAGATGCCATCATCCATTAAATTTTCCGCATCAAAATGAGCGAAGAATTGTTTGGCATGTACCCCGGTGTCCGTCCTGCCGCAACCCAGGGTTTCAATCTGTTCCCGCAAAATGGTGCTTAACGCTTTATTTAAAACTTCCTGTACGCCAATCGCATTGGGCTGTAATTGCCAGCCGTGGTAGTTAGTGCCATCATAAGCGAGTTCGAGAAAAAAGCGTTGGGTTGCCACGGCGCAAAGTTAATAAAACTGTACATCATGCTGGCTTGCATTTAAGTAAACAATTCTATATTTGCTTATCAAATAATCTCTACCATGATACAACGCATACAAAGCATATATCTTTTTTTAGCTTCATTAGCCATATTCGCGCTTTTCCTGTTCCCACTGGTGCATAATGTTTATGTAGATGGCAAACCAACAGCTATTATGATAAGCGGCACTTACCAGGATGTAAACGGCCAGCAAACACATATTGATCATTTTGTGGCGCTTACCGCGGTTACGGGTATTGCAGGTATAATACCGCTAATTGTGATCTTTCTATACAAAAACCGCAAGCAACAGATCGCTTTTTGTTACAGTGCCATGGCGTTAATCATCGGTTACAGCTTTTGGATAGCGCAGGCGGCTAAAGCGGTTGTGGGCGATATTACCTTGCAGCCAAATAATTACGGCATCGGCATGTTTATGTGCCCGTTGGTTATTGTTTTGCTTTTGCTATCGATAAGGCACATACAGCGCGACGAAAAACTGATCAAATCGGCCGATAGACTACGATAATAATTTCAATCCAAACTTTTTCGCAACATCTTTCTTTAAATGTAGATCGTTTGCTTCAATTAAATTAGTATGTTTAGCATAGAAACGATTAAAAACATTATGGCACAAAAAGTAAACTGGCACCAAAAGCACAAAGAAGAAATGACCTTCGGGCAAAGGCTTGCCGATTCTGTTGCAACGGGTATGGGTTCGTGGAGGTTTATCATCATTCAAACAATAATTGTAGCTGTTTGGATGATCCTTAACGTTGTTGCTTACGTAGATCATTGGGATCCATATCCTTATATTTTGCTTAATCTCTTGTTCTCAACACAAGCTGCTTATGCCGCTCCAATCATCATGATGGCGCAAAACCGCCAGGGCGAACGAGACCGCGCACAAGCCGATGAAGATTTCAGGACCAACGTTGAAGCAAAAAAAGAAATTGAAGAATTATCTGTTCTTTTGAACAAGATCGAGATAGATAAGCTGGATAAAATTATTGCCATACTGGAAAAAATGGATAAAAAATAGCGTCAAGAATTAAGAGCCAAGAATCAAGATCTTTATGGCTTAAATTTTAACTCGCTTATATCATAATCAGGAAACAGTTCAGACTTTTTGTCTCGACTCTTGGTTTTTGATTTTTGCATCTAAGAACAATGGGAGTAATAGCTGAAGAATTCCTGGTAGCCTCTGAAGAAAAGGCATTTGATACAGATCATCGCCGTATTATAAATTATAATATCGGCAAATATGATGCTGCCTTTGCCCGTGGCTTATCAAAAATCATCAACCTCGAAAACAATAAGCGCAAAGCCCATGTGCTGAAGTGGAAGATGATGGAGAACCTGGATAAGGTTTTACCGGAGTTCGAAGCCAATTTCCAAAAACGTGGCGGCAAAGTAATTTGGGCCAATGATGCCGAAGAGGCCAACCGCGAAATCTTGAACATTTTCAAAAAAGCGAATGTTAAAACCATTGTAAAATCAAAATCAATGGTTACCGAAGAGATTGGGCTGAACGAGTTTCTCGAACATAATCATATCGAATCTTTAGAAACTGATCTCGGCGAATACATTGTTCAATTACTTGGGCAAAAGCCTTATCATATTGTTACCCCGGCCATGCATTTATCTAAAGAAGATATTGCAAAGCTATTTAATGAGAAGTTCGGCACCCCAATAGATTCCACACCCGAGCAGCTTACTAAAAAAGCCCGTGAATTATTACGGGAGAAATATGTACATGCTGATGCAGGTATTACCGGAGCAAACTTCCTGATTGCAGATACCGGCAGCATCGCTATTACCGAAAATGAGGGCAATGCCCGTTTAACTACAAGCTTCCCTAAAATTCATATCGCTATCGTTGGGATTGAGAAAATCATCCCATCCATAGCTGATCTTGATTTATTTTGGCCGATGCTATCCACGCACGGAACAGGTCAGAATCTAACGGCCTACAATACCATTTTAAGTGGACCACGCCAGCCAAACGAAACCGATGGGCCCGAAGAAATGTATGTGATCTTACTGGATAACGGCCGCACAAATTTGTTAGCTCAAAAAGATCAGCGCCAGGGTTTGTATTGTATCCGCTGTGGCGCTTGTTTAAATGCCTGCCCGGTTTACAAAAATATTGGCGGCCATACTTATAATACGGAGTACAGCGGCCCAATTGGTTCGGTTATTACCCCGCATATGCGTGGCATGGAAGATTTTAAGCACCTCAGCTATGCCAGCAGCCTGTGCGGCAAATGCACCGAAGTTTGTCCGGTTAAGATCGACATACATAAAATGCTGCTGTTAAACCGGCGCGATGCAGTTAAGGAGCACCTCACCTCCCAAAAAGAACGCTGGGGATGGGCCATCTGGAAAAAAGGCATGCTTACCCGCAAAATGGAAGATTATTTCAGCGGTAAAACCAAAAACTTCTTCCTCAAAACCTTCTTTAAAAAAACATGGGGTCGTTTACGCGCCATACCAACCGTTGCCGAAAAATCATTCACCCAACAGTGGCAGGAAAAACACAAAGACGATCGCTAAGGCTAACCCTTGTGTAATGGCTATGAGACCAGCAACTAATCACTAACCGCTAATTAATGTTTATTACCGAAACCAAACTCGCGGTAAGTATTTGGCATATCGTTACTGCTGCTAAAAGCAAAAATGTAGCTCGCTCTCCAGCTTTCAAAATCGGCATCTTTATCTTTTATCTGTGCAGAGTGATGCGTGGTTAGGATATATACACCTTCGCGGCTTAGTTTAAAATAGATCATGCCCATGTTATCGCTGCTTAGTTTTTGTGGAAACAGGTTACCGCCAGCTGTTTTTATATATAGCATTACAACTGCTGCAGATACCGGCTTACCTTTAAAAAGTATTTCTGCCGATACATCATCGCCATAGTTAAATTTGTACGGGTTTTCTTTTAAAATGATCTCGTAATCCTCATTCAAAGGCTTGTCAAAAGCTTTACCACCCGGCTCGCCTACCTGCACAAGCGTTTTCATGTAGTAGGTATATCTCTCCTTAAAAAAAAGCTGGTTGCTGTTTTTTACCTTATCAGCCATATTGTCCGGATCATCAACATCCAGCGTTCTTAAAAACTTGCTTCTGCTCATTTCATTGGCAGATGGTTTGGTTATCATCGAGATCAGCATTAAGCCGTCTTCATTAATCGGGTAGCTTACTACCGAATCGGCACCGGTTACCGTACCAGCCAGGTCAATCTTCTTTTTGCCTTCGTACATAAACGCGCTTTGTATTTTATCTTGCTGAAAAGCAACCTCGCTTTGCTTGCTAAAATCATCAGTAGCGATAATGTGCATAGGCAACTTATCTCCTTTTTTCAGGTAGAATTTATCTGGCAGCAAAAAATAATTTTGAGCATTGGCAGCAAAGCCGATAAATACAAGTGTTATAGTAAGCAACAAACGAAATCGTTTCATAGTATAAAGGGAATGATTTTGTAAACATACAAAGTTTTAAAAACTTCAGTAGTTTAGCTTTATGAATTTTGACCGAAAAAATTTAAATAATGACGCTTTAATCGCTTTATACAGGAAATTGTTACTTCCGCGGCTGATTGAAGAGAAAATGCTTATTTTATTGCGGCAAGGGCGCATCGGCAAATGGTTCTCCGGTATCGGTCAGGAAGCCATCGCTGTGGGCTGTACCCTGGCCCTGCAAAACGACGAATATATTTTGCCCATGCACCGTAACCTGGGTGTATTTACCAGTCGCGAAATACCCCTTGTCCGTTTAATGGGCCAATGGCAAGGCAAAGCATCCGGCTTTACCAAGGGGCGCGATCGTTCGTTCCATTTCGGAACGCAGGAATATAAGATTATCGGCATGATATCGCATCTCGGCCCGCAACTGGCTTTGGCTGATGGCATAGCGCTGGCAGATGTGCTTAATAAAAGAAAAAAAGTAACCCTGGCCTTTACTGGCGAAGGCGCAACCAGCGAAGGTGATTTTCACGAAGCTTTAAATGTTGCCGCGGTTTGGAGTTTGCCCGTTATTTTTATTATAGAGAATAATGGTTACGGCCTCTCAACCCCAACAAAAGAGCAATATGCCTGCAAGCGTTTGGTTGATAAGGCCATTGGCTATGGCATGGAAGGCCGTCGCATTGATGGCAATAATATTTTAGAAGTTTATCACACCATAAAATCTATTGCCGAGGACCTGCGGACTAACCCCCGCCCGGTTTTGGTAGAGTGTATAACCTTCAGGATGCGTGGGCACGAGGAGGCATCCGGCACCAAATATGTGCCCGAAGCTTTATTTACCGAGTGGAAAGCAAAAGACCCGATAGCCAACTTTGAGAGGTTTTTGATAGATGAATTTGTGCTAAGGCCCGAGTGGCCGCAATTCATCCGCAACGAGTTTACCAAGGTAATTGATATAGAAATTGAAAAGGCATTTAGCGAGCCGGATATTGTGCCCAATGAAAGCACCGAGGTGGCAGACATGTATCGCCCATTTAAATTGCCGGTAATTACAAACCCTGTTAAACTCAGCAAAAAAAGATATATAGATGCCATAAGCGATGGGATGCGGCAATCCATGAGCAAATATCCAAACCTGGTAATTATGGGCCAGGATATTGCCGAATATGGTGGCGCATTTAAAATTACGCAGGGTTTTGTTGAGGAATTTGGCAAAGGCCGCGTGCGCAATACCCCGATTTGCGAATCGGCTATTGTGGGTGCGGCAATGGGGCTGGCACTAAACGGCGGCAAGGCAATTGTTGAAATGCAGTTTGCCGATTTTGTTACCTGCGGTTTTAACCAGGTGGTGAACAATTTGGCTAAAACCTATTATCGCTGGGGCCAAAATGTGGATGTGGTTATCCGGATGCCGGCAGGTGGTGGTACGTCGGCGGGGCCATTTCATTCGCAAAGTAACGAGGCCTGGTTCACCAAAACACCGGGATTAAAAGTTGTTTACCCATCTACACCTGCAGATGCCAAAGGTTTGCTGATGGCAGCGGTAGAAGACCCAAATCCTGTAATTTATTTCGAGCATAAATATTTGTATCGCAGCACTTCCGGCGATATTCCTGATGGCGATTACTTAATCGAGATTGGTAAAGCCAAAATTATCCGTACGGGCACCAAAGCCAGTATTATCACTTACGGTTTAGGCGTACACTGGGCCGTTGAGTATGCCAACAAACACCTTGAACTATCACTTGATATTATCGATCTCCGCAGCCTGCAACCCTGGGATAAAGACGCGGTTGAAAAAAGCGCTAAAAAAACCGGTCGTATTTTAATTTTGCATGAGGACACTTTAACCAACGGTTTTGGCGCCGAAATATCAGCCCATATTGCTGAGCATTGCTTCGGTTACCTGGATGCGCCTGTGGTTCGTTGCGCAAGTTTGGATACCGCCATCCCGATGAATAAAGAGCTGGAAGATCAGTTTATGGCCAAAAGCCGCCTCGAAGAAAAAATGAACAACTTGCTTTCCTACTAATTTTACTGTTTAACGGCGTTAAAGTAGTTTAACAGCTTTAAATATTGCATTCCACAGACACTTGTTGTTTTTGTGTGGAAATGTATTGCCTTACCTTTATTTCATCAATAACATCAACTAAAAAACATTTATTTATGATACCAGTAAAAGGATATGCGGCACAAACGCCTACAACCAATCTTGCGCCATGGGATTTTGAAAGACGCGACGTTGGACCTCACGATGTACAATTCGACATTCAATTTTGCGGCGTTTGCCACTCCGATCTTCACCAAATAAAAAACGACTGGTTCCCGGGTATATTTCCAATGGTGCCTGGGCACGAAATTGTTGGTCGTGTAGTAAAAGTTGGCTCGCATGTTACTAAATTTAAAGTTGGCGATATTGCCGGAACAGGCTGTATGGTTGACTCTTGCCGAGTTTGTGAAAACTGTAAAGACGATTTGGAGCAATATTGTTTAAATGGCAACTCAGGAACCTATAACAGTGTAGAACAGGATAAGAAAACACCAACCTATGGTGGTTACTCAAACTCTATTGTGGTTAGCGAAGATTTTGTTTTACACGTACCCGAAAATCTTGACCTTGCAGCGGCGGCTCCTTTATTATGCGCAGGCATAACTACCTATTCGCCATTAAAACATTGGAAAGTTGGCAAAGGCCATAAACTTGCTGTTTTAGGTTTAGGTGGATTAGGCCACATGGGTGTTAAATTTGGTGTTGCTTTTGGTGCCGAGGTTACCGTATTAAGTACTTCGCCAAGTAAAGAAGAAGATGCCAAAAAATTAGGCGCTCACCATTTTGTGGTAACATCAGATCCAGAACAGATCAAAGCAGCAAAAGGAACATTTGATTTTATATTGGATACCGTATCTGCCGAGCATGATTTTAACATGTACCTATCATTGTTACGCACTAATGGTGTAATGATGTGCGTTGGTGCACCGTCAAATCCTGCCGAGATCTCTGCATTTAGCCTTTTAGGTGGCCGTAAAAGCGTTGCAGGTTCAGGAATAGGCGGCATATTGGAAACCCAGGAAATGCTTGATTTCTGTGGAGAGCACAACATTGTTTCTGATATCGAGATGATTGACATTAAAGATATTGATAGTGCTTATGCACGTATGCTTAAAGGCGATGTGCGTTACCGTTTTGTAATTGATATAGCTACTTTATAATTTAGATTTGAGTATTGAGATATGAGATTTGAGACAGGACTTACCTGTTTCAAATCTCATATCTTGTTTATAACCAATCTATAGCAATAATCCCGGGGTTAAAATCTCACATCTCCTGTCTCACATCTCAAATCTAATTTTTACTTTTGCGCCTCAATAAAATTATTTATGGCTAAGGCATCAGATGTAAAGAATGGGAATATCCTTCGCTTTAATGGCGAATTGGTACAGGTTGAAGAGTTTTTACACCGCACACCGGGTAATTTACGTGCCTTTTACCAGGCCCGTATGCGCAATGTTAAATCGGGCAAATTGGTGGAGTACCGTTTCCGTACCGATGAAGAGGTTGATATTGCCCGTGTTGAAACCAGCAATTACCAATATTTATATGACGAAGGCGACTCATTGGTGATCATGGATAATGAAACCTTCGATCAGCATAATGTGCCGAAAAAACTTTTTGGCAACGCTGTGAAGTTCCTGAAAGAAGGGATGAACGTTGTTGTAGCCTTTGAAAGCGAAGAGCCAATCATGGGTCAGATCCCGAACGCTGTAGAATTAGAAATTACGTATACCGAACCGGCTGTAAAAGGCGATACATCAACCAGTGCATTAAAAAATGCGACTGTTGAAACCGGTGCCGAAATTAAAGTGCCGCTGTTCATCAACATTGGTGATAAAGTTAAAGTTGATACAACAACCGGTGCTTATGTTGAGCGTGTTAAAGCATAATTGATTTTTCGATCATTAAAACAGAAAAGCTCCCTAATCGGGAGCTTTTCTGTTTTAAACACCTCACAATTTACCCCATTCTACACTATTTTTAACTTCTATGTGTTTGTTACTGCTGTACTTATGAAATTAACCCATGCAATTTCTATATTTATACTCAATAACTGACTCATTATGAACTATAAAATTTACCGACTAACCATAGCACCGGCATGCCTTGTTTTGCTGATGCTTTGCCAGCTAACCGCATCCGCGCAGCGGCAGAAAACACACTGGGCGCCAGATGGCTATCAATATTATCGCAACGTTGATGGTTCTATTGTAGAACTGGATACCCGCGACTCCAGCAAAAAAACTGTAGTATTAAGTACAGCAATGCTTACCCCGGCAGGGCAAAAGCCTATTAGCGTGGCTAATTTTGTTTTCTCGGAAGATGGAAAGAAGATCATGATCTTCACCAATACCAAACGTGTTTGGCGCTACAATACGCGCGGCGATTATTGGATATATGACCTATCGGCCAAAACCCTAAACCAATTAGGAAAGGGCAAACCAGAATCATCATTGATGTTTGCCAAACTATCGCCCGATGGTACAAAAGCGGCCTATGTAAGCGGACACAACTTATTTACCGAAGATTTAAGCAGCGGCGATATCAAGCAATTAACATTTGATGGCACTACCAAACTAATCAACGGCACATTTGATTGGGCTTATGAAGAAGAGTTCGGTTGCCGCGATGGCTTCCGATGGTCGCCCGATAGCAGGGCGTTGGCTTATTGGCAAATTGATGCCAGCAAGATCAAGAATTATTTAATGCTGAATACCACCGACTCCATCTACCCTTTTGTAGTACCGGTAGAATACCCGGTAGCAGGCGAAAACCCAAGCCTATGCAGGATTGGTGTGGTTGATATCAGCACAGCAAAAACTATCTGGATGAATATTCCCGGCGACCCGATTCAGCATTATATCCCGCGTATGGAGTGGACCACCGACCCTAACGAGATTATCGTAGAGCAGGAAAACCGTGCGCAAAATGAGAGCCGCATCATCGTGGCTAATGCATCAAACGGAACAGCGCATGTAATCCATGAAGAAACTGATAAAGCCTGGATAGATGGCAAAGAGCGTTGGAACGGCGGCGACCCGATTGGCTGGGAATGGATAAATAAAGGCAAAGCGTTTATATGGCTGAGTGAAAAAGACGGATGGCGCCATATTTATAAAATAGACCGCGATGGCAAGGAAACCTTGCTAACCAAGGGCGATTACGATGTAATTACCTTAAGCTTGATTGACGAGGCCAACGGTATGATTTACTTTATGGCTTCGCCAGATAATGCTACGCAAAAGTATCTGTATAAAATAAGCTTGAATGGCGGCAAAGCCGTGCGTGTTACACCAGCTGATGAGCAGGGCACAAATGGCTACGAGATCTCGCCAAATGGAAAGATAGCGCTGCATAACTTCAGCAATATTTATACTGCGCCGGAGAGCGAAGTAATCAGCTTGCCAAATCACCAGCACATCAGCGGTAAAACAATTAAATTGAACACTACGGCTAAAAACAAACCGGAATTTTTCAAGGTAAAAACAGTTGATGGCGTAGAGATGGACGGCTGGATGGTTAAACCAACCAACTTTGATCCGACTAAAAAATACCCGGTTGTATTTTATGTATACAGCGAACCGGCTGGCGCAACAGTTTCAGATTCATATGGTACAGCCATGAATCGTGAATATGTAGGCAATATGGCTGATGATGGTTACATCTACATTTCGTTGGATAACCGTGGTACACCTGCGCCAAAAGGCCGCGAATGGCGTAAATCAATCTACAAAAAAGTAGGTATCGTAAACATTGAAGACCAGGCCATGGGTGCCAAAGAAATTTTAAAGTGGCCGTTTGTGGATAGCAGCCGTGTTGCGGTTTGGGGATGGAGCGGCGGCGGATCATGCACGCTTAACCTGATGTTTCAGCACCCTGAAATTTACAAAACAGGTATAGCCATTGCTGCAGTGGGCTGGCAGTTAACCTACGATAATATTTATCAGGAACGTTATATGGGCGTACCTATTGATAGCGCAAGCCGCGAGGTATTTATCAAAGGATCGCCAATCACTTATGCTAAAAACCTGACCGGAAACCTGCTTTATATCCACGGCACCGGTGATGATAACGTGCACTATAAAAATGCCGAAATGCTGATTAACGAACTGGTTAAATACAACAGGCAGTTTGATTTAATGTCGTACCCTAACCGTACGCATGGTATATTTGAAGGCGAAGGCACTACGCTGCATTTACGCACATTGTACACAAGATATTTAAAAGAGCACTGCCCGCCGGGTGGCAGATAGGCTCAAATAAACCCACAAAAAAAGCGGATGATTGAATAGGTCATCCGCTTTTTTTGTGGGTTACACTCATTTTTGAACAAAAACCTCACTTATAATTAAATTAATCGCGCAATCAATTGTAATTTTTTTGATACATTTAAGCCATAAATAATCGAAACCCTATTTCAATATAAAACATGAAAAAACGCTTGCTTACCGCGGTTTTGCTTTTAACCCTTACCTGCGGTTATGCCCAAAACAAAAAGGTTGCTGTTGTAACTTTTTACATAGTTAAACAGCTTGATGTTACCGATTTTGGTAGTGCTGCACAGGTAGCATCCATTAAATTAAGTGACAATCCCGACTTTGACCTGAAGCCGACCTTACATAAGTTTCATGATGAGTTTTTTAACAGCTACTCCAAGAATTTTCCTTTTGACCTAATACCTGAAGACCAGGTAATTAATAACGAATCATATAAAACCTATGTTCCTGTTGGTACGGCAACTGAAGGGCCGCTTAAAGGTGAAGATATCAAATACAACATCCCGGTTGAAGGCTATAAAGTTGTGTTGCCTTTAATGGGCCACGAAAACGAAAGAAACCTGCTTGCCATATTTAACCAGTGCGATGGCGTAATGAAGGTATACATTGAATTTAAATTGGTGAAAATTGGATTTGGCGGCATGGGGGTGGCTAAGGTACAGGCTTTAACTAATGTTGCTTTATTTAATAAAAATGGCGATAAAGTATTTTCGATACATGAAGATGCAGCCTCAAAAAGCATGAGCCCAATGGTTGAAGGCGTACCCGTAATGACCCCGGAAAAAATATTGCCAATGTGCGAAAGCGCAATGGACGCATTAATGAAAGCTCTGGATAAAGACCTGGCTAAAATGGTTAGAAAAGCGAACGCTAAATTATAATTACAATGCTTAGGTAATTTATTTATCTTAGCAGCATCAGTTAATAACCTTAATTTTAAGTACCGAAATTTGCCCGTCCTGGTTACGGGCATTTTCTTTTTCTATAACGCTTGTGCAGCCTATGGGCGGTGTTTTACCACACCAGCCTCAATTAATTCGGTAAATCATAATTCACAGCCACCGTTGGCAGTAGCGTAACATCATCAATAGGCACCTGGTTAACTGATACTATCGGATGGCGTTGTTTGTAGTAATTGTATACCTCTTTTGCCAGCGCCATGTTTTCGTTAGCAGGCGGGTTAAAGTTAATGGAGAATGAAATGATAAAATCATGCAGTTTTTCATGATCAGGGATTATCCACTTGTGGTTCGACTTTTTTATCGCTTCAATTACCGGCATAGTCAGCGCGTAATCATCAGCATAATAAATAATGATTTTTTTGATGTTGCCATTTACATCGGCAGTAAACTTTACAACCACATTACCGGTTGCTCTTTTTTGTACGATATCCTGCGACACGGTTAGGCTATCCTTAAAAAAGCGGTTCATAATTGTAACCCCGCCCTGAAACGGGAAGATCAACTGATCCTGCGCCTTAGCAAAACCAGATGTAAGCAATAGCAACGCAATTATAACAGCGCTTTTTATAAATTTATTCCCGTGGGTCTCTTTTTGTACCTTCATAAAGCTCGTATTCAAATAAGCGGCAATCCAGCTTGCCGTTGTAAAACTCAATTTTGCGCGAGGCCCGCAAACCAATCTTTTTAGCCAGATCGGGGTTACCGGTAAAAACATAACCACGATAGCCCAGGCATTTCTTCTTTAAAAAGTCGCCTATGCGTTTGTAGGTTATCTCCAGTTTGGTGTGTACACCCAGGCGTTCGCCATACTCCGGGTTAAACATTACAATACCCGGTTCGGCAGGCACGTCGGTTTCCTCAAAATCACAAACAGCAAACTCAATTAAATGTTCTACCCCGGCAGTATTTGCATTTTTTTGAGCAATATCAACCGCATCCTGCGATATATCGGTAGCGATGATCTTAAAGTTAATGGCCTTTTTAGCTTTGTCCTTCAACTTACGCCGCTCTACAAAAAACACCTGCTCATCATAACCTATAATATGCATAAAAGCATAATTCATGCGGAATAGGCCCGGGCTTTTATCAGTAGCCAGCAAAGCAGCTTCGATAGCTAAAGTACCAGAACCGCACATCGGGTTAATAAAGGTACTTACCTTATCCCAATTGGTTGATATAATGGTTGATGCCGCCAAGGCTTCCAGCATTGGGGCTTTACCCGGTATTTTGCGGTAGCTGTGTTTAGCCAGTGTTTCGCCGGAGGTATCTAAAAATATCTCAGCCTTATCATCCTGCCAATAAAGGTGGATAACCGTTTTGTTGGATTCCGCACCAGAATTTGGGCGAATACCTTTTACTGAGCGGATACGATCAACAATGGCGTCCTTAACTTTAACGTTAGCAAAAAGCGGCGTTAAAATATGTTCGTTATTAACATTGGATGTTATGGAGAAATATCCCGCGAAATCGATGAGCTTTTCCCACTCAATTTCAACAAGGTTATCGTATAACTCTTTCGGATCGTTGGCTGTAAAACTCTTTAACGAGTAAAGCACCTGGCTTGCGCAGCGCAGGTTAAGGTTTAACGGTATACAATCGTTTACGGTTCCTGTAAGTTCGATGCCGGTCGGGAAAACACGGTCGGGCGTAAACCCCAGCGCCTCAACTTCTTGTTGAAGATATGGTGACAGCCTTTTGTTACAGGTTATTATGATTTTACTATCGGTGTGGAAAACTTGCATGATATTGTTTGCGAATTTATGAATTAAAAGCCACTCAATTTAATTTGAGACCATTAACTTTACACTTTAATACTTTTTAAAGCTATGGAAATTAAAGGTAAGGTACACGAAGTGTCGCCAACTGTGCAGGTTACAGACTCGTTGAAGAAAAGAGAATTGATACTAGAATATATTGAGAACCCTCAATATCCTGAATATTTAAAGTTTGAAGCGATACAAGATCGTTGCAATTTGCTGGATAATACCAAAGTTGGTGATGATGTTGAAGTGTTCTTCAACCTTAAAGGCCGCCCATGGACAGACAAAATGGGTAAAAAAACTTACTTTAACTCGTTACAGTTATGGAAAGTGAACGTACTATCTGGCGCTGGCGCAACCGCTAGTACTCCGGCATATGCTCCACCAGCTGATATCAGCTCACAACCTGATGACGACGATTTGCCTTTTTAATTGGTTAATTAGCTCATTGGTTCAATAATTCATGGGTATCACCTTTTTCTATTGATACACTTTATAAAAACATAAAAGAGCCTTTCAGAAAATCTGAAAGGCTCTTTTATGTTTAATGCTCTTCGCCCTCTAATCCTACTCTTATTATTCTTTAACAATCTTTTTAACTGTCACCTTACCTTCTTGCTTAACTTGCAAATAGTATTCGCCATTTAGGCCAAGTGGATAAGTTGTACTGAATTTTCCATTAACAGCTTTCTCAGTCCATAGGATAGTTCCTTTACTATCTTTAAGCTTTACCTCGGCAGGTGCTTTTGATGGCAGGTTAAACATCAGTATAATTTTACCTGCAGAAAACTCGGGAACCAAAGTCAGGTCCATCAAATCAAGCATATCCATTTGGATATGTTCGTTATTAGTAGCATCAGCATCTAACGGACCAAAATGATCCGAAACATGGAAGCTTACATGGGTACTTATGCCTGAGTTATCAATATTAGTATAGATGAAGTTTTGGGTATTTTTATGTTCAAACCCCATATGGTCGCCCCTGTCCATTGGCGGGAAACCGCCTTTTCTGTCCATCGGCGGGCGTTTATCATCCATACGCATTTTGTAATGGAATGCGTAAGTCGAGTCGCCTTTTTTATTTTGATGAACAATCATGCCGCTGGCATCAACTGTAGGTGCGCCAATTGTATTGCTTTTAGTTATTACCTTAACAGATGAAATATTGCCGATATCCCTTAATGCTTCGCTACGGTCTTTGGGCGAAAGGTCTTTAATGTTTTTGCCGTTTACGGTAGTATCGCCATTAGCAATGTTAATATCCATATCTTTAGTGCTTTGCTGCGCCGAAACCAATGGCGGAAGCCCTAAAATTGCCAATATTGCTAATGAAAAAATAAATTCATAGCCGGGTTTAAATGATCGCTTTTTCATAAATTAAATATTTGATGATGTCAAAGGTAGTAAAGTGTTGTTTCTCAAGTTGTAACAACAACGTTATAAACGCCGGTTTTGTGTTAAAAATTGTTAAAAGAAAGCATTGTCCGTTATTTTAAAATATTTTTGTTCTGAAAGATGAAGAAAAGGAGTATCCGGTTAATTATTGGCCTCATGAGCGTTGCGCTGCTGGGTGTGGTAGCCATGCAGCTTTACTTCTTGCGGCAATCGTACCTGATGCAATCAGAACTGTTTGATCGCTCTGTTAACGAAGCGCTTGCAAATGTGGTAAACAAGGTTTCCAAACAAGATGCTGTTAAGTTTTTAAACGATAAAGCCCGGGTAACCCTACTGCGGTCTACCACACACTATAATCTGGCAAAAAATGCCGATACGGTCATCAATCTCCATAAATTAAAGAAAAGCAAGCGACCGCTCACTATTCGTGAAAAACGGATTGCCTTATTGCGCGATAGCCTTAAACGGATGATCACCAATAAAAAAATGGATGATGAACTGGAAGGCATGCTGCAAAATGGCGCCATCAAGTTCCAGGTAAGGATTGACGAGTATACCGATGAGTTTGGCATTGTGCGTGCACGATTAACGCCAGAGATTGTTCGCGGCAGTAGTAAAAGTGTACCGGATGCAAGGCCTCATGTGTTGCATAAGTATGATACGCTGCATTATGTATATAGCGATCCGCAGTTTGGCAAGCAGGTTATCTCGGTACCGCAAATTAACCCTTTATGGCAGCAGGAGCAGGCACGCAAAGCCCGCGAAAAGCAATTTAAGCTGGTAAAACGTTTGCTGCAAAACGATTCGCTGCAAAATGTAAAGCCAGGTAATACAACAACTGTAATTGAAAACCTTGCCGAAGAATACCAAACCTTTAGCGAGCCGTTAAAAGGCCGTTTAAATGCCGTTTGGATCGACACGTTGCTTCGGTTTGAATTGCACAACCAGGGAATTTTTTTGCCTTATAGTTTTGAGATCTTAACTGCAAATAACGATTCGCTCATTTTTTCAAAAGCGATGGATATGGCGGGGGTAAGGCCTGTTTTCATCCCCGCGAACACCTACCAAACCTCTATTTTTAGTAAGGATGTTATCCGCGATCCGGGTAAGATAAAAATTTCATTCCCGCAAAAAAACTCCCTCATCATAAACCGGATGACGGCCACCATGGCAACCACAGGGAGCCTATTGTTAATTTTGGTTTTCTGCATGGGGTATACCATCTTCTCCATCATCAAACAAAAGAAGATCTCGGAAATGAAAACCGATTTCATAAACAACATGACCCATGAGTTTAAAACACCGGTATCAACCATTATGATTGCCAGCGAGGCCTTGCGGGATAATGAGATTGTTGCCGATAAGGCCCGGGTTTCGCGGCTCGCTAATATAATTTATGAAGAGAATGCCCGTTTAGGCAGCCATATTGAGCGTGTACTAAATGTTGCCCGTATTGAAAAGAACGATTTTAAGCTTGACAAAAAGCCACTTGATGTAAACGAGATGATCTCGATAGTAATTGACAGCATGGCGCTTAAGCTACAAAAGCACAACGTACAGTTAACGTTAAATCTTAATGCGGTTAACGCCATTGTTTTAGCTGATGAGTTGCATTTCAGCAACCTGATTTACAACTTGATTGATAACGCGATCAAATACAGCGCATCGACACCTGAAATTACCATCAGTACCACTGATAATAAAACCGGGCAGATTGTGATTAATGTAGCAGATAACGGCATTGGCATGAGCCGCGACCAGCAGACCAAGATATTTGAGCAGTTTTACCGCATACCAACCGGCAACTTACACGATGTTAAAGGTTTCGGGCTTGGTTTAAGCTATGTAAATACGATTGTAAAGCGACTTAACGGCGTAATAAGCGTACGATCGGAAAAAGATAAAGGCTCTGATTTTGAATTGAAATTCCCGCTTGCGGGATAATAATTCTTAGAAAGTCAGAAGACGGATAGTCTAAAAGACAAGCTAATAATAACAGATAATAACGTTCGGTTTTCCGGACATAAATATACAACATGAAAAAAATACTATTGGTTGAAGATGACCCCAATCTTGGCTTACTACTGCAGGACTACCTACAGCTGAAAGGAAAATTTGATGTTGTTTTATGTAAGGACGGCGATGAGGGCCTGCGTGCATTCACCAAACAAAACTACGATCTGCTGATACTGGATGTGATGATGCCTAAAAAAGATGGCTTCACATTAGGTAAAGAGATCAGAAAGATCAATGCCCATGTTCCCATTATTTTCGCTACCGCGAAGGGTATGATCGAAGATAAAATGCAAGCCTTCAATTTAGGGGGCGATGATTATATCACCAAACCATTCCGCATTGAAGAATTGCTATTGCGCATCAACGCCTTATTAAAACGTACCGAAAATTCGGAGAAAAAGGAAGAAGAAAAGCAATCGCATTTTAAGGTAGGCCGCTATGATTTTGATTATACCGGGCAAACCATCAGCATTAATGATACCAACCAAAAGCTATCAACCAAAGAGGCCGAGCTGCTTAGGTTATTATGTCTCCGCAAAAACGAGGTGCTTACCCGCGAAGAAGCCTTGCTCAACATCTGGCATGACGATAACTATTTCAACGGCCGCAGTATGGATGTATTTTTAAGCAAGATTCGCAAGTATTTAAAGGATGATCCGAGTGTGGAGATTATTAATGTACATGGCAGGGGTTATAAGTTACTGATAAATTAAGCGCCACTTTTGGGTTTTAAATTTTCCAGGTCATCCATGTCCTTATGCCTGCCGGATGCTTTTTTAGCTGCTATTAAATTATTGAAATGTATGGTTCTAATTTGCAATCCATCTTCATCAAAAAAAACAGCGTTATTGTAGCATTCATTAAAATCCATTCCTTTTACATTTGTCATTACATCTATTGATGATGGAGGCCGGCCAAAAGTAAAGACATCTATTTTAGGGTTACTCAAAAAATTCTGTTTGGACATGTCGAACATTGGCATGCCAAACTTTAAAAAGGCTCTCTCCAACCGGTGATAATTTTCAAGCGATCGCTCAACCCAAATATCCATATCACCTGTTGTACGCGAATAACCATGTAATATTACCGAATATCCGCCAACAAGGATTTACTTTATAATTGTTGAGTGTTTGAATAAACTCTCTAAAATCATCATTGAAAATATTACCCATCATTTCGCCCCCGCATACTAAAAATCGTTTTATCCATTTTAGGCGGTTCGGTCTCAGGATAATTGTAAGCAACACTATTTAAATAATTGGCAATACGTAGTCGCTCCTGCCATGTGAGTGTGCGATAATAAGTAGCGTGATCTGCGGCTTCTTCTGCAGATTGCGCTTTAAAGGCTGTCCAATCTAACCTGTACAAACTCATATTCAAATATAGTTATATTGAATTTAACTATTCAATTCAATCCTTTGGTGCTGATACGGTATTTCTACATTTTCAAAGCCTTTTTCCTGTAATGTTTTGGCAAAGTGCTGTTGTACTTCATACTCGCCATGTACTAAAAACAGTTGTTTCACTTTTTCAGGATCCTGGCAAGCCAGAAAATGCAGCAGGTCTTCATAATCGCCATGCGCACTCATGGATTTTATGGCACGCACTTCGGCTTTCACTTCATATTTATCACCAAAAATATAAACTTCATGATCGCCCTTTAACAGATGTCCGCCCAAAGAATTCGGCTCACAATAGCCTACCATTAAAATGGTGTTCTTTTGGTTACTGATATTGTTTTTAATATGGTGTTTCACCCGCCCGGCTTCGGCCATTCCCGATGAAGATATAATTACACAGGGCCTTGGATCATCATTTAATGCGATGGATTCCCCGGTTGATTCTATAAAACGCAAACCTTTAAAGCCAAATGGATTAGGATCCCGCTTTAAAACTTCGTTTACTTTATTGTTATATACTTCCGGATGATTCATTAAAACCTGCGTGGCTTTTTCTGAAAGCGGGCTATCAACATAATAAGGCAGATCTGGCAGGATCCCTTTTAATTCGAGTGCGTTTAAGGCGTATAACAATTCTTGCGTTCGGCCAACGCTAAATGCAGGGATGATTACCTTGCCGTGTTTTATCAGGCAGGTTTCCTTAATAATTTCCAACAATGAGTCTTCTATCGGGCCAAGCTCTTTATGCAGCGAATCACCATAGGTTGATTCCAGCAAAATATAGTCGGCCTGTGGGAATGTCTGCGGATTTTTAAGCAGCATATCGCCATATCGGCCAACATCGCCACTAAAAGTAATATAGGTTTCCTTACCGTCTTCTAAAACAGTTAAATGGATAGCCGTACTACCTAAAATATGTCCCGCATCCGTAAATTGAAACTTAATCCGTGGTGTAATTTCGTGCTCGGTATGGTAATCTACTATTTTAAATAAACGCAAGGCTGCATTTACATCATCTTCTGTATATAAAGCTGTTAGCAATGGCAATCCTTTTTTTGCACGATGTTTATTGCTGTATTCAACGTCCTGCATCTGTATTTTGGCAGAATCTAATAAAAGTATCTTAGCCAGGTCCATTGTTCCTGCGGTACAAAATATTTCGCCATTAAACCCTTCTGAAACCAAGCGTGGAATTAAACCGCAATGATCAATATGCGCGTGCGACAATATCATATAGTCAACCTTTTTAGGGTTGAAACCGAAATGCTCATTCATTTCTTCGGTCTGCTCGCCCACCCCCTGGAACATGCCGCAGTCTAGCAAAACTGTTGTACCATCATTTAATTGCAGTAAATGTTTGCTGCCGGTTACCTGCCGTGCAGCCCCGTGAAAGGTTATATGCATAATTTAGTTTATAGGGTTTATTAACCGCAACCTATCGTAAAATGTTCGATATAAAAATAAATATTTGCATAACTAAAATATTAGTTATAGATTTACTTTAAGTAACTAATATTTTAGTTGTTAAATGTTGAATCATGGAAATTAAAGAACTTACCCGCGCCGAAGAACAATTAATGCAGATACTGTGGCAGTTGCAAAAAGGCTTTGTAAAAGATATTATTGAAGAGTTACCTGAACCTAAGCCCGCCTATAATACGGTCTCCACTATCATCAGGATATTGGAGACCAAAGGCTTTGTGGATCACCAGGCTTTTGGTAAAACACATGAATACTTTCCCATCATCAGTAAAGAAGACTACCAAAACTTCGCTACAGATAAACTGATGAGCGGCTACTTTGATAATTCTGTTCAGCACATGTTTTCCTATTTCGTAAAAAAGGAAAAGATAGACCTGAATGAGGCCGACGAGATTATGAAACTGATTGAAAAACTTAAAAACAAATAATTATGAACGCGTGGCAGTATTTATTGTTGGTAAACACTTACCTGATTTTATTTTACAGCTTTTATGCCTTGCTATTACGCAGGGAAACGTTCTTTCAGCTTAATCGCATCTATTTAATTAGCGCCGCGGCTTTATCATTTATCATCCCATTAATACAAGCCGGGTGGGTGCAAAATTTACTTATAACACAAGAGGTACACTATGTGGTGTACGGCAGCCCAATAATCATTACACAATTAAAGCCGGTGGCAGATGCGCCGGTTACCATCGGTGGGATATTGGCTTGCTTATATGCTATTGGGGTGCTGTTTTTAATCGCGAAATTATTATGGCAGTTGGTGGTATTAAACAGGATCATCAAAACCGATCAACAGGGTGTTGCCTACTCATTTTTTAAAACGATAAAGGTTAATGGGCAAACAAACGACACCATTATTAACGCGCATGAACAGGTGCATGCCGAGCAATGGCACTCAGCCGATGTATTTATTATTGAAGCTGTTATGATCATTAATTGGTTTAACCCGGTGGTTTACTTTTATCGCCGCGCCATAAAACATATCCATGAGTTTATTGCCGATGACCATGCCCTGAAGGTAGCCGACAACAAAGCCGACTATGCCATGCTGCTGCTCACAGAAACATTCAACGCTCCTTCACCTAACCTGGTAAATACCTTTTTTAATCACAGTTTATTAAAACAACGCATCATTATGCTACAAAAAGACAAATCACAGCGTATCAAACTACTTAAATACGGGCTGTCGGCTCCGTTATTTATACTGATGTTGGTACTATCATCTGCTACTGTAAATAATAGCAAGGTGATAAAAATAATCAATTTAAAAGCCGAACAAGTGGTATTAATGCCTGTTGATGGCAAAACGATCACCAATCCGGCAGATTTGCCAAATCTTCATCATCCTTATGCAACCAAAATCACCGTTGATGCAAAAAGTGTTAAAGGCATTAATCCACTCAAAAAAATAACACTTCAGTTAGATACTACACCTAAAAGCACCTCGCAGATATTTGCAGCGGTTGAAAAAGAACCTGAATTTCCGGGAGGAGAAGAAAAGTTCAAACAGTTTATTGCTCAAAACTTTAAGTACCCAGAGGATGTAATTGCCAACAGGATTTCGGGGAAAATAATCGCGACATTTGTTATTGAAAAGGATGGCTCATTGAGTGATATTAAAATTCTTTCTACCCCAACCCAAACCGTGGGTGATGAAGCAGCAAAAGTTATCGCACTATCGCCAAAGTGGAACCCGGGCTATCAAAACGGCCAACCGGTAAGGGTGCAGTTCACTATCCCTATTGCATTTAGTACTACAACCAATGTTACAACCTACACCTATACCAGCAACCCGGATTCAGGAAAAACGCAACATGCTTCTGGATTTTCGGCCAAACCAGCACCATTGTATATTGTTGATGGCATAGAAGAAAAAAATGCAGATGCGGCAAAACTGATAAGTCCGAATTCCATTAATAGCATATATGTTTTAAATGATAAAGCAGCTGTAACCAAATATGGTTCAAAAGGCAAAAACGGGGTGGTGCTTGTTTTCACAAAAAGCTATACTGGCCCAATGCCCGCAACAACAACTATCAATAAATAATAATATAGCTATTTCAATATCTCTTGTATATCTGCTGCGGAAAGTGATTTTATAAAGCTTTCTTCGGTAGTTATCAGTGAGCGGGCTACACTTAATTTACGTTGCTGCAGTGCCAGTATTTTTTCCTCTACCGAATCCTTGGTGATGAATTTATAGATAAACACATTTTTGGTTTGGCCGATGCGGTGCGTACGGTCGATGGCTTGTTGCTCAACTGCCGGGTTCCACCATGGGTCGAGGATGAATACATAATCGGCCTCGGTAAGGTTTAAACCTACCCCACCCGCTTTTATCGAGATCAGGAAAACCTGCGTTTTTTCATCTTCCTGAAAATGCTTTACAATATCGCCACGATTTTGGGTACTGCCATCCAGGTAATCGTAAGGGATGCGGTGATTATTAAAATACTCGCGATAAAGTGTCAACTGTTTAACAAATTGAGAAAAGATAAGCACTTTATGCCCGCCATCTAAAACATTGGCCAACGTATGTACCACATTCTCAAACTTGCCCGACTCCCCTTCGTATTCGCTATCGATCATCGCCGGGTGATTGGCGATCTGGCGTAATTTGATCAAGCCTTGTAATACCTGTATCTGCGTTTTGGCATAGGTACCGTCTTCCAGACTTTTCAACAATTCATTACGATATTCTGATTTCACCTTTTCATAAACAGACGATTGCTCTTCGCTCATTTTGCAATAAAACAACGTTTCTGTTTTTGGTGGCAATTCTGTAGCAACTTGCTCTTTGGTACGGCGTAAAACAAATGGCTTGATTAACGCCTGAAGTTTACGTGCTTTATCCTCGTCTTTTTTCTTTTCTATCGGGGTAACAAATTCGTTTTGAAAGTATTGCTGAATTCCTAATAGACCCGGGTTGATGAACGACATCTGCGTCCATAAATCATTTACCGAGTTCTCAACAGGCGTACCGCTCAAGATTAATTTGAAACGCGATTTTAACTGCCGAACACTTTGGAATGATTTTGATGATGGATTTTTGATATTCTGGCTTTCATCCAATATCACATAATCAAAAAAGAATTCTTTAAACAGGTCGATATCAATACGACTGATGCCATAAGTAGTGATCACAACATCATAATTACCAAACACCTCCGGCGATTTATAACGCATTGTACCAGTATGCACCATCAGCCTCAGTTTTGGTGTAAACTTTTTAGCCTCGTTAAGCCAGTTATAAATAAGCGAGGTTGGCATAATAATTAGCGATGTGCTTTTACCGCCTTGCGCCTCGGTATCCTCTTTATGCTTTTGCAGCAATGCAAGCGCCTGTATGGTTTTACCCAAACCCATATCATCGGCCAAACAGCCGCCAAAATGGTAGTTCTTTAAAAAATGAAACCAGTTATAGCCTGCCTTTTGGTAAGGTCGCAAATCACCTTTAAAGTGCTTGGGCAGATCAATGTCTTCCAGCGTTTCAAAATCGGTTAGCTTTTGCAGCTTGCGGGTCATGGTAATTTCCGCCAGTTCGCCTTCTGCCAACTCATTTACTAGGCCGATGTGATGGCGACGAAGTTTAAGGTCGCTATTGCCCTCACTAAAATGTAACAGGTTGCCATACTGCGAAAACCACTTTTCGGGGATCACCGCAATCTCGCCGGATGGCAGCATAAATTCTTTTTTGCGGTTGAGGATATGGTTTTTTAACTGGATAAATGGTATGCGGTACGGACCAAAGTACACTACTGCATAAATATCAAACCAATCGTTATTCTCTTTAACTTCAAGGTCTATTTTACTAATGCCGAAAACATAGCGTTTTTGGCCTTCTGGTTGTTCTATCTCAAAACCAAGCTGTGATAATTCTTCGTGATGATGGTTAAGCCACTCAAATATCGAAAATGAATGATCGGTATCTTCATCCTTGGTATCAACTTCTAAATTTTGGAAAAGTGACGAGGTTGCCTTCAACCCCATTTTTTCCAGCTCGCCCATTTTATTCTTTTCCCAGGTGAGCGAACGTTTGATGCGGTGGAAGATATACTCATCGTCATTCTTTTCCATCCTTACCGAAACATGCCTGCCATCCCCGTAAGGGAAAATATAGCCTGAATATTTAAAATAGAGCTGTAATTGCGAAGTGCCGTTCTCTACATAAATCGGCTTAAGAATTGGCCGGGAATCGTACTTCTCGGTATTGATGGTAAAACCTTCAGCATAAACGCTGTGCTTTTCAATCAGCGGAATTACAAACTTCTCAAAATATGATTGTTCGGACGATCGCGGAATGGCGATATATCTTTTATTTAAAAATGGCAGCAGCTTTTTGCCTTCTATCTCCTTATCAAAATAATACAGCGTATCTTCCAATAACATCCAGGCCGGGTGGTTGCTGATGATCTCGGCATTCTTAAACATGAACTCAATACGCATGCCCTGGTACTTGATCGTAGGGAAATACCGGATCTCTTCGGCATCGCGCCTGAAATGGAAAAGCACGGTTGCTGCTTCGGTGGCGATCTGTAATCTTCGCTCAGCAGGATAGCCTTCCTTACTCATCAAATAAACCGGTTTATTGACAAGTAATGTCAAAGCTTCGCCGATTTTCTTTTCCATCTTTGGACGAATTGCGTCAAAAAGCTGCTCGTTAAAGATCTTGGTGAAGAACTCGAAAGGACGGATTGGCTTTTTATAGAATTTCTTGATGATGTTCCCCTGCTCTATCTCTTCCAGCATTTTGATGAGCTTGATATCGGCATCATCTAAACAGCTCACAAATTCTTTGGCTGTATTAGAGAATAAACGCTGATAAGTAAGGGAAAATTCGCCGTTGGGATTTAACTGAACGATATGCGGCTCGATCACAAACGACAAGTACTCATGCCGGGCGATGGCATAAATTATCTGGCAAGGTTTTGTACTGTCTACACGTAGCATTCGTTTCTATAAAAAATTTATAGAAGCTACATCAACAAAAATTCAAACGTAATCAGAATTTGTAGCAATTGAAAGGATTTAATATTAAATATTTGTTAACTGAGGGATTAATATTTACTCATTTGCCTGCCGATTCTGAATTTTTGACAGAATATCTACATCTGCAATAAGAAATTTTGTCGCATAATACTGTACCTTTATACTTGATGTTCAGCCGATAATTGCTCGAACAAGTCCGCTACAACAACCTTTCCCCTAAACATTTTTGGTTTTAACAATTTTTAACAAATCATGTTATAACATCTTATTGATTTTGCAGTCTATATGGTATTATATTTGAATTGTTAAAAAAATAACGCAAAGAAAAGTGAATAATAGTATGAAAAAGTTTGGATTAACATTACTTACTGCATTTGTAGGCGGGGCAATGGCTCTTGGCTCCTACAAGCTAATTGAGAACAAGTATGCCGATAACATGAGTTTTGAAGACAGGCAGAAAGTTTATTTCACCAGCAACCCATCGGCCCCAATAACTTCATCGGCCGGCGAGGTTGATTTTACACAGGCTGCCGCGGCAGTAACACCGGCAGTGGTTTACATTAAAGTTACTTATTCTAATGACCAAAGCGACGACAAGCAAAGCGAACTCCAGCAGATGTTCGGCAATATGTTTGGCCAGCAAATGCGCCCGCAAGGTGTTCAACAGGCATCAGGATCAGGTGTTATTATTGCTCCGGATGGTTACATTGTAACCAACAACCACGTGGTTGATAAAGCCGACAAGATTGTGGTTAACACCAATGATCACCGCACTTTCCAGGCTAAAGTGATCGGCACCGACCCAAACACCGATTTGGCCTTGATCAAAATTGAAGCTACCAACCTGCCTATTGTAAAATTAGGTAACTCTGACGATGCTAAAGTTGGTGAGTGGGTATTGGCTGTTGGTAACCCTTTCAATTTAACTTCAACCGTTACGGCTGGTATTGTTAGCGCTAAGGGCCGCAACATCGGTATTATTGGCCAGGAAGATAATCAGGACCAAAATCCTTTTGGCCGTACCAGTAACGAAGCGCCGCGTACCAACAAATCAATCGAGTCGTTTATCCAAACTGATGCTGCCATTAACCCAGGCAACAGCGGTGGTGCATTGGTAAACACCCGTGGCGAATTGATTGGTATCAACTCTGCTATTGCATCAAACAATGGTGCTTACGAAGGCTATGGTTTCGCTATCCCGATCAATCTTGCTAAAAAGGTGCTGAACGATATTGAAAAATATGGCGCTGTAAAACGTGGTTATGTTGGCGTTAGCTTTACCGAACTTAATCCTGATGTTGCTGAACAGCTTAAAACCAGTGTTACTAATGGCTTATATGTACGTGAACTTGTTCCTGGCGGTGGTGCCGAGCAAGCTGGAATAAAAGCAGGTGACGTAATTGTTAAGGTTGAAAATAATCCTGTTTACGAATCATCAGATTTACAGGAACGTGTTGGCGAATTGCAACCGGGCGATAAAGTACACTTGACTGTTTTACGTGATGGTGCAGAGAAAAGCTTTACCGTTACCTTAAAAGGTGATTTACCTGCTGCTACGCATACTGCAACAACTTCAAAATCAGCTGCTGAGTTGTTCAATAAATTAGGCGCCAGCTTTATGCCGGTATCTAAGGAGCAAAAAGCAAAATACCATGTTAATGCAGGCATAGTGGTAACCCAGGTTCGTCCCGGCCGTTTATTTGATGAAACAGAAATACCTGTAGGTTCGGTAATTACCAGCATCAACAGGCATCAAATAGCCAGTATTGCCGATATGGATAATGCTATTACCAACACCCGCAATGGCTTATTGGTGATATCAGGTATTTATCCTGATGGAACAAGCTTTAGCAATACCTTCCAGGTACAATAATAAAAGTGATTGATATAATGAAAATCCCGGCTTATGGCCGGGATTTTTTGTTTTAAGGTTATCTTCCCCAACACTTGTCATTCCGAACGGAGTGAAGAATCTATCGATAGGTTACCGAATGCATATTTGCGGATAGATGCTTCGTTCCTCAGCATGACAAAAAGGAGATAAAGGACAGTATAGCATTTGATTTTTTTTACCGTAAATTTGTACCGCAATGGGAGCATATAATTTACAGGTTACAATCGACCAGGATTCCGGGTTTTGCTTTGGGGTAGTTTACGCCATTGATATGGCCGAAGAAATACTGGAAGAAGATGGTTATCTGTATTGCCTTGGCGATATTGTGCATAATGATGAAGAGGTTGAACGCCTAAAGGCCAAAGGCCTGCGCATTATTGAACATGATGCTCTTAAAGATCTTCGAAACGAAAAAGTACTCATCCGCGCGCATGGTGAAGCGCCAGATACTTACCGCACTGCTTTAGAAAATAATATTACCCTGATTGATGCCTCTTGTCCGGTAGTTTTAAAACTGCAAAACCGCATCAAATCATCATTCGACTCAAATGAGAAGATCTTAATATTCGGTAAACACGGCCATGCTGAAGTTATCGGCTTACAAGGGCAAACCAACAATGAGGCTCTGGTTTTTCAGGATATCGCCGAGTTGGATAATGTGGAACTCCCCCATAACATTACCCTCTACAGCCAGACGACCAAAAGCATGGAAAAGTTTTATGGCATAAAGGACGAACTGCTATCCCGCGGTTACGATCTGAAAGCCAATGACACCATCTGCCGCCAGGTAAGTAACCGGGATAAGGACCTGCCTAAATTTGTAAAGCAATTTGATAAGATCATCTTTGTTTCGGGCAAAAAATCTTCTAACGGGAAGGTTTTGTATGAGGTATGCCTTAAGAATAATCCCAATACCTATTTTATATCTTCAGCCAACGAGTTAGATGTTAAACTTTTTGCCCCGGGTGATAAAGTAGGAATTGCCGGCGCTACATCAACCCCGATGTGGCTAATGCAGGATGTTAAAGTTGCGCTGGAAGCATTTTAAGTTTCTTTATAAATTGTTATGCCAGGAACTAAACAATTTCGTCGTCATTGCATAGACTTTGTATAGCTACGAAATTGCCGCACTACGCTCGCAATAACAAAAGGGGGATATTTACTACTTCAACTTCTCCACAATCTCTTTAGCACTCAAATTTTCCTGCAAACCACTATGCATATCCTTAAACGTTAACAACCCGCTTTGCATTTCATCGCTGCCGATGAGTACGGTGTATGGGATTTGCTTGTTGTTGGCGTAATCCATTTGCTTTTTGATCTTCGCACCTGCGGGATAGAGTTCGGAGTTGATGTTATTTGCTCTTAACTCATGTAATAAAGGCAACGCATATTTTTCGCCTTCACTGTCGAAACAGATGATGAGGACTTTTGTAGTTTGATTTGTATCTGCCGGAAAAAGGTTCAACTCGTCCATTACATCATAAATGCGATCTGCACCAAAGGAAATCCCTACGCCGGTCAGGTCTTTTAAGCCGAACATGCCGGTCAAATCATCATAACGGCCACCACCGCCGATGCTGCCCATGGCAACTTCATTGGTTTTTACTTCGAAGATGGCTCCTGTATAATAATTCAGGCCACGTGCAAGGGTGATATCGAGCTCCAGTTGCGCATTTTGCAATCTGTAGCTATCAATATAGGTAAATACCGTTTCGATCTCATCACAGCCTTTTAATCCGGTTGCCGAATCTTTCAATGCAGCACGCAGGCTTTCCAGTTTAATGCTGTTCGAGCCTTCCAGTAAAATAACCGGTTTTAGTTTTTCGATATCTTCGGTAGTAAAGCCTTTTTCCAGTAACTCTTTAATCACACCATCCAAACCAATCTTATCCAACTTATCGATGGCAACGGTTAAGTCGATGATGTTATCTGCTTTACCTATTACTTCGGCTATGCCCGACAATATTTTGCGGTTGTTTATTTTGATGGTGAAATCCTTCAATCCAAGTTTGCTTAAGGCTTCATCATAAATCATGATAAACTCCGCCTCGTTCAATAATGATGGTGAACCAACCACATCAGCATCACACTGATAAAACTCGCGGTAACGCCCGCGTTGAGGCCTGTCAGCACGCCAAACCGACTGTACCTGGAATCGCTTAAATGGGAATGTGATCTCATTCTGGTGCATCACTACGTAGCGTGCGAAAGGAACAGTTAAGTCGTAACGGAGGGCTTTTTCGGAAATTTCTGCTGTTAAGCTTTGAGAATTTTTATCTGTCAGTTTTTGACTATCTGCCCGGGCTAAAAAATCGCCAGAATTCAATATCTTAAATATGAGTTTATCGCCTTCATCACCATATTTACCCATCAAGGTACTTAGGTTTTCCATAGCCGGGGTTTCTATCTGTTGATAGCCGTATTTGCGGAAAACGCCTTTTATCGTATCAAAAATAAAGTTGCGCCGCACCATTTCGGTAGGTGAAAAATCGCGTGTGCCTTTGGGAGTAGATGGTTTGATGGATGCCATGCGGCAAATGTACAAAAAAGGTAGCCCCACCCAAACCCTCCTCTGAAAGGGAGTGCTTAAAAAAACGCTTTAACAACTTGTCATTCTGAACGCAGTGAAGAATCTAGCGATAGACTCACCGCATGAAGAGCCGCGAACAGATTCTTCACTCCGTTTAGAATGACAAAGCAGATGTTTTACATCGCTGCCGTTTCTTTTTCTTTCGGCGACAGGTCGAACGGAACAACAACTTTAAAACTGATATTCCGGCCCATATTAAATATGCCTGGTGTTACACCCGCCGGAACAGTTGGGTTATCAAAGTATTTTAACCGGCTCATGTTTGATTGATAGCTTACGTTACCTAAGTTGGTACCTTCAATAAATAGCTCCAGCACCTTATTACCTTTTGAGTTAACAATGTTACCACCCAAACCAGCACTTAATAAATTATAGCCTGCGGTATACGTTTCTGTACCATAAGCCGCGAAGAAGCGGTTTTGGGCCGAGAAATGATCAAAGCCAGCAAAGGCATACAGATTCTTAAATGTCTTGCCCAGTCCTTTGGCAAATGTACCGCGCAACTCGGAGTGCGTATGCAAAGGTGGGATAAATGGTAAATATTTTAAACTATCCGGCACTTTGCCGCCAGTACCTAAGTTGATGCCGTAAGTTAAAGTCGCCGAGTTTTCAAAGTGCAGCCATGATACCGGGTGAATATCTAAACTAAACTCGCCACCATCAATACGCGCTTTGCTTTGTACATAAGTAAATTTTTCATACTGCCCGTTAGTTTCCGTTTCGCCGCTGGCGTTAACCCGTTCAGGGTTGCCGTTTGCATCCAAGATCTGCTCCTGGAAAATGTAATTTTGAATATTGTTATCAAAAACTTCTACGCTTGCCGAAACATTTGGCAAAGTTAAAAATGCCCCCAAATCTTCCTGTACACTAAACTCTGGTTTAAACGAACTGTTACCTACGTGGTAAATCTGCGAACCGGGATCGGGGCCATTTGCAGATAGCTCAGCAATACTTGGCGCCCTGAAACCACGCGCGATATTACCCTTCAGCAAAAATTGATCTGAGAAATTGTATGCTGCACCCAAACTTCCTGATGCACCTTCAAATACTTTATTAAGCGCCGGAAACTGTTGTACAACATTAGCGGTATTTGTTGGGTTAGCCCCTTTGTACAACGTTGGATAATATAGTTTACTGGTGTCGATATAGGCCGCTTGCCCGCTAAATGTTCTTCTATCATAACGCGCACCACCTGACAGGTCTAACTTACCAAAGCTTTTCTTTACTACGAAAAATGGACCAATGTCAAATTGATGATAGGCCGGGATTGGGAAATCGGTACTGTAGCCTAAGGTATTATTTTGGTACTGCCCATTTACACCTACCGTGGTTTCATAGGTTTTGGCGATGTTAAAATCATACTTAAAATCATAGGTCCAGGTAGTTAATTGCAGGTTCAATCCCGGTATATCCTGATCCGGTGCTTCTGGGTGGGTATATTCCCGGCGGTGGCTATATTGATATCCTAAGTTAACTAATAAGTTACCGCTACCTAAAATAAAGTTACTTACATCATAAATACGATACAATTGTACATGTTGGTGCAATACCGGTAAAGCGTATGAATTTAATTCCGATGCTGGTACAACAGGCCTGTAAGTATCCGCATCAGTGATCTGCTGCGTGAACTGGCGGGTTGCCGAATCACGGCTGCCATCGGGTATGGCTTGCAAATCGTCAAATGCCGATAAGTTTAAATAAGAATAGCCCCATGATTTATTTAAGCCGATCATCACACGACCGTCTTTTTCATTAAAGTTAGTCGCATACACACGGCCGTCGTGTGGGTCC